>Ga0307981_1003992_pt1 | contig 10698 bp, 6 predicted proteins | sample OrgLakmetagen987_FD_201849 | JGI IMG/M metagenome (GOLD analysis project Ga0307981, IMG submission 201849) | Saline water microbial communities from Organic Lake, Antarctica - #987 | ecosystem: Environmental > Aquatic > Non-marine Saline and Alkaline > Saline | place: Antarctica: Organic Lake... | reverse complement strand
CAATTGAAACTTTGACTTTGACTTGAGCGCATTCCCTTTTTTAGCAAATGGGACCTTATCCTTCGATTTCGATAGAGACGATTTCTTGAAGCCTATTGGCTTCGGCTTTGAATTTTCCTTGGGTGCCAACATTTGCTTTGGCACAGCTTTCTTTGCCAATACAGGATTGTCATTTTTTGATGAAGGTTGAGCTTCCTCTTTATCCTTGATTTGCTTGTCCTGCTCAAGACGCTTTAGACGACGCCTTTCTTTTGCTGCATTTCCTCCCATGCTGTTTATTTCGCAGTGGTGATCTTGACAGTATCAATGTTCAGATACCGTTATTGGCACTATCGTTGCATAGACTGTATGTAGACTACTGTACAGGTGTGTAAATATTTCAACAAAGAACATTTAGATTTTTAGTGGTGGCTGGCGTTGCGCGCCACTAATCCTTCTTCGCGAACCAACCAAAAAATATGCAAGAGCGCACACACAACCATCAGGCTATTATTTACCAACCACAAACCAGCACAAACCACAACCTTTTGGACTTTTGAGTGATCAATTAAAAAAGGCTACAGAAAGAAACAACAGACAACAGCCAAGTAGATCTGAATCTGCACTTAATGCCAAATAATGAGCAACAAAAATGAAACCAAATCCGATTCTTTGACAGAAATATTCTGCAATGGTTGCAAAGAAAAGTTTGCATCCAAGACTGCTCTATTCCGTCACCTACGGGCATCAGAAGGAAAATGCTTTTCTCCTGAAGAGTACAAGGACTTTGTAAAGTACTTTATCAATTCTGACAGTAATCGGGAGAAAGTAATGATATTGTATGGATACATTCCTGGAGATTATTATCTCTCACTAGGATTGAAGAATAACCATGAGACCATTGATCCAGAGGCAGTAAAGCTAGGCGTCTGCGATGGACAGCATGCATCTCAACTTCTACTGGAAGCCATCGAAAGTGTTTCCTACGAAGGAGAGATTGACGAAGAAGTCAAGGCAAGCAAAATTAATACTAGACCCAATAGAAGCTACGGCCATTTTGCACGCGCTAGTGGAATTTGTGCACAAGATGAGTTGTCAGGTGCAGTGACCGAAGTGCTGACAACAAGGGCACCTCCTCTATTTATTGAGGATTGCTCGAAAGCCGAGACATCTGCAAAGGAGGAAGAGGCAACCAAGAAGTGGATTGAAAAAGTCAATCAAGTATTGAACCAACTCACTACAAATCTGGCAATCCACGCAAACGTCGAATTTCCAGGCAAAGTCAAAGTCTTTGGAAGACTGCAGGCACCAAAGAAGTTCAATGCTGAAATGGATGTCATTCACCGAAGAATAGACTATCTGTTTCCAGCAGACGTTATCTTTGGCACAGCCCAAATTGCCGCCGGTACGCAGATGGGGGACTTTTTGGAATCGATTGAAACCTTTCATCCTGGACGAAACACTGAATACGACGAAGGCCACGGTCACAACTTCAAGAACGACATTAAGCGCCAAGATTTCACTTATGTTTATAAAATCAAAAGATTGATGCAAAAGTTTTGCACGCCGGTGGTTGATCTCGATATGAAAGATGAAGGAGCTGTAATGGCAAAAGCGTTTCACAAGCAGAAAAGAATGAATCAGGGAAAGGGGAGTAAAAACCACAAATCCAATGAGAGCACAGGGAAAAGACAAGATCAAGAAAAGGAGACTACAACTACAAGCGAAGAAGCCGTGGAAAATATTTTGGAGAAACAAGGAAATAAGAAGGGAGAAAAGGAGCGAGTTCTCAAGAGAAAAAGATTCCACAATTTCACTAGAATGGTAATGGCTCATGAGTTTCTGGCTTTTCGAAGAATCGATAAATTCTTTCACCGAGCAACGCTACGATTTGATGGAGATGACAAGGATAAGGATGCTTCATCTACGAAGAGAAACAGACCCTACATTGTTCTATCAGCAAAAGGCGATCTTTTTCTTGATGGACAAGCGAGAGGAATGGTCGGCCTTCTCATTGCGATTGTTCGTGGTTACATTGATGAAGCTATTTTGGAGTGTGTTTTTGACGAAGATTATCCAAACCTCGTCCCATGTCCCTTCGCCCCAGCAACTGGACTATTTGCTGGCGAAGTCAATTACGCTAACTGGGAAGGACGTATGAATGCAGTCCTTACACCAAGACATAATGATAGGTGGAAGAAAGGTTGGAAATCTCAAGAGATCATCACAACTATTGAAGACTTCCAGCAAGAAATGTATAAAAGCATTGCAAGAGCATGGGATCCAGACAACGCATCTCTTGACAAAGACCTTCCACCTATATCTAACTGGATCACGAATTGTCTCGAGCCATGGTCTATACGTGCTAAAGAACAATACAACGACTATTGCAAGTGGAAGAAAGCTAAAGAGGAGATCTGCAATGATGAAAATACAGAAATTGCGCTGATGGAAAAGCTGACCCCACCTCTGTCTTCTGTATCGTCTGAAATTCCGACTCTCTATCAAAAAGTTTTAGATCTTCTGAGGGAAGCCGACCGTGGAAATTTATGGCCATCAACGACCCCCAAAAGACAATTAGTCATGGTGTCAACCTCTGAAAACGACAATCCCAATAATAAGAGTACATCCTTAGCTCTCCAACACCTAAAGGCAAAGTCGAATACTTATGAAAATTCCTCTGCGTACGGTTTCAAAGAAGGCCAAGGCGGTGCTAGCGGTAGTTTTTCCGTAGGTGCAATGCCAGGCGTCGGTTGCGAACCTCCAAAGGGCAACACTCTATTTCCTGAACTAATGAAGGCTGCATTCGAATTGGAAATAGCCCTTTGTCCAGAGAGAGAACCTAGTTCTACAATTGCAGTCAATCGGAATGCACAATTTCGTCCTCACATTGACAGTGGTGCGGGCGCGGGTCAGAGTCGAAGTTTAATTGTTGGACTGGGAACGTATAGCGGTGGTGAATTGTTGGTGGAAGGTGAGAAGCGTGATATTCGGTACAAACCATTACAGTTCAATGGATGGCGACAGAGGCATTGGACTCGTCCATTTCTTGGTGAGAGGTATTCCCTCGTATGGTTCACTCCAAAAGGATGTGAAGGTGTTCATGGTATAGATTTGTGCGAACAAATTTAAAATCAGAGAAAGCCGTTATTCATAAATATCTAAAATCTTATATAATATTAATAATTTAGCTGCACTTTCAATTTTCAAACTGAAATTTTGAACTGGTGGTACCTCTTACAAGACTTATAATTCGGCGCGAGGGGCAACAACCCCTCCCATTCCTGCGTAGTTCATTTCAAATAACTAAAACACAACAACGACTACATAGTAGCAGACAACGCCATACCCCACTCCAGTACAATACCGGTATTGCACACTTCACGTTTCACACTTCACACAACAAGTGTCTCACCATCAACCTCAAGATAGAGCAATGAAGTTCCGCTTCACTGCAATTATCGCTATTGCGGCAATAACAATATGGAGTTGCGAGGCTAAACCGTCGAAACCAGCCTCATCTGTTCCCGTGGTCAAGGGATCGAGAGGCAAAAAGATCGTCAAGAAGAAAGTAAGGCGGACCGTAAAAAAGTCTCCTCCACTAGTCGATGATATATTTTCCGAAGAAGGAAGTGAAAATGAATTCGATTTGAGGAAACACGAATTTGAAAGAAGAAAACAAAATGACTCTTTTGATACGGACTCAGATAGCGAAGAAGACGAATCCTCCTTCTCACAAGGCAACCAATCTAGTGCCGATGAAGTTCAGGAATACGGACAAGGATCGGAGAAGGGAGCATTGTATGATGCATACAATCTTTTGCATACTCTTGCACAGGTGAGTATATTAAATTACTTGTGGACGAAAGCATTTTAAAACCCTTTGAATAATTTTACTCAAAAATACCCACAATCGTCAAACCTCAGGATTTTGAAAAACCGTTTGATGCTCCAGCTGTCGTGGTTGTAGGACATCAGTCATCTGGAAAATCAGCCCTCATCGAAGCATTGATGGGTTTCCAATTCAACCAAGTAGGAGGTGGAACAAAAACACGTAGACCCATCGCATTGCGCATGCAGTACAATCCGCAATGCGCTCATCCGAAGTGTTTCTTACAGGGTGAAGATGGAGTTGAGAGACCTAAAACTCTGAGTGAGATCCAAGAATACATCGAGGCTGAAAATAACCGCCTTGAGCGTGACCCCGTGAGATGTTTTGATTCTCGTGAGATTAATATTCGAATGGAATACAAGTTTTGTCCCAATATGATTTTGATTGATACTCCAGGGCTCATTGCCGCTCCGAAGATTCCACGTGGGAGGAGTGGAGCAAGTGGAGCTGTTACAATGCAGCAGCGAGCGCTATTGAAATCTGCTAGGGAAGCTGAACGCCTAGTGGTGAACAAAATGAAATGCCAGGATTATATCATCCTTTGCGTGGAGGATACTATGGATTGGAAGCATGGTGCAACTAGAGAAATTGTGCAAAAGGCCGATCCCGACCTTTCACGTACTGTCATCATCAATACCAAGCTTGATACCAAGATTCCTCAGTTTGGAACTCCATCTGATGTATGCGACTTTTTACGTGCAGAAGTGATTGACTCCCTTTCCCCTCATAAATTGGGTGGACCATTCTTTTCGTCTGTTCCGAGTGGAAGAGTTGGCCGTCCTGAAGATATCAAGGATGGATCCTTTGACGACTTCTTATTTCAAGACGACGATGATTTTGTTGCGGCATGCATTGACAATGAAGAGAGTGATCGTGCAGTAGTTTCTCAACGTTTGAAACATCTCAAATTCCGCACTGGAGATAAGCAGCCACCCATATCTGCAGGTAAAACCATGCTCCCTCGTGTGGGACTGAGCCGTCTTCGTGGATTCCTAGAGAGAAGAGTTGACGAATGCTACAGAAGGAATGTCGCAAAGATTGTGCCAATGCTTCAAGCCGAGCATGAGGCATGCAAGAGAAGGCTTGAGCAATGTGAACAAGAGCTTGATGCAATTTCTATTGATCGTCTCAAGCAAGGCGCTGACGCATTTTGTGACGAGTTCTGCGCTGCATTAAAAGACACAATTCAGGGAAGTGTCATAGCTCCACCATCCGTTTATGGAGAAACACTTGATCAGGAAATGAACGCAGCTGGGTCTTTTCAAGGTATGTTTTTGTGGCCTTACTTTTGTTCTTGCAGGGACCTTCATAACACTCACGCATCCAATGAATCTTTGATCCAACAAAGATATTAATGGTTGTCCAATGTCCATCACTGATCGCACCTGGACTAGATTGGTAGCAACAGAAGTAGGAAACCAATCCCATCGTCTTTATGGTGGTGCACAGTACCACCGTGTTATGAGAGAGTTCAGCCTTGCTACTCGTTGCCTCAGACTACCAACCATTTCTGAAGACGAGATTGCGAATGCTGCAGGAATGGGCGATACACATGATGGAGTGAATTTCCTAAGAGCAGCTTGTGTTATCTCCCTCGAGAAGGCAAGGTGCTCCTTTGACCCCCTACTTGATGCCCTTCGTATCCGTATGGCTCACACAATGAGCAGACTATGTCCTATTGCAGAATTTATGCTTATCCAGAAGAAGGACAGAGCCGCAAATTCCTATGCCCCCATGAGTACTTTTGGTGGATATTCAAATGGGAGTAATAGCAAGGTTTCTGATATTACTCAAAATGCTCAGTTCTTACAGCTCGTTCGAACAATTTACGACAGATTTGTTTCCGAGTGCTCTGAGCAAGTGAGTACATAACCCTTACCTCTTTCACATTATTCATATCACACACTTTCATGCGTACTCATGACTTCCTTCCCTTCCATTTTACAGACCATGATGAGATGTCATGACGATCTTAACGCCCTCACCAAGTTTGTAACTTGGGACATGCACGAAAGAAGCAGTGGCGCCCTGAAGAGAGCACTTCCTGACCAAAGCGATATCGTAGAAATCTATCAGGTAGCAGTGAAGAATGCCGAAGCTAGCAGGGAAGAAGGCAGCATTACAGACGACGCAAGGAAGGAGAAGAGCAGACCACTCACCAAGCCCAAGTCCGACGGTCTCCAACCTGTCTCCGAGATCAGCGGCAATGTCGATAGAGATTACAAAAACCTCCTACAGATCATGGAAGAAGCAGCCTGTTCAAGAAACGCTGGCCGCACCAATTTAGTAGTCGGCGGTCTCGTTCAACAAATTGTCTCTCAATGGAGAGATACCTTTTCACGCAGCGTCACAACGAAATTCAATTGTTACTTTTTACTGCCGTTTGTAGAGGAATTCCACAAGTATCTCCGGAGAGAGCTGCAAAAGGTCTACGCCGGAGAAGGGGAGGCTCTTGGCGATGTCTTTGATCTCACAGTTGCGAGACGGTCTCTGCAGCAGAGACGTCAAGATCTCACGAACGAATGTTCTGCGAATATTAAGTTGCAAGAGAAGTTCGATATGGTCTCCACGATGATGAGAGATGAGCAAGAGAAAGCAGGTGAAGAATCATCGCGGCAGAAAAGAAGTTAGACAGCAGAAGAGCCTTCTGCCAAGGGGCACACGTATTAGAATGGAGAAACCAAAAGTAATAACGCAAACTCCACAGAAACGAATTTGTTGAGTTGGAAGAGGATGAAAATTGCATGTTGATGGTATTGACGACCCTTGGAGGATCATCGATTCAGCATTGCATTCATTGTAATTCTCTTTCATAGACGTACATAGTTATGGCGACATGTGCCTACACGTAACATGTAGGTAAAACGTATAATACGAGTATAGTTAAACTCTAGTCTAGTAGTAGTAGTAGTACAGAACATTTATAATAATGATAGTACTATTGAAATATGTAGTTCTTGCATGCTGCAATGCTTTGCCCGTTTTGCATCTGTTTCCATGACATTAGACAGCATTGATTCGACTATTCTGAATCTCCTTTTCTTTGAGATATTGCCGCCTCTTCTCCTTTGATTCCTTTGCACTTGCGAGAGATTGCTTGATTTCTTCCTCTGTCATGTATGAAATAACGTCATCATAACGTGAGTTTGTCAATCCCAACATGCCTGCGAAGAATCCTCCAACTGCTTCAACCGCGCGGATAGTGATACCTGCAGCTTGTACGGATCTGTGCCATGCCTTGGTTCTCAACGAGACGTCGTAATTACCAGTATCAAAGTAGTACTGATTGGGAATTGGTACAGTTTTTCGGACAGACCATTCTAGGGGGTCCATGTTCTTATCATCCATATCAACCACCTCGCACTGTTGTTCTCGAGGCAAGTCTTCATTGATTTCACTATGTTAATGATGAACAAATAGGATATCAGGAAATCATAAATAGAACGCAAGAATGCGCCAAGACTCGATCAAATTCTTACTCTTGCGCTGGTTTGGAATCAACTTCTAATTCAGATGCTTTCACTATGGGTTCTACGAAAGTCTCGCCTCCGGTATCCTCATTGTGTTTTGTCTCATTATATTTGATGGACATGATGGTTGTGATTGCTTCAATTGTGTGCTGTATATGCTTGTATGCCACTCACTGAAGAATCATCATCATCATCATCTTAATTCCCAAGAATAGCATTTCATGCTTTGATGCTTCGATGATTTTGATGTTGATGATGGTTCTTGTACTTTCTTGTACTAAAAGGTTTCGGATGAGGAGAGAAGAAGAAGAGAATAGAGGTCAGAGTAAACTAGTAGACTTGGGAGTCTGATTATGAATTTTCATTTTCGGCAGTTTTCGCAGGTTTTCGGAATAAAATTGAAATTTCAGATCGTTTTCAATTTGAATTCAAAACGTATGTTGTGTCTTCCTCCGTCATTATTTTGAAAACGCTCGCAAAATCACCTCCAAAACCACTGCTTGCTGTCAACATCCAACATCCAACCCACCAATTTTCTGACCCTCCAATCTACCTTTCTCAGTAACAATACGATCTATTACAATATTCTATCTACCTACCATGAAGATTTCCATCTCAGCATCTCTTGCTCTCGTTCTCACAAAATCAACATCTGCATTTGTTGCAAGCCCTTCTTCCAATAGAATCGCTTCCACTGAATTGTTTGACAGAAAACCCTTCATTACTGGTAATTGGAAGTTGAATCCTTCCACCAAGGGAGAGGCAATCTCCCTTGCACAGGATATTGTCAGAAGTCTAACTGATTCATCTCCAGATGATGTAGCAATCTTTGTCCCGTTTCCCTTCATCCAAACTGTGCAGACCATATGCGGAGATAAAATCACAATCGGTGCAGAGGTACGTCGTACATCATGTGTCACTTTGATGCACATGAAGTAAATAGTAAATATCAAAAGGATCTTTTATCAATAAGACATGACATGTACACAATATCATCTTGTCCTTACCTATGCTCTATGTTCCATGCTCTATGCTCTATGTTCCATGCTATTCTCCTTAGATGGTCACCCCAGAAATTAATGGAGCTTTCACTGGAGAAATATCTGTTCCAATGTTGAAAAGTTGTGGAGTTGAATGGGCACTTGCTGGCCATTCCGAGCGTAGAATCATCTTCAAGGAATCTGACGAATATATTAATGCCCAGTGCCTCAAGCTTATTGAGCACGATATGTCTGTTATACTTTGCATTGGAGAGTCCATTTCTGAATATGAAAATGATCTCGCAGGTGCTATTTGTGAGATTCAGCTCAAAAAGGCTTTGGCTGGAATCAGCAAGGAGGAAATGAGCCGTGTTGTAATTGCTTACGAACCTATATGGGCGATTGGGACTGGAAAAGTTGCCACCCCTGAGATTGCGCAGACTGTTCATGCTCAGATTCGTGCAACTATTGCTGAAATGTACGGCCAGGGCATTGCCGACTATACTAGAATCTTATATGGAGGATCTGTCGGTCCTGATAGTGTAGACGGCCTCATGGTCAAGCCAGATATTGATGGAACATTGGTCGGAGGTGCCTCATTATCCGGAGAGAGTTTTGGGCGTATCATCAACTTCCAGGTGAGTGCTTCTGGCGTCAATGGCGCCGAACAGAGCAACGAAATAAAAGAGGAAGCAGATGCTCTAGAAGATGACGGAGTGAAAGTCGGGAAACGTCTGAGATTCAAGAACAAGATCAAGTCTATCTTCAAGAGACACTGAGCCTACTTATTACCGCTTCGTCACTTGTTACTTATATGCATCTGAATCTATCTTCCATGCATTTGAAACAACAGGCTTGAACCTGAGATTATTAAAAAAGGCAAAAAAGTGCTGCCAAAATCCTGTATAACCCAACGCTAGTAAACATTCGCTTGTTTTACATAATATCTTTTACTTCAAGTGCCTTCTTCTTCCATTATTATCTTGTGTCTTTTGCATATGCAAACAAGGACATGAAAATGGTATCCCCAAAAAGAAGATCAGGAGGCATCAAGAGAACTAAAACTAAAAAGTCAACGATAATCTTGCTTATCCTTATTTCTTTTACAATACTAGCTAGTTGATCTTAAGCACCCATGTCATATCTCTACTTAGCTCTTGAGTGAGCTGAATAAGCAGCACCTTCAACAAAAAGGAAGGTATACATCCTAGAATTCACATGGGTGTTCTTTACGTCCTAACATGTCAGTTGTAACCCTCTTATCCGGTTGATCGTCAATTGCAGCTTCCTCTGTATCAGGCTCATCAATTTCCACATTAAGAGCCCTAGGATTCAACTGGCTTTCAACCTGGCCAGTCTGAATCTGACATCCAGGAACAGGCTCAACATTCTTAAGAACCTCCATGATTTGAATCATTGTGTGTTCCAAATACTCAGGACTGTTTAGGTTCTCCATGTTACTCACAGGCAAATGCAGTCTATGATCAGGCCCAAAATACTCAAAATAGTCATTAAAGGGTAATTCATCCTTGACATCTTCACCCAACATGACAGCAGTCTCATAGGTCCAACATCTAGGAACATTCCTGAGAGTGTACCCTCCACCTCCAAGAAGCAATGTCGGGACATTGAAACTCTTGACATACTCAACGCAGTCAGCATGTCCTTTGAGACTAAGATTGAAACATCCTAATCTATCCCCACTCAAAGAATCAGCTCCGCATTGCAACACAACAGCACCAGGAGCAAAGACCTCCATAACCTTTCCAATAACAGGACGGAAGATTTTCTTGTAACTTTCATCATCCATACCATCGTTGAGAGGGAAGTTAATGGCACAATTCTTTCCCTCGCCGTATCCAACATCAAGCACGTCACCAGTTCCAGGGAAGTACTCTCCAAACTTGTGGAAGCTCACGGTCATGACACGGTTGGTACAGTAGAAAGCCTCCTCAACTCCATCTCCGTGGTGAATGTCAATATCAATGTACAGAACACGTTGATGCTTCTTGAGTAACTCTAGAATAGCTAGGACGCAATCATTGACATAGCAGAACCCCGAAGCTTCCGCTTTCTTGGCATGATGCAAACCTCCAGCCCAATTAATAACCGCGTCAGCTTGGTTATCATTCAATCGGACGGCACCTCCGATACTTCCACTGGTGTAAAGCTGGCAGAACTCAAAGAGTCCATCAAAGACGGGACAATCTTCTCCAACATTGAATCTCTGGAGTTGGCGAATGTAATCTTGCATGTTATCAGGGGTGATAACGCGGAGGAAATTGATGTAATCGTCTGAGTGGAAGCGTGTCATGGCGGTAGGGGAAACGTGGTTAGGGCGGAATACTTCCATGCGTCGGTATAGTCCATAGTTGAC
>Ga0307981_1003990_pt1 | contig 10702 bp, 6 predicted proteins | sample OrgLakmetagen987_FD_201849 | JGI IMG/M metagenome (GOLD analysis project Ga0307981, IMG submission 201849) | Saline water microbial communities from Organic Lake, Antarctica - #987 | ecosystem: Environmental > Aquatic > Non-marine Saline and Alkaline > Saline | place: Antarctica: Organic Lake... | reverse complement strand
GGTTACGTCCACCTTAACGCCTTTCGGAAGCCTGCAAACAAGATCGACCAAAACGCTCCCCCTCGGCAAATAGCAATGATCGGTCTTGACCTGACTAAACTTAATAACCCCATTCACTTGGTCTGCTCCTGCCGCTAACTGGTTCCAGATTTGCTTCAATCTGATCTCCGCTTTGTAACGCCCACTTTTGTCTTCCTCACCCCTCTGCGCAGGAAAGTCCTTGAGCCGCAGGGACATCTCGAAAAGCGGCTCTTTTCCATACTTGTCAACTAGTGCAGCCATGAGAACATCCGGCTTATTAACATACTTTTGTAGTACAGTCTCGACGGGCACTTTTCCGGCTTGTCAGATGGGTGGTTGATGTTATAGAAGCTTTTCACTCGCTTCCTTAGGTCCACCGTTTTCACCGACGGCATCTTGATTACCAGAATAGCCAGAGCAAAGATCTCCGCTATGGTGAAATGTGAGGGGTTGAAGGTTTCCTGTTTATGCAATATTCGCAGACGATTGATTCTGATTGGTCCTTTCTGATTTCTGGCGACGTCATCATCGCATTTTCGTTATGAAAGAGATCTCTCATTTTTTGTGACGGACAAGAGGCAAGAGGCAGCGACCATCAGGAACATGGCAACAGGCTCACGACGGGGCACTTGGAAGCGCACTATCCTTCTCTTGTGGCTCACTCTTGCACGTAGCTATGCTCTGGACTTTCTTTCGGACCTGCCAGTCAGTAACGATCTCGCTCAGTCACTCCAAAATATCGATTTCTCCACTGTCACTAAGCCGCTGGCCCTACAATACGACATATTTCGGGGAAGGTCCGCTCTTCGCGACCTACCGCAGGTAGATCGACAACTCTTGCGTCTACCAGATCTAAGTAAAACTGCTGTAGCAATTCTTTTGCTCCTGCGTGGCTTGGGAGACGCCGCTCACGAAGTTCTCTTGGGCGTGACCCTTGAGAACCTCGTGGAAGCGGAATACGCAGCCAGTCGTCCCGGCACTGACTGGGCGAAGCAGCATCCTCTGTCGGCAGAAGACGATATGCTGCATTATATTCTTCACCGTTGCGAAGGCTGTGAGATTGGTGAGGGTAATCACACGGGTTTCGAAAATGCGGCGTACTGGGCCGCCGGTGGACCCAAGCAACACAGTCTACAACCCAAGCACGCCGTTTCCAGCGCCATGTTTCAATACGCCAAGCAGCACGCACCCCACTGTATCAGATCGGGTGTACTTGCACGTCTCGTGACACGAACTTATGCAAAGGTTATCGCGGGAGGAGGAAGCCACAAGAGAACCGTCTCGGTAGCGAACAATTCCTGGGATCCGTTTCGATTCTTGGACCTGTGTCGGAATAGACCCGAGGGCTGTTTACCTGCCATGGCAAGAGAGATTGATATGCTACAAGAGATTGAAGTCCGACTGTTGCTTCGGTACGAACTATTGCGGAAGCTGCAGGAGCAGTTAGGGGGCAACATAGTGACCGATCGTTCCTTGTTGGATGGAATACAAAGTACGTAAAAGACTACTAGTCCAAAGGTACAGGGTGCTTATATATAATAGCGCATACTTCATCATTCAAAAGTACAGGCTACTCTCTAGAGTTGGCAGGTACTGTATCGTGCTCGTTTGTCCTCTCCGCGCCGTCTTGCAGTCTCGTGTCATCAGCATGAGCATCTATTGCGACAGAAACCTCCGTTTCCGCCGCTTCAGATGACTCTTTCCCTTGACCGTCTTCATTATTGACAAAGACAACGTCCGATACATCTAGTGTATCATAAGACTTCTCAGACTCGCCCCCTCCAAGATCGGGATCAGGAACCTGCTCGTCAATGGCATGCGAATCATCCATGACCCACTTGTCACTCTCGTTGGCAGCAGCAGCAGCCGTTTGCTTGTGTCCAATCGCATGTACTGCGGTAGTAGAAGCTGTAACGGCAATGAGCTCCTGCTGCATACCGACAAAAGCCTCGAGCATTTCGCCTTGCTGCTGTTTCAAACATTCTAACGCTGCACTTTGTTGCTCCAGGATGGTAGACTGTTGTTGCATTGTCTCACACTGTCGTTGCAATAGTTGACTTTGCATCGTGATAGTCTCCACTAAGCTTTGCAAACGCTGGTCGGTGCTACTATGGCGAGTGTCACTGCTTTGGTTGCCTTGTTGCACGAGTCCTGTGGTTAAATGTTCCAACCGCCCAAAGCCGTTGCGCAGGGTTTCCACCAATCGCTCTTCGGTCGAGCGCACCATGAAGGAGACGCCTCCCATGGCTGCGCCAATGTCGTCCATGTTGACGGCTGCTGTTTGCTTGGGAAAGGAATCGGCCATGGCCGCCAACGCGGCCGCGTTGGCCGGAAGTGCTCCTGCCGACAATGCCGGCCTAGTTGTAGCAGCAGTTGTTGTTGTTGTTGTTGTAGCAGTAGTTGTAGCAGCCCGTGACGCTTGCGCTGCTGCTTCTGGCGTTGCTTTTGGTATGCGCGCCGTGAGTTTCATCCACACGAGTTTGGCTGTAGTTTCTTCGTCGCCACCTCCACTACCACCGCCCGATACGAGTGGTTTCTTGAGACTCGCCAGTTTCAAGTGCACTCGGTCCACCGGCCGTGGTCCTCCCGGCACGACGCACATTGTTTGGAAGAAACAGCCTCCGGCTGGTTCGGCCACGGGGATACCTCGCGAGGTCATGAGATAGGTTTGACGACCATCACGTTCGGTGTAAATTTCAATGTTCTTTGCGTTGCTCACGAGTTGAAAGCCTCCCAAGGCAAAGACGCCGGTGGTGCAGTCTATGCAACAGAGCGCGGGTGCTGCCATTTCGTAGGTGAGGCCATTATTCTCATTGTCATTATTCGTATGCTCCTGTTTGCCGTGAGCCGTCGTCATCGTTGTTGTTGTAGGAGCGTCGAGCCAAAAGGCGGATTTCTTGGTGGAGTCGGGTCGAAAACAGAGTCGTCTCTGTGCTGTCTCCGTGTTGTCGTCGGCAAGAGACGATAGCAATACTCGTAAAGTGCAAGGTGGAGGAGGAGGAGTCTCATTGACACATGCCATGATGTCTATTCCGCTCTATGCTATTAGATATTGGATGACTTGTCTGGAGTAGCGTGAGGTAGCGTTGGGATTTGGTTGTATTGATTTACGTCGTGGATTTGAGAAAGAATCCGCTGTGCCTACTAAAGTAAATCCACATGTGCCATCGTCGATTGTCCGAAACGGAACGTTTCTAATTATTTTCCGTTGCAGTTGCAATTTATTCCGTTGGATCCCAGATAGTTCATGACTCAAGAGTCTTTTTCGTTCGGTCTTTCTCTCGACGACAGCCTTGATCCACCTTCGACCGTTGTCTCACAATGGCGGTTACATGCAACGACGAACTAAAATCAAAGTTCTTGCGCCGTACATAGATATAGCACGCATACGCACAAGACAGTGCTAGAGTAGTGTTGAGAGTTCATCATCATGCAGACACTGGAAATGGAAGAAACCGAGAGCTTCTTGTCCGAGTCCAATAGGTCAAGTAGTAGTGGCATTCGCAGTCGCAGGTTCGCAGCGGTTGCTCCCAAAATGCCCGTTACTGCTGCAGCCGCCGTCAGTCACAAGTGGCGCAACTTGGCACTGGCGGCGGCCGTGCTGGCCGTCATGCTGATTCTTCATAACGGCACGTCGGGTGCCGGCAAATTTATGAATCCAACAACTCCAGCGACTCCCTCGCAAACGCAAACGGTACCAACTCCAGCAACAGCACCGACGCCAGCGACTCCCTCGCAAACGGCACCGACGCCAGCGACTCCCTCGCAAACAACACTATCTCCAGCGACTACTGCCAACCAGCCGTCCACACTCGCCGAAGAAAAGGAAGAACCAGTACCGAAGGGAAATCTACTCTCGTACAGCAAACTGTCCCACATTGTCCCGGACCCCGAGCACGTGCCCGTTGACGACGCGACCAAAAAAAAAGTTGCGACGGAATTTGGTCGCTGGCACTTTTGGGACGGCGACGAACAGTCGCGGCCGTCGGGTGACTATTGTGGCCAGTACGCCAATCGAGACATTCCCGGTGACGAATTTCCCGACGAGGCCTGGCAAGGCGACGCCGTCTTTGTAAATCACATTGTCAACGATGCGGAAGAATTGGTGTCGCGCGCCATGGAAGCCATCTTTGTCGAATACGGACACGGGCACAAGACCAAGGCCGAAGACTTAGCGGAACGCTTGAAAATGTTTCACTGGGACAAGCTGGATCTATTGACGCAAACGTCCCCACCCAACAAGTATACCAAACACGGCGACCGCGGCAATGGGGGGTGGACGACGGAACGGAGCTTGAATGGATTGGTGCGACGACTGCTGCACGCCATTATGACCAACGATACCTTTACCGTGGTCTTGGGTGGTCACTCGGCGGCCGCTGGACACGGCAATCACTTTCGTCAGAGCTACATGATGCAGTTCCACAAGATCTTGGCTCCTATTTTTGCCAGATTGGGAGTCAAATTGGTGACGAAAAACATGTCGCAAGGTGGACTGGGGACGATCCACAACGCCATGGGTATGGGGTCCTTGTATGGGAACGAAACTGACTTGCTGTTGTGGGACTCGGGAATGACGGAGCGAGGCAAGCGTGATATTGAACTGTTTCTTCGACAGGGTCTGTTGGGAGGCAATCGAGTGCCCGTTGTTTGGGGTGGCGGCTTTGAGGTCTTGCGCATGCTGCACCAACATGCTGACGTTGATGTTGGCGAATTTGGAGAAGGAACGGACGGAATCATTAAAGTCGAAGACGAGGTGCAAGCTAAGTCGGTTCCGTACGCGGCAAGATACTTGAAATGCGACAGCGAACGGCAAGATATCTGCAACAGTGCTCCAAGATACTGCACCAAATGCTGGATTCCGCGAGAGGATCTCGACCCAAAGGCGCTAGGCTTTAGTGACCACTTTAGGTTTGGTGGACAGGTCAAGTGGCATCCTGGTTGGCGTCACCACCAACTTGTTGGGCGAACGCTCGCCTTTTCGGTCTTGCAAGCACTGCAAGCTGCCATTCAGGTTTGGAGTGACGGAACGATGGGTACGTTTCACGTACCATTGGCTTGGTCTAGATGCAACTCACAAACCACGACGATCGATTACTCACACTCGTTGTTCCGTTTTTGTTTTTTGCGCATTAGGCGGTCCACCTCTGGACGAAAACTTTTGGCACGTGACTGGGTATTACGACAACATTCGCACGAAACTAAAGAGTTTGAACGAGTCCGTAGGCCACTGCTTTGCTGACAATAATGGCTCCCTGCCCCCTCGACTGTGCAATACACCCATGAAGGTACGACTGCTTTCTCCTTTTGAATGATCCTTCAACAATTCATATGTTTGTCTAACTACTTTGACACATTTGCAGGCAAGGAGTCTCCACACTCCCCGAGCGAATCCCTCGGAAACCAGCATTGTAAATCTCTTAAAGCCTGCTTCCGACGGATACGTTCCTCGCAACGAGCAGAAGATGATGTACGAAGGTCCCGATGTGCATAATACATGCTATGATATACCCACAGACGAAATGGACCTTCTTACTGTAGTCACTGGGAGAAGACGGCTCGATACCTCTCCACGAGAACCGTTCGACGAGTGGGTCGATTGGAACGAAGCGGAGATTCCGTCCACGTCCGAGGAAAAGGCTACGCATGCAGGTGTCCGCCAGGCCCAACCAGACGTAGATCAGTCTTCTCGTCAGCTGGATGGAGCTGGTATTGTCCCTGGAAAGGGATGGCAAGTAGTCGACGAGCCGCCAGGCAGATGCGACGGCGAGTACGATTCTATTTGTGGTAGGGCAAAGGGCAGCGATTGCCCTCTCTGGGGTCATCACGATCACCGGGGTATGGTTGCTGGACATGAGTATTCGGGGTGGCTTGTCATGGAAATTCCAGACGTGAAAGCTGGCATTATCATGATCAAGCTCTTCACTTGGATAGAGGCTGGAAAGATCACGCGCACAGAAGGCTGGACGTCTGTTAACAACGAGCAGCGAAGACTTCGCGATGCTGCCGGAAACCATTCCGGATCTTTCGAGACAACCAATGAAGACGCATCTAATCATGCAGATTATGTCGAATCCGAGAAATTCGCTGACGACAGCCGCCACCTAACGATCTCAGACCTGCCGGACACGTTCGCATTCGACTATTCCATCAATGGTAAGATATCGACGCTAAACAAGGCAGAGTTTGTGGAGAAGATACAGAACGTTCAACGGGTTATCGAGATCATTACTCTCTTGGACGATCCAAACTTCACCAAAGTATCGACAAAAGTCGAGGTGGCTTTTCGAATGCGTGGATGCGGGCGAATCTGTACGTTTGGTCTCACTCATGTTTACTGGGCTTGATGGGCCTGTTTCCAGCGTTCTATGACAATTATAATGCAGACTGTTAGACTTTTAGGATCAACGCCGAAAGGTACTCATTGCGTCTTCTTCAGTCTCGTAGGTCTTCTATACTATCATCTGACAGATCGACTGCACCAGCGTTGGCAGCCCTGTAACGAAGAACATGCTCCCGCAAGTTTACCAACAGAGACACCTGTTCCTCGTGTATCGAATTGAGGTCAGCGATATAGTCATCGAGATTTTCTCTATCTGCGTCAGCTTGGTTAACGAGCGTCATTTCATTCTTCACCATTCCAAGCATCGTAGACATTGCCGACTTGTGCGCTGCAATCAACTCATCTGCAGCAAGTCGCGACGACGACGGAAAATCTGAACTAATTCTTCGTGTGGATGCCTCAACGTGCTGCGGGGAGGACAGTAAGTCGTCCAACAGAGTAGAGCTGTTACTATTGATCGATGTGTCCATCGACGATCGTTCTAGCTTCGTGGAAGTCCCGGCCTCAGACGACTCAGCGAACGATGGCAGTGCTAAAGTGGATATTCTGCTGGTTCGTTTCGTTCCACTGTCGTGGTTGTTTGTCATGGCTGACTCGCCCGTCTCTGCGCTTCGTTCTTTCACCCTATCCGCATAACGGAGAGTATTCAGAGTCTGCTCACAATTACCAATGTTGGGAGAAATACAAGCCACCATTACGCTGCGACAGTTCTTGCCAATGAAACTTTCCTTCAGCACTTGAGTCAACTTGCTGCCACGGAATGGAATGTGAGTAAGGGAATCCCCAGTCGCCAGGGCACGGATGACTTCTTTTAAGGCGAGTAGAGACGTATTGATCTCAGCACCCTCCAAACGGGTAGCACGACTTGCGTTAGAGGTGTCAGCTCCGCGTTCACTTCCGGCGAGGTCAATGAATGTCAAGCGGCTGTGTTCCTTGTTACCGGCGTTGGTTCGTAGATGGAGTTGCAAAACTGCATGCGAACGACTGCTATCAGCGTTTCTTGAGGTGGTACCAGTGGATCGGTTGGTAGCTCCTCGTTCGATCAAAGAAATCAGCTCCTCTGGGTTCGATAGACCATGCTCGCTCAGTCCGGGAAAGCAAACTTTGCCCTTGCTATTTTCTAGGCACTTGACATGCTTGCGATCATTCAGTAAGTCGAACAACTTTCCACCGTAAATCTCAAAGAGCGAGACACCAATCGTAAAGTCTTCATAGCCTGGCGTTTTAATCGCTTGGAAAAGATCCAGCGCTGCCATGTAATAAAGACCAAGATTGGATGGATCCAGCCTCGAAGAGCCATCTCGGATGCCAGTTAGATTCGAGCCCATCATGGTGAATGTTTTCTGCACAGCAAGTTAGGGACGCGAAAGGTGTGAATTCGGGTGATAAACTGCGTTCATGAATTGGACCATCGTCAGTGTCAACTTACACCACTACCAGTTTGGCCATACGCAAATATGCTGGCCCACTGACCCTCAAAGAGAGACGGAATCAAGCCGCGGACTGTCCTCTCGTAAATCTGTACATTAGTCGACGTCTCGTCAAAGCAATTGTCGAAGGCAAAGGGAACCGTCTCAATCTCCTTGGTAAGATCCACGCGTGTTCGAGGATGATAGGCTAGAATCTTTCCATAGGAACCATAATCCAAAGGATGGATGACATCAACGTCGCCTGCGGCAGTGATCTCTGCACGCGACATTGGTCTCTTGCGAATGACGACACGGATTCGCATATCCTCCTCGTCCTCGAAGTCAGCGAGGGACTCTGGTGAGTTGAATAAAATATGCTCGTCTTCATTGTCGGCCCGGAGCTGCGCAATCTGAGCCTTGAACGAATCGTCTTCCTTCATTCCCTGCGTCGTAACTTTATTGTTGTTGCTGCTACTTTGGCTGGTGGATCGCGAATACGTCAAGGAACGTGAAGTAGCAGAGCCAGTGGACTGTCTCGTAGAGACCGTAGGCATTATAGAATCACCCGCAGCCAGAGAAGACGTGTCCGAAGCCGAGGACCGTCCACTGGCCAACGACTGTCGGCCCAACTTTTTGCGGCGCGGAATACCACCAGCAATACCATTGTCCAAGCCTGCGTTGTTGGATCGCCGCCGTGTCGTTTCACTATCACTGTTGCTACCACTACGATTGCCGCGTTGCGAATCTGACTCGCTGCCCGACTGTGACCCTCGATCCAAAGAACTCGAGCGGCGACGCTGCAGCGATCGGGCTTGTGCTCCTGATGCACCACGTCCTTGTTGCTCAATATCTGCCACCAATTTGGATGCTGGCAATTCCACCAAGGGAGACATGGGAGCGATTCGTTCGGCTGGGATACTGGAAAGCTGCTTGCCTGTGCGCATAGACTTTGATGGATTCAGGATGCGAGACTCGACTGGACGCCGGCCCTTGGGTTTGGACAAGCCACTTAATCTTCGAGCCGACGGCTTGTTGGAAGAACTATTGTCACTGGTGGAGGATTCCGTGTCGGCTTTACCGTGGGTAGGCGGTCGATTCATGGCACTGTCCGACCTGCATCGCGGGGATGTGGAAGCACTGCTTTGTTGGCCAGTAGTGGGACGCGAAAGGCTTGTAGTGCGGCGCGCAGTAGTAGTGGTAGATGTGCTGGGCGCGGTAGTAAAGGTCTCGGAACTGGGACGACTCCGCCGTTCCTGAATGCGGCGACTGCTTCGGCGACGACCAGTATCGTGTTGAGAGGAAAGCTCATCATCAGCACTATCGCCTCCAGTATTTTCTTCCTGTTCGTCCCAGTCACTGTCCTCGGCAATAACTTCGTCTACGCTTTCGTCGTCCTCTTGCTCAAATTCTGCGTCCATGCTAATGTCGTCATTGATCCGGGGAGATTGGGCTTGCTCAGCCACTGCATCTTCTGTGTGTCGTCTCATGGGCACTTCACGTGCCTGAGATGATAATGGCGTATTGGCCGTTTGTGATCTGCGAGATGACGAGAGCTTGGGTTTCTGGTTTTCCTTGGAAGGATTGCTGGCAGTGCTTCGCTTGACCGGAGACGGTGGCGCGGCTGCTGCTACTTGCTCATTATCCTCCAATAGCTCATCCAAGGAATCGTCTTCATCTAGAATCAACGATGTATTGCGCATGGTGCTCGCCAAGACGGCATCGACTTCTTGTTCGACCGATTCGTCCTTGCGATCCACGGCCATTTTGATTCGTTGCACCAAAAAGAAGAGCTTGCGACGATCTTCTGGGTCTTTGACGCCTAGCGCTACGAAATGATTCACATCGAGCTCTGCCAAGGCTGCCGGTGTCACAATGCCGGCTGCTGTAAAGGAGGGTACCGCATACTCGAGCCCGATTCCACCCAGCCACGTTGCTACAAGCCCCATGGCGGTAAAGACGACCGACTCGACGCTCGACAAGAACTCGTTCTCAGACTATGAAAGCCCGCTCGTTTCCAGACGACAAGTCACGACAAGCAAATGCAGAAGGACTCTGTCGACTCCCTGAGCAATTCAATGAAAGTGTCTCCTGTTCGTGTCGGCAAGTAGGCAGCAGCAGAGACCGCGAGACCGCTCTTGTCTCTTCGCCTTCGCCGTTGTCGTCGCAACGGTCTGAATGAATAAAGCCTTTTGCCGCAGACTTATGAGATCGACGCACGCGCGATCCATGCGCGTTCAAATTTCGCTGCTATTTTCTTGGTAAACTCTAGACTAGTCTACATGAAGTACTAGACAAATGAGAGCAATTCTAGCTTCTTTCTGTTGTGCTTGCTATGGTACCGTACCTGGTATTTATGTTACCATGTCCTTCTATAGCTAGCTAGTAGCACTATCCTTCTCAGCACCGTCATCCTCTTCTCCTTCGTCGTCTTGGTTCCACAGCTCCAACAAATCTTGCTCCGTATACATTTCCTTCACGTCAATATTCAACGGGTTGACTCCTTCGAACCAATGTTGCTTGGGTCGCATGCCCGGTTGAATACCCTTATCACGCATCGCATCAAACAACTTGCCCCAGTCTTTGTTAGACGGACCAGCTCCATTGCGAGCCTTCCAAGAAAACCCATGAATGGTCATTTCCATGGCTTGAATGCGTTGCGTTGTCAACGGCGACGACAGTCCTTCCGTCTTTCGATTGTAATGATAACGCTGCAGAATCAACCAACCTCGCAAATCCCGGTTCGTTTCGTCATTTGGGGCGATATGGACATGCCCGTGTAACTCATGAAACTGTTTGAGTCGCTCTTGCATGGAATACCAGCGATGCTCTCGATAATTCCATTTAAAGTCAATCGCTTCCAACAGTTGAATACGATCTGGCGTGAGCGCCGTTGGCTTGCCATCAGCATAACGCTTGTACGCTGTTCGCT
>Ga0307981_1003989_pt1 | contig 10706 bp, 6 predicted proteins | sample OrgLakmetagen987_FD_201849 | JGI IMG/M metagenome (GOLD analysis project Ga0307981, IMG submission 201849) | Saline water microbial communities from Organic Lake, Antarctica - #987 | ecosystem: Environmental > Aquatic > Non-marine Saline and Alkaline > Saline | place: Antarctica: Organic Lake... | reverse complement strand
TCTTTGGCGCGAGTTGACACGACGATATACGATACGATAGAATTTAACGAACCATGGCGATCGTGCTTCTGGAAACTAACCCCAATCAACGGCCGTTTCACTCAGCGGGCGATTGGTCCCAGCAGATTGTTTCTCATTCTTACATCTACAGTAGCTAGCTCGGTCACGAAGCTTAGCAGTCCCTCATGCTACCGTAGCTAGACCAGCTAGCGTCTTCAAAGAGGTCACTAGTCGCGTTACTGTTGTGGAAACCGCCGCAGATCGCTCTGCCTTCCACAGATCTTCTCTAGCAAGTCAAGCTTTTCGCTCTTATCTTATCTTGCTATCGATGCATTGTCCGCGACTCAACATCGATGCATTGTCCACGACTCAACAAGAACTACTAGTAGCGGCTAAGTAATGCTAACTACTAGTCTACTAGTAGTAGTAGTCTACTACTAGCTAGATCCTACTTGTGTAGAGTCTTTGTTGAAACAATAATGCATTCTAATTATAAAGGACTAAAATGGCAAAAGCCAATGTGCAAGGCTCGTCTTTGCTAGAGAATGCCGCATGGTTGATGAGGCGTCTTGAGATGAAGAAGATAGGCACACACACTCCTCGTCGGAACGCCCCCGTCGAGTACTACTAGTGCGCACGGCGAATCTCGAGAATGACGCATTTCGAAGGCGCAAAGGTGAGACGGCACGCCGCCAATGGAGTGTGTAGGGGCGAATGAAGGCCGCCGTTGTGGATCTTCCAGGAGAGACGGCGCGACAGGAGCATGGGCCGGCTGCTGTGGACCTTGCGGGCCGCGCGAAGATTCTCGCGATGTTCCTTGGCAGAACGTGTCAAATCGGGATCGTCCCACTCGGATGGAGCAAAGGCATCGGTGGACCAGCACTCAGCGCCACTCTCGGTGTCGGAAGAAGAAGAAGAGGCGGCACTGGTGGGTTGCTTGGTCGGAGGCATCTTGACTTGTTCCTTCTTGGTAGTGGCGGTGGGCTTCTTAGCCTCGGCCTTCTCCTTCATGATGACTGTAGACTTCTTGGCGTTGTTGGGCTTGGTTTTCTTGTTGGATCGTTGGGATTCTCTCACAGCTTTCGCTTTCGACTCGCTCCAGTCCTTGGACTTGATCTTGTTGTCCGCCTTCTTGGCGGCGGCGCGACGCTTCTTGTTGTTGGTTCCAGCACGAGACATGATTTTTATTGGCTTGATTGGACGTACGGTGCGGACTTGACTTCTTGGTGAGATTGATACGATGCTTGTCGTCCTTCATTTGGATTCGAAGCGAGATTGTGTGCAGAGCAACGGTGCCCTGAAGGCCGTTCTTCAAACATCCCATCGTCCGTTTCTCAAAATCTTTTTTGAAATCCACTTTCGAAACAACAGCCGTGTCGCAGGTGACGTCACATCGCTGTTTTTTCGCGCCATCGCCAGAAAGTCACGCTTTTTTGGTAAAACCGCCAAAGTGGTCACATTTTGCGAGGATGGCGACGAAACGCAAGCTTTGTATCGGTAAGAGTGAAACGGACGGTCCCACAACTACTCTCTACCGGAAAGTCTGAGGTGCTCGTAACAGCATTCTATTGACGATACCTCCATTCAATCTACCTCAAGCACCAAGTAAGAAGCACCAACCATGGCGTCTTCGTCAAAGACACAAGTTTACCAAGCAGTAAGTACTCTTAGCTAGCGTCGTGTGCATGGATGGCAGTGGCCACTGTAGGAAGGGGCTTGCAGAAACTCGAGACTATTGTACTAACGCACAACGTTGCGGTTTTTTCTTTCTATGATACAGCCCAAGATTCTAAGCATACTTCAGAGCGTCCTTGCTGCACCGAGGCAATCGCATTCGACAAGCTTTTACTATTTGTTTTCATCCGAAGAAGAGGGAGTCGATTATCAAAACGGGTTGATTGTCCTGGCCGCCATTTTCGCCAGCATTCTCTTCTTTTGGGCTGCACTCTTGATCGCATTCAAATGCACGGGAAATTCCGCGGGGTGTGCATCTGGTCTCGCTTTCCGCGAGGACGAAGGAACCACAGAGGAAGATATGGAGTCGCCACCATCTGGCGGTGGCTCCACTTATCTGGAGGAGGATTTGAGCTCGTCGGTCAACTCTGTGAGGGGCGATCAGAATCAACAAGTCGACGGGGAAGGTGCGATACCAGCAAAGGAAGCAGACGACTCCTCTTTCCAGTCCTCGCTACCCTCGGATACCGACTCTGCTTTTGCGGGGAGCCTGGAAGAGTACTCGGTGGGTGAGTCCGCCATGCAGCTACCCAATCCAAGAGCACGCAGAACTCGCATCGCTTTCGTTGTGTTATCTCTCATTACACTGGCGTGCATTCCATTGGCTCTCGTATTTGCCTTCATTCCAGTGAGAGACACGGTAGAGGTTTCCGGCGTTTACGTTGGAAGCGCCCGTGTGATTGTCGACGAAGTCCGAACTGCAATCAGTACGATCAATTCTGCGGCCAATAGCTCGTTTGAAATTATGCAAGCTACACCACTCAACTTCAGTGCCATTTGCCCACAGGTCGCGCAGACAGAGGGTGGATCTGTTTTGGGAGTGGATCTCAATGCCATGGTGCAGATTTTAGTGAAGGACTATTCTGAGGTTGAAGAGGTCGTCTCGAAGAATGTGACGGAGATCAGCCGAATTCTGAATTACATTGAAGAAGCGCTCGATATCTTTGAAACGTCGTACGAGGAGGTAGAAACGTATATTTGGTTGATTCCTGGTATCCTTATTGGTTTGAGTTCCCTCACCGTTCTTGCGATGGCCGCGGTCGTCATGGCGTGGAAGAGAGAATCCAGTCGTCGCACTCAGCGTCTCGTTTCGTACGGCATTCTCCCATTATTCATTGTCCTTTCTATAACATGCTGGATCATTGCCATTTCCACAGCAATCTCCACTGCCGTGAGTAACGATGCATGTAATCCTGCATCCGGTTCCCCAGACGACACGATCCAAGCCATCCTTGCAGCACGGGATGTGAGTCCGAACAGCACCGTCTCCGAATTCATCACGGCGTACACTGGCGGGTGTAGTGGAGAAGATCCAACATCAGTCTTGCTGGACCTCAAGTATCAACTGCAAACAATCGTCGACTACATTTGGCGAAGTTTGTCGGCCGTCGAATCTGCTGGGCGTGCAGAAATCGTTGAGATGTGTGGAGGTGGTGAGCTTGAAGGCTTTCTGGCCAACGCTCAGGAATTGGCAAGAATCCTAACGACGGTTCGAAAGCAAATCGATAGTGCAACCTTGTCGCTGGACTGTGACCGCATCAATCCTCTGTACATTGATGCAGTACACGAGTCGTTGTGCACTGATATTGCTGGCGCATCCGGGTGGGGTTTTGTTATTTTCTTTGTCCTTGGCTTGTCTACCATGTCCATGATCAGCCTTCGAGCATCGTGGCGTCACAAAATCGGAGAAGAGAGGATCTACGACGAAAGCGAAGTCGCTGATAACATGATTATGGACGAACACGAGGATTATCTGAACTACATCAGCAAATACAAGCACGAGTGGCAGGAGTACAAAGGCATCGACCCATCGTTGCGTGATCAGAATCGCTCCACAAATGAAGTCGACGAGAGTGCTTCAGAATCAGAACATTCAACTGGCTCTCGCACCGAAGGACAATCGGGCGATGAGGCTGCAGCCGAGCCATTTGACCCATACAATTGCTCAGACACCGACAACCAGTCTGCAGCTACTGTAGCATCAGAAGATATTTCCTTCCTTTCGCTGAGTGACGGTCCACCACCAGGGGACATGCTGGTGCTTCTTCCTCCCCCGCTCCTTCCCCGAGTTGCAAATGATAGTGGCGTCTTTGAAGCTGTCAGTACCCATTCTCCAGCGCCCGGTCACGGCCGCTCACAGTTGAACAACGTCGTCTTTGCCCAAGCAGTACCTGTGGGTGGAGCGTCAACTTCCTTCAATTTTGATGAAGCGAATCCAAGTGGATCTGTTTCTCTGTTTGAACTGCATGACTCGATCGAAATTGTGGCACCGCACAAATCGTCTCGCTCGGCGAGTTACGTTATGACGCCTTCACCAACCCATCAAACAAGAAAGCGGCATTCAATTAAAGACGGTAGTACGCGTCCTCCTACTTCACCTACACGGCAGTCGAGCGCCCGACTACTGGCTTCCAATGAAAGCGATTACCCTGTCATGGGTAGTCTTGGGAATGCCGTCTCCTTGTTGGATCCACCTGTGAGGCATTTTCTATTTGATAGAGACGATGGCGCTGTCCAATTTGACGTTTCTGATGACGATGAACCTGCCTCGCATGTACAACGTCAGGTCGAGAACTTTACCCGGATCAAAGTGGTTCGGCCCAGCACTCCGACCAAGTCTCGAGAGCCAGCGCAAGTGAAAGAGCGGGTGGCCCGTTTCGACTCGCCTTATCGCGAACCTGACACAAGGTGAAGCGTTTCGAAGTACCCTTATTATTGAACTATCTGATTTCTTGAGATTATAGTCTATCCAATGTACCAATAAGTACGCCACCTCAGCTACAAAAGTGTGTACTTGCTGTATTCGGTTCATTATCCTCCTCCTAGCTGTCTCTATCTTGTCTCTGTAGTTACGTTTCCATCCTCGGTACTCGGTCCAAAGGGTGAGGGATACACCCTCTTTAATCTTGCTCCTCTACCATTGTGGCCCTGGTTGCCTTCCCTTTCCGCTTGTCCTTCCTCTTTGCTCGCTGAGTGTGCGATTTGCGCAACCGTTTGGTCATGAAGTTGAGATCCTGTTGGTACCAGTGGCGATCGGCAATACGAAACTGGCGTTCCAGCCAAAAGGCAGCTTCCATGCGAAGAGCACTTTCGACTGTCTCGAACAGCAATTCTTCGGAGCCTTGCACGCGTCCGACGGCTATAGCCACCGAACCGACGTATCCAGGCGGGAGACAGTCCATGGCCTCGTAAGGTCGGTTTGGACCCATGGCATCAGGCGCTCGGTTTGACTGTGGCCTTGTCGGATCGTCTTGTCGCATCCACTCCGGATATTGCTCGCCACTGTACCTACGGAACGGAAACCCTTTGTTGGAAAAGGTTGCATTGAAGTATTCCTTGCCGTCACTAGCTGTAACACGGCGTATCTTCCAATCGGGACCATCGATCGACATGGAGGAATCCTTCGAAATACCAATCTCCTTTCGAAATTTGCGTACGACGAGTGCGAGCAAGTTCGTTGAGGGGAATTCGTGCTCCGAAACTCCGTGACCTTCTGGTAGATCAGTAGCAAAGAGACGACGAGATAAGTCCAGAAGGTCCGCATCAAAACTGGTCTGTTGCGTCACAGTTAGCACCTCGATAATCAAGGAGTCTGGGTCATTCACGACATTCCCAGTCTTGATTGGTGGCTGCTTGTGGCTTTTTGCCTGATCGCCATTCTGCTTCGTCTTTGAACGCTTCGTTTCTTTGGTCTCTTCTTTAATGTGCACAGTCGCTCCGAGTCTCTGTTGCGCTTTCAACACATTGGTGTGGTCTAAAGACGAGTCGCGATTCAGTGCAACCAAAGGCTCTTCTTCCTCCTGCGATCTCGTGGGCTCTTTCGGTTTAAACCTTAGTTTCTTGTGTTCGTATTTCCATTTCCTCAGATTGCTCCCAGTTAATGGATTCGAATGCGCATCCCAGGTCTCGGAATCATGGCCATCGACGCCGTCAAAGACTTGCTGCAAGTATTTGACCTTGTCCGGAAAGCATACCAGCTCTTCGCCGAGGTCCATCGTAGCCTCGTGAAAGCTAACGGCCATCTTGATCCGTCGTCGCCATTCATCTTGTGGCGCGTTCTTCGGTTTGAAATAAGGGTCGGCTTGCACCTTGGAATGCATGAGCCAACGAATAGAAATCTCAATCAGTTCCTCGTTTTTGAGGTTGTGATTAAAGATACCAAACGTTATCCGACACAACAAAAGAAAAAGTCTACCAGGTGGGAGGATGGTCAAGCCCTCAGCGCGTAGACCTCCTCCGCGAACTTCAAGTGTATTTGCGCAACAGCAATAGATTGGCTCGGTAGCATTTATTGGAAGTGCAGAAGCTGGGACGGAGTTCTCGGCGACGTAGACCATACTATCCGTTCCTTCCCGCTTCCATCTCGTTGATAGCTTCGTTTGAACAGGATCCAGGCGAATCTCGATCTCGGTATCTTCCACATCGCCTTCGTCGTCGCCTACTGTCGAAGAAACTTTCACCATGTGCTCTCTTCGTCGACCAGAAGCCAGCACCGACAACAAGCGCGCACCCTCTGGAATGCAATCAAAAAGCGGTCGGCTCCACGAACTTGTGTTGCTTGCGGCGTCTGAAACAGAGTATTTGTTCCCTCCAGCAAGATACATAGGTTGGTTGGGAGCTGGGAGGAAGGTCACCGCTTGTTTCGCACCCACCGTCTCCTTTGTTTTTGCCGTCGCTCGAAATGTCCCAAGCAAATCATCGATATCGCGCTGCGAAAGTGCGCTGCACTGTCCACGGGAGACGAGACAGAACTTGGGATTGATCGTAGAAGACAAGCTTCCAGAGAAATCACAACCGATGCCTCGCCTTAAGTCTGGCATCGACTGTGTGCTGTTACCAAGATAATCGGCGAGTTCCGCGATTCTCTGGGAGTTCTTCTTTGCAGCCTTTTTCGAGGAGTTGGTTGACGCCGCCACGATCCATTTTTGAAATACTACCTTGCTCCTGTCTGGATGTGGGTCGCCGCTCTCTTCAAGAATGATCCACCGTCCACAAGCACGTTCAGCACGTCCACGACGACTACCACCAAGATTCTCTTCAGCCGTGACAGTACAGCTTGACTCGTCCACGCATAAAGAAGTTAAGCGCTCACTGACCGGCAAAAAGAAGTCGGACCCGGCAATCACCATTGTGGTGAGAACTACAACGGACTTTTCGTTCCAGTACCATATCAAGTCAAGGTTCTTTTCGATTGCAAACGACACAAAGCGCCCTTCAAAATCTGGCGTGAATCTTGACATGGAGAAACCTTTTTGATCCGTGACAGTGAAGGAACCTTTTTGAACAACCTTGACGGACCCGTCGAGAGTGAACGGGTGTCGCTCGTCATGAAGAATCTGTTTCATATGTTCGACCTGGACTTGGATGCCGCCTGAACATTTCAGAACCAGAGTCGGGACCTCTTCCTGTCGTCCATGCTGGAGCATGCGGGGCGGACAGTACGCGATAGTGTCGTTCAAAACCCACACCTGGAGAACTCGCAACGCTGTTATCTTCGCGTGGGGCATGTGGACTGGAGGGACGTCGACATCAAGTAACTCGCTGTCTATACCCATGAAATCGGCGACACGATTCCGAAGATTAATGGCTGTGCCAGCGAGCCGTTTGAGGCGTGGGAAGTTCGCCGCATGCTTCCAGCACCATTTCGTTTTCTTTTTCGCGTGATCGAACTCCCACAGGAGATTCATAGCCGCCATAGGCTCCGAGTACAGGTTGGCATCAAAATGGCACTTTGAGATGTAGCTTTTCACAGTCATCTCTGCGCCAAAAAGAAAGAAGAGGGACAGTTTGAGTGGAGTGCAGTTTCAGCATAAAAGATAAGAATGACAATGTGGTAGACTTACCATTGTAGTCTTTTGTTTCGTGTATGAGAGGGTTGCTCATAATCCAAGGCGTCTTGGGGAACGACAAAATCGCTGCCATCTGGATCGCTTCGGCGGCCACTCCAAACTGGATTCCAAGCCCAATAAGTGAGCCAAGCATCAGATCAATACCGAGCGCTGACACGAAGTTTCCCAAAGTAGTAATCTCGCAGCTGTCGTCGGGAGTGCTGATAAAGTGCGAGCGATACAAGCTTTCAAATGAACGATCTATCGTGGCAATATTGGGAGGTTCGAGGCAATCCAGAAGCACTTTTGTTACCTCTCCTTCTGCAAGCATCACTTTCAACATTAAAATGACCGAGTCTAACGGAATCCGAAGCATCTCCCCAGGCTCAAAGTCTTCCATGTGGTTATTGAATGCATCTCGCGTGTACATTCGGTAGACAGTACCAGGTCGAAGGCGACCAGTTCGACCGGCTCTTTGGGTGGCGCTTGCCTTTGAGATCCACGTTGGCAACAACATTTGCCTGTGGGAAGCCTCATTGTAAACAATCTGCTTGCACAATCCGAGACAAATCACATGGTCGACGTCGGGCAAAGTGACAGAAGACTCGGCAGAGTTGGTAGCAATAATGATCTTAACTTCATCGGCAGCAGAGGATTCGAACACATTCATTTGATCTTCAAAGGGGATGTCGCTATGAATAGGAAAGCATGTAAAGCGGACGCCAGGTACAAAAAGTTGTTCCACTTTTTCTGTGATCGCTACTATTTCGTTCATGCCGGGTACAAAGATGAGAACACTGGAGCCTGGGCGTCCCAATACTAATGCAATGTTGGCGACAACAGAGAAAACCTTTTCCATGTAGCTCATGGACGGGGTTTTGTCGCACCTCATGCTATTGCATTCTTTTACAAGTACCTGTATGTTCTTGATATCTTTGGATGGAAGCGCAAACTTCTCCGGCAAGTCCTCCAAATACACCTCAGTGACAGGAAAGCGTCTGGCGCCAACCTTAATTGGCGGCTCAGGAACACCGAAGTACGCTTCATACATAGCCGCAGCTAAAGTTGCCGACATGAGAACCAGCCTAATATGCTCATTTTTTTTCAAAAGACGTCGACACAAGAGACACAGAATATCAGTATCAACAGATCTCTCGTGTACCTCATCGATGATCAGATGGCTCATGGACTGGAACTTTTCGGGATGGTTCACCAACAAACGTACGAGATATCCAGTCGTCACAAACCAAGCCTGCGTCTTGCTGGATTCGTACTCGCGGACTCCGTGACCCATGCGCAGCGCCACGGCGTCGCGGAGCTCCGGTTCCACAGATCGCACGCGTTCCACCAACGCCTTGGCCGCAATACGTCGGGGCTGCGAAATGAACATTTTTACGCGCGGGAGTCGAGGGTCAGGCGGCGGAGCTTTCAGTATCATAATGGGGATACGGGTTGATTTGCTGAAAAACAGGTTGGCGATGACAAAAAGGTGAGTATGGGTGACAGGGCCACTTCCACACGTTACATCGTCATCAGAAGCAACTTACCCGCAGCCAGTTTCACCTTGGATGATACTGACACGGTTTTTACGAATCGTTTCGAGAATTGTGTCCTCGTAATCGTCAATCGGGAGTTTCAGTGGCGCCTCCTCTTCGGGCGTAGGTACTTCAGGTATCGACAGCGCTTTGTCAAGCGGACCCGACGATAAGACACCACTGCCATCTCGAGCGACACGCAACAGAGCGTGAAACTTCTGCTGATCGAAAATAGAGACGGGAGGAGTCAATCGCAGAAAAGGAGAGTCGTCATTCAACTCGAATGCCGTCGCAACCGCCCGTTCAATCAAGTACGCTGCCGGAATGTCCTCCCACAAGGGTCGCCACGAGGAATCCTGTAAGACTGGATCAGCGGCTGCATCTTGTAAGTGCATCTGATGAAAAATGTCAACGTGTTCCTGCATCATCATATTGGTGTGAGAATCCTCATTGATCATGGCTTGATCCACATAACCTTGCAAACACCGAACGACGGCATCTCGAACAGAAAAGTCCATCATGGGTCGGAGCTTAGTCAATTCCAAATCCATCTCGTCGGGTATGGCTGGACGATAGCCCCCTGGTGCTACTTTTCGTGGTTGTACAATGTCGTCCCCAGCTTCGTCCGCATCCATCAAGGCACTTTCGTCCACCAGTTCATCGTCAAAGGGAAAGTCGGACAAGTCTTGCAAATTGTACAAGGCGCGTATAAATCGCAACACCTCCCGTTTTTCCTCATCTGTCGACTCGATGCGGTATCCAGCCCCACGTGCTCTAATGTATTCGAGAATTTCCGACACGTTGTTGCTGCTGCCTCCCTTTTTGGAGTGGCCGCTGGTTGCGGAGGGACAATCAAGAGCGGCCTTGGAAGGGTCCGTCACGTAATCGTTACCCATGGCAATGGCAACTTCGACCATTGATTCCGAATCCGGCAAATTCAAAGCAATGGCCAAGTCCTCGCGAGTAATAACTACCGCCGACACGACAGATCCAGTCGCTTCGAGCGTCGACACTGGAATATATTGGGCATCGGGGAAAAAGCAAAAGTCTGAATCGTTGCCAACAATGTAGGCCTGTGGGTGGCCCGTCACAGCGGCCGCCATGACGGCGTCGGCTTCTTCTTGGCATTTTACAATGGTGCAACCGGCGGACTGCAGTGTGTGCGTCATTTGCGCCTTGACCAGGCGGTTTCGAGGAAACAACTCTTGCCACGCACAGATTGTTTCCGACTTTGGCAAAACGCCATAGAGGCAATACTGGTGCAGCAGAGACCACTCGGCAGGGAAGCGGTCTTGTCGGCGATCGTCCGTCTCTTGCTTCAAGCGACGACGGGGCCCGTCAAAGTAGACAGTCAGCTGCAAGTGATGCTTTTGTTGTAGCGCAGTGACAAACTCCTTGGTCACGTCGGCAAGCAGTTGGAGGGGAATTAAACTGGGCAACAAGGAGCGAAGTTGGGCTGGGTTCAAGGCTGACGCTGTCAGATTGGCACATCCGGCAGTACTTTTCTTGTTCATGGCAGCAGTCACGGCTTTAATGTGACGCGAATAAGCCACGGCATGTAGATAGAACGTGAGACCATTGCCGTCAATGTGCAAGCTGCTATGAGGGG
>Ga0307981_1003985_pt1 | contig 10716 bp, 9 predicted proteins | sample OrgLakmetagen987_FD_201849 | JGI IMG/M metagenome (GOLD analysis project Ga0307981, IMG submission 201849) | Saline water microbial communities from Organic Lake, Antarctica - #987 | ecosystem: Environmental > Aquatic > Non-marine Saline and Alkaline > Saline | place: Antarctica: Organic Lake... | reverse complement strand
CCACTACCACCCTAGAGAATTAGAACCCTTTTATCTCTCCATAAATACAACAGGACAAACCATGGGCATGTTTGGAGGATACAGTGAAACAAAGATCAAGCCAAGTGAGTAACAATGTGATCCTGAAATGGACTGATACATAAAATATTATGTAACATATATATTGTTGCATTCCAAATTGTTTCATTTCTATTTCCAATTCCATTTATACTACTGCTCGCATGCTTCCTTGCTTTCTTGCATGTTATCGGCCATGACTCATCAATAAAAACTAATCCTGTCTTTTTCTCAAAACACAAACGCAGTGCTTAAAATGGCAGTATCAAGATTCAACATTGCAAGCAACAAAAAGACTGCCCTCATGAAACAGCAGATGCGAGAAATATCCAAACTACTCGCAGAAAATAAGGAAGAAAAAGCTAGAATTCGGGCAGAAGCATTGATCCGTGATGATAGTACCCTCGAAGCATATGAAATCTTGCAACTCACCTGCGAGCTTCTCTTTGAGAGAATCAAACTCATTTCAACTTCCAAGACCGTGCCAGAAGATCTCAAAAGCAGCATTTCCACCCTCGTTTGGGCAAGTAATAGAGTAGACGTCAAGGAACTGAACGAAATCCGAAAACAAATAAAGGCCAAGTTTGGAAAACAATTTGATTCGGATGCGTACGAGAATAAGAATGATATTTGTAATGAACGCGTGGTTGCGAAGTTATCTGTTCAGCCGCCTAGCGCGTATTTGGTACAGACTTATCTTGAAAAAATTGCTGATCAGTTTGATGTGGCTTGGTCACCAAAGAATAAGTTGAAAGCGGATCAATTGGCAGGACCCATGGCAGCTCCTGTCGGTTATTCTGTTAATATTGCACCGGGCACTGGGCTTGTGCCGGTGCTTGCGTATGCAGCAGAAGAAGAAACTGCTACTGATGCTATGAGTGAGATTAGAGGTAGTATTGGAGGAAGTTCACCCTCTTCGGAAGTGGCACCAGCGACTGCGTCTGTAGCATCTGCATCTGCCGCGTCAAGACATTCAGGACATTCAAGAGCTTCCGCTATTTCGGAGGAGGAGGAGAAAAGATATAGCAATGAAATTCCTGTTGCTCAAATTTTTTCTCAACCTACTGAAGATTCAGATATTTTTATTCCTGCAGCCCCTGGAATGGAGGATAAGAAACCGCCTGCAGATGACTTTGATGATCTGCAGGCCAGGTTCAACAATCTCAAGAGAAAATAGTCTAATGAATTTATATAGGTTGAGACATGTTTTTGATATTACGAAAGTGTGTTTATTATGCACACTGACTGCACACATGAGAAGGTTTGGTATTGCCGCTTTGGCATTGTTTACTAGTGAATATGGTAATTGTGCGTCTCGCCAGATGCCCGTCTTTGACTCCACCATTCATGCGTTTCTTGTGAAAATATTGCATATATGTACTCTACCAAGGTTAGGTATTACAGAAATAAAGGAAGCAATACCTACATTATTTGCTTTGAGCAACTTTACAACATCTGCTTTCTACAATTATGTTTGAAGCACTTTAGTGCCATATGAAGATTCCAACAGCCCTTAAGAAGCTGATAATATGGGATCGTGCATAATAATGTTACCTCGGGCGCTCTGCCAATATCGTCGCATGATAAAGTGTATCATCATACACATGAAGTGAAAGCTATCATCGCTGGTTCTTCCTTCGCGGATTGCGCTCTTCTTCCTTCTGCCGCTTCTTCATTTCGCTTCGATGCTTAACTTCCTTGTAAAAGTTTTCATATTTCCGTAGCGAATCATCCTTCTTCTTGCTCTCTGCTTTCTCCGCCATGAGATCAGCAGCTAACTTCTGGATCATCTTATCTCTCTTTTGCACCTCGGTCAAGGCCTTTGATTTCACAAAATTGCTCCTGGAAACGACATTATTTCCTGCTATTCCTCCATTAGACCCATCATTTCCTTTTTGATTGGGTTGCTCACTGCGAACCTTGTCCAGGGCAGCTTTGAGAGTATCAAATCGCTTATTGTATTCTGCTTTGAACTGCTTCATTGATTCTCGCGCTGCCTTTGCTTCTATACGGGATTTTTTTGCATCCTCCACCTCCCTCAATAAAGATGAATTTTCATCTCCTAGAGTTTTAAGAGAGTCCAAAAGCCTCATGAGTTGCTTGGTATTGGCTGGTGATGCTACAGTGCCATTTGTGTGGATTTGATTTCCTGATCGAACGCCAACCATGCTATTACTTAGGGACGTGGTAGATGAGGCGAGCGCAGATGCTTGACCCCACCAACTCGATTCCAACCCTTGATGATGTTTTGTGCTTTGAACGTTACTGATCAAGTGAGGATTCTGGTGTATTTGGTGAGTGCCCACAGAGGTTGACTTGTGCATTCCTGCACTGGATGCATCAAGGATTGTTCGAACGCGATTAGCTCGTGCTCTACCATGTAAATGCCCATGAGGTTGAGCATGTCGTCCCCCTCCAATCCCAGAAGCCCACATCATGGACGAGGACATGAAGGAAGATCCACTAGCACCAGCACCAGAACCTGGAACCACACAGAAACTTCCATCCTCTAGACTTTTCTTGGTCATAATCGACGAGGTCGATGAACTTAGGTTCACTCCCATGTTTAAAGTAGCATCCATATCCCTCAACTCTTGCTCCAATTCCATCATATCATCTACAGGATTAAAGTTCGATGTCTGACCTTGCGCTTGCACGGTAGCAGATTCCACTAATGACAATGACTGTGTTCTCTCTTGCACGTTTGCATTTGCATTCGCTAGCATTGGTTGTGAAATACTGGTCGCCTTCCCCAAAAATGTCGAATCCGTCATATCTGCTTCTGCTGTATCCATCGAAGCCCGAATCTTGGCTCTCAATCGATCCTCCTTGCCAGCAGAAAACCGTTTGCCCGTCTTCATCCTCCTACTTGATCCACCAACATGAGTTCCATTTTCTCCTTCATGTTTATCATCTCTACCTTCTACTGCTTCCTTACCATTCCCATTTCCATTCCTGTCATCGTTCCCATTACCATTGTCATCATTCTTCACGATTGCTCCTAAATTGACACTAACACTTCCACTCTTGACCAAGCAATCAGCACTGCGAGCCTGCGAATTACTCAACATGAGTAGACTATATGCCAGGAATTTGACATCGCCACTCCAAGTACCTTGAGTTTGAGCTTGACCTGCACCCATTTCTTCTACATTTTCACTAATAGTATTATCATTATCTACAACATTCTCAATCTCCTCCTTGTGATTGTATTCATTCTTCAACAAAAGCGCTGCATCCCTGTAACATTTCGAAGCTTCCAAATGATCTCTGGCAGCAAGATTTAAATTTCCATCTCTTGTCGCCTTTGATGCCTCTTGGGCTTTCGTTGCTGCTCTCTGACACAACTCCATCATTCCATCTAATGAAGGAGGTGATGTCGATGTTGATGTTGATGTTGATGTTGATTTCGATGTGACGGAACTCAATAAAAGCGCCAATACATCCGTCTGGTGTCCATATGCCGCATTCGTTTTACTGACAGAAAGAGAATGATGTTTCGAATGCGATGGATATTGATCTTGACTTTGGTAAGAGGTGTTGGAGGATGTGGTATGGATCGTGATATCGTCATCGGCATTGATCTTTACAAAGTCTTCTTCCATTATAGATTGGGACTGTTGATGATACTGTGGCTGATGCTGATGATACTGTGGTTGATGCTGATGCTGATGCTGATGCTGGTGTTGATGTTGATGTTGATGCTGATGCTGTGCTTTGAGGGGTAAGTTTTTGGGAGTGTAATAGTGGGGATGAACATTGTCATAGAGTGCGACTCTGTGAAGGGTATTTGTATTACGAGTGCTGGAAGAAGATGAGGAATTAGCAGTAGGAGTTGCAGCAGTATTCTGATGTGATCTATTAGTGCCAGTATGTGCACGTGTATTTGTATTTGCATGTGTATTTATGTTTGCATGTGCATGTGCATGTGCATGTATATGTGTATTCGTATTCGTATTCGTATTCGTATGCAACGAAGGTGAAGATGGTAGGCTGACATTCTGATAGGTGGGCGAACTAGTGGGAAGGGAAGTGCTTACATCATCAGCGTTGTCTTCAACAGCAAAAGGCAATTCCATCCTTCAAAAGAGAAAATTACTCGATACAATATGTTGATGAATATTGAATATTGGTTGGGATAGTTACTGTAGTTAGTTCAACAGGAAGAAAGGAACTTCAATTTTGTGTTTCAATAATAAATACACAGATTTGAGATTTGATGCATTTATTTGTTATTTGTCTCTATTTGTCTACGATAAGTAGTAGATACTACTGGCACTTTCTGTTTATGCAGCCCACTATATAGGTTATGATATCTCATTTTCCTTCCTGACGAGACCTCGTCTTCCATTTTCACTTTCCATTTTCATCATCCAACATCCATGATCCATCATTCCATCAATAGTCCATAGTCCATAGTCACCGGTACAATACAACAATCGCCCTGCGTACCAACCAGCCGCATCCAGTATAATTCAACAGATATGAGTACCGCTAGACCTGCAATCATTACATTTGAAGAAGGATGGGATGAAATTCGAACCAATGTAAGTCACTCACCGCACGAATCTTGAGATCTCTCTTTTGGACTGCTTTTGGATCTGAGTCAATTTGGGATTGACAGGCTGTCGATTATTAAGCATGAAACTGAAGACCGAAATTAATATGAAGAAGAATGCATACAATCAATATATCAAACAACTTTCGAGTAACGGAAAAGTGCCATTGTTCCAGGAAAAATGATTATCAAACCGATTATTCGGCTCTGCCGTAGCTGCTGCTATTGGCTAGCGGATGAGATCTTTTCCTACTTTGATTACTGACAGTTGATCATTGATAAATGATAGTAATGATTAAGGATCATTACACCAATGGGAATAGAAAGAGAAGATAAGAGCTTATTTCCAATTTTCATTGATGCATTTGCAAGATCCTTCCATGAAATTGAATCGATTCCATTTCCGAATTCTTCTTCTTACTCACCTCATTCAATTCAATCAATCAATCAACCCTGATTCATGGCAATATATTAATTATTCTCTCCTCCAACGCAACATCAGGCCATCGACAGACTGGAAGATATTCTAGACAATGGACTCAGGGAAACAGGAGGCAGAATGTTCGGAAACAATGATTACATCAGAGTATACACGTGAGTCATCATAGTCAATCTAATACTGTGGCTTTTGAAACTTTCATTTAGGTTCTCTTTTTTCTAATTCCCTAAATATTCATGCTCGTCCTCGTACAGCCTCTGCTACGACATGTGTACCCAGCGCTCACCCTATAACCACTCTCGTGACCTATACGCACGACATGGAGAAACCATCGAACACTACCTCACGCGAACAGTCCTGCCCGCCCTACGCGCAAAAGCATCACAGGGCGGAACCATCCTCCTCAACGAACTGCAACTCAGATGGTCCAACCATCAAATCATGAACAAATGGATGACTAAATTCTTCAACTACCTCGATAGATTTTATGTCAAACATCATTCCCTGCCCACACTCTCCAGAGCAGGTTTGCACCATTTCAAGGAAAATATTTATGAAGAAATCAAACGGGAATCCACAAATGCCATTATTGGCCTTATTGATCAAGAACGTGAAGGAAACATGATTGATAAAACACTCATCAAGACCAACATTGAGCTCTACGAAAATATCGGGATGGGGATCCTTGAATCCTACACCACTGACTTGGAAGGACCGCTCTTGAATGCTACCAGAGAGTATTATGCCAAGAAAAGGGAGGAGTGGATTGTGGCAGATTCTACACCTGAGTATTTGATCAAGGCTGAAAAGGTCTTATTGGAGGAGAAGAATCGGGTCCATGATTACCTCAACCCTGCTTCCGAGGGGAAGCTACTTCGTGTTGTAGAGGAAGAAATTCTCGAAAAGGTTGAGACAGTTTTGCTCGAGAAGGAAGGGTCCGGGTGTCGTGTTCTACTTTCGAATGATAAATCTGAGGACTTGCAGAGGATGTTTCATCTCTTTTCAAGACTCGAGAATGGTCTGCAACCAATTGCATCGATTGTTGAGAAGTTTATTTGTGATATGGGAAATGAGATTGTGCAGCAAAGACAGTCTCGTTTGGATAGTGGTGAAATGGATAAGAATGACGATCCAGCGTTTGTCAAGGCTTTGCTTGCGCTTCACGATAAATATTTGGGTGTCATCAAGACTGACTTCTCGGGTCATTCCATCTTTCAAAAGGCTCTCAAGGATGCTTTCGTTGAGTTTGTCAACAAGAATGTTGGAAACTTTACAAACGCCGAGTTCATGTCCACATACTGTGACCGTATCCTGAAGAGTGGAGGAGAAAAATTGAGCGAGTCTGAAGTTGAAGATAGCCTGGAGAAGGTTGTTCAATTATTCTCCTACTTGACGGAAAAGGATTTATTTGCTGATATTTACAGAAACCAGCTTGCAAAGAGATTGTTGAATGGACGATCCGCCAGTAATGACGCTGAGAAGGTAATGATATCCAAACTGAAGATGCAATGTGGAACGCACTTCACTTCAAAGATGGAAGGTATGCTGAGTGATTTGGCGGTTGGCGCTGACCAGAAAGGAGAATTTGATGAACAAATAAAGCAGCACAACTGCAAAATGGACTTTTCTGTTCAAGTCTTGACCACTGGTTTCTGGCCTACTTACAAGAGCCCCGCAATCACCGTCCCAGACGAAATGACCAAAAACATGGATATTTTCAAAACGTGGCATGACAAGAGGCATCAACAACGCAAGCTCAGCTGGGTCTTTTCTCTTGGAAATGCCACTGTCCGTGCAGTCTTTGGAAAGAAAACATATGATCTTATGGTTACAACTTTGCAGGCAATCGCGTTGAATGCCTTAAATGGTGGCATGACCAAAGAATACGAGGAGCTGAAGAAGGAATTGAATCTCGAAGACGGTGTCATGAAGCCATTAATGCATTCCTTGTCTTGCGGAAAGCACAAGGTTGTGAATAAATCCCCCGCCAGCAGTAAAATCAACAACACAGATAGCTTCATCTCAAATGCCAAGTTCTCTAGCAACATGAGAAAGGTCCGTATTCCGATGGCTTCTCTCGATGCATCCCATAATGCGAAGAAGGTCGAGGAGGACAGAAACCACGCAATTGAAGCTTCTATTGTGAGAACTATGAAGGCCAGAAAGACTTTGAGACACCAGCAGTTGCAAGCAGAAGTGCTCTCGCAGCTTGCCTTCTTTAAGCCAAATCCTCGTGTGATCAAGAAGAGAATCGAAAGTTTGATCGACAGAGAGTACTTGGAGCGCAGTGCTGATGACATCCAAGTGTACAACGTAAGTTCTATTGGCGTGTCAACCCGCTTATTACTGTTGATATTTAGTTTCGATGAGTCTAACCTTTTTCACTTTCTCTTCAGTACCTTGCCTGAATTGATATCTTGGGTGCATTCGCAATTTGTACAAATATCACGTTGACTCCACGAACCATCAAAAGTGTTTGAAAGAGGCAAACAGAGAATAATTATGAATTAATTACAATAACCCTAACCCTAAATTATTGCAACACTGTTACAATCACTATGTTGAGTCTACTAGCTAGAACCAAGACTGCCATCTATTTCTCTATTTTGGGCGTTTATCATAACCTTGTTTGCCCATTTCAATACCAATCAAAAATCGTCTAACACTGAAGTTTCTAAATAGAACATCCGTAACCTACGCGTTACCTTTATTGCGAAGGCTCGAATTAAGAAACATTTTCTTTTCCTTAGTCCTTGTGGATCTGACCTTGTGAATCATCTATCTAGAATAGAATAATAAACTATGAGAAAATTCAGTATAGTTTTTGTTTTTTTGTTTCATGGAGTTTTCTTTAGCTTATTTATAGTGTACTGTTGTTCGAATTGTTTTAAAAGCCAAGCCACCCCAACACTTGGTTCCAAACGAGAGAAAACAATCCAGGTAGGTAGGTGTGCAGTATGTAGACTCGATTGTTTTCATGTATTTATTTTCGGACCATAGCAATCTTTCCTGAAAATTGCCTAGTTCTTAATCTTGTTCCTATTCTTTCTACGCAGTCTGAATCCAAATTTCCGCTTTCTCTTTGGTGAAGCGGCTCCTGTTTCCAGATTAGCCTTGGCAGCTTCTTCCTTCATTTTCATATCAACTACATAGCGAGGAGGAGTAGGAGGAGGCGATTGAAGGAATGTGGATCCGTCATCGCTTTCTTCGCTAGCTGTCTCTCTCGCATCCTTCTCGATCGCTACGGGCTCTTCAGTGACAGAAGGGAGTTCGCTAGCCTGTATATTCTCGTTAAATCTATTCACGATATTTTCAGTTGCGCTGTTAGTAGATTCGAAAGCATCATCATCAAATCTCTTTTTCCTGAGCTGAGCCTCAACCTTGGCAAAATTTCTATCATCATCCTTGCTAAGTTTTGCAAGAGTCCGCTGGTGGAGTTCAAGAGAAAGTACAGCGAGAGCAAAGATGGCTGCAATCATGAGAGCGATGCCATTACTAAATCCAGCTTTCTCCGGCAGAACATGGTCCGCAAAGGTGAAACGCTCGTTAGCAAAAGACATGATCGTCTCAAGGAGTTGTTGAGATTTTGACGTGGTGGTATCGATGGTGTTGACGATTTTTTTTTGGGTAGAATCAATGGTTGAAGAAATCTTCTTTTGGCTGGTGTCAATTCCAGTGGTTATACCATTATGCACCATGGCAATTCCACGGGCAAGCATACAACGGGTAAGCATTACTCCATCAGAGAGGGTCAACGAGTCGCTTCTATAAGGGTTTGTGGTGAATGCCATCTTACGTCTGTTCATAGGAGCGGGCAACATGGTGGGACACAAGGCATTGATGCTGAGAAATTCCTTAACGTCCATGAAGCTCTCGGATTCCACTGCGACATCATTGTGGCACAAGGGAGTATCAGATACCGTCGGGGGAGCCTCAAAAGCCAAGCCAGTTATGCCTGGTATCAAGAAGGCAATGACTAGTCTTTTTAAGATCATGGTTTATTCTTTTGTGGATGAGAAGGATAGCAATAGCAAGGCAATTCGTATTGTAGTAGTCGTGGTCAAAAGAAAGGTTTTATTCTCGCTAAAAGTAATTTCTAAATCAAAAGATCGTTGGAACACATGATTTGGAACAGGGAAGCTAAAGTCTTAAAGTCTGTAATAATCTGTACTTTCTGGATAAAATAGCGCTTTCAGCATAAAGGGCATGAGTAAATCAGTAGTACAGCAGGCATATTTTTAGTTGCAAGATCTGTCAAGATCTGTTCCGACAAAGGCTGACGTAAGCGAAGAGACAGTGCGCCAGTCAATAGACGTCACGTCCTGGTCACGTCACTACTTCCAACTTTGCATTTTTTCAGAGGAGAAAAGATTCCTAACCTAGAAGGTGGTACCATACGAGTACATTCTATTCTTTCTTCGTCGCCCGTCCACCGTTGGTCCAACAACCAACCATCAAAACATCCATCATCCATCATCCAATCGGAATACGAAAGACACATGACACATGATCTCCAACAGATCCTCAGTTATTAGCTTTGCATCGATTTCATACACCTATATTATCTCCTTAGAATGATTTCTCATGTATCCCGCCGCTTGTTGGCTAGTTCCCTTCGATGCAGAAATCAAATGCGAATGCCAATATCGATGCGCCTATTTTCTAGTCTCCCAGATCATCTTGTTGTCGGCATGCCAGCGCTAAGTCCCACGATGGAAACAGGAACTATATCAAAATGGAATGTCAAAGAGGGAGATTCTTTCATAGCTGGAGATTCCCTAGCTGAAATTGAAACTGATAAGGCTTCCATGGATTTCGAAGCACAAGATGATGGAGTAGTTGCAAAGATCCTTGTAGAAGCAGGAAGTGGGGATGTCGTTGTTGGGAAGCCAATTATTGTGACTGTCGAAGAAGAAGACGAGGTCGCTGCATTTGCAAATTTTGTGGTAGAGGAGGAGGCTGCCCCCGCACCACCTGCTGCTGCTGTAGAGGAACCTGCTGCTGCTGTAGAGGAACCTGCTGCTCCAGAACCCACACCTGTGGTAGCTGCTGCGCCAGTTCCTGTTGTAGAAGCTGTTCCTGTACCTTTACCTGAGCCTATTGTTGCTGCTGCACCAGTTGTGGAAGACGTTGTTGTTTCATCTGCGCCAACTGTAGGACCTTCATGGGGAAACTTTGCGCGTGTCAAATCTCCGCTGGCTTCAATTTTATCGGCTGATCAAAAGAAATATGTCGATACGTATGGATCGACGGGACAGGTTCCTCTTTAAATATATACCAGTTGTCGTGCATTATAGATTAATAAAGGTGCAAGTAGTTGTGTAAATAAAAATGACTGCTTAACGTTTACAATATCTTTATAACAAAAGTCCATCTTTATTTTTAATTCTGCTTCCCAACTTCCATTTTCGCCAGCGTAAGTGAATTTCTAAAACAGTGATGATCCTACAGCAGACTTCGCAAACCAAACCGTGCACAAATCGAAATATTTGGATTCGTAAAAGGTCGCAATCAATCTGCAAGATCGATCCACAACAACAACCGACGACGCCGCCGCTCATCTACCAGCGTTCAAAATAGGTCGCGACCTATTAAATTAACTAGGTGATTTCACCGCGGGAAAAACACAAAATTAAAACGTAAGCAAACACCAAACTACAAT
>Ga0307981_1003984_pt1 | contig 10717 bp, 13 predicted proteins | sample OrgLakmetagen987_FD_201849 | JGI IMG/M metagenome (GOLD analysis project Ga0307981, IMG submission 201849) | Saline water microbial communities from Organic Lake, Antarctica - #987 | ecosystem: Environmental > Aquatic > Non-marine Saline and Alkaline > Saline | place: Antarctica: Organic Lake... | reverse complement strand
AATGGATGAAGGCAAAAACGACAGCGCTAATGCTGGTCGATCTGGGTGTGCTCAAATCCCACAGCCGACCACATACATCAAACGATAAACCGTTCTCGGAAGCCCATTTCAAAGCTCTGAAATATCAGCCCGAGTTCCCAAAGAACTTTGCAACCATAGAACAGGCCCGCGCGTTTTGCCGCCGGTTCTTGGCATGGTACAATCAGGATCATCATCACGCCGGCATAGGTTTGATGACGCCGGACCAGATCCACTTCGGACAGGCGGAAACGGTCTATGCTGCGCGACAAGCTACGCTGAATGCCGCCTACCTGACCACGCCAGAGCGCTTTGTCCGCAAGCCACCAAAACCGCCCAAAATCCCGACCACCGTCTGGATCAACCCACCAAAGCAAACGGAAGAAACCCAAGCCTAAAGTCCAAAAGCCACTGTCTCAAAGGCGTTGACACGTTCTGGTGCAACAACTCCTGCGAAGGGGCGGCCTCTATAACTAAGGTACCGCGGCCTGTCGTCTGATCCTACCGATCAATCCGTCAGGCACGGGCAATTGCCACGCCCCTATGGTATGCTCCAGTGAAACCAAGTGACAAGATCACAAGAACAAATAACTACCTGCGTTCGGCCAGATCAGGCGCACCGCTTCACCGCGCGCCGCTGTCCCCATTTCTCCCGGCGCCAAGACGGAGCGCACGGTTATGTCCTCCCCCCATGATGTGCGGGCAGTGATCAACTGGCAATCTCCCAAAAACGTCGCGTTGGTGACAGTCGCGGGCAAGCCGCTGCCTTCGTTACGAGTCTCGATAAGGATATTTTCGGGGCGCACCATGAGGACGCTTTCGGCCCCGCCGCCTGCTTGCTCGTGGACTGGCACCCCTTTGACAACCGTCCCGTCAGGGAAACGGGCTGCGGCGAAATTGCCCTGACGTGCCATTACCTCAGTCTTGATGAAATTGGAGTTACCCATAAAGGCGGCGGAAAAACGAGTCAGCGGTTCGTTGTAAAGCTGCTGCCCAGTGCCCACTTGCTCGATCCGACCATTATTGAACAACGCGATCCGGTCAGACAGGCGCATCGCCTCCTCCTGATCATGGGTGACATAAAGGATCGTCACACCCGTTTGCTCATGTACGCGTTTGATCTCGAATTGGATCTCATCGCGCAACTTCTTGTCCAGCGCCGACAGCGGCTCGTCCATCAGCAGGATCTGTGGATCGTAGGCCAGGGCCCGCGCTAGCGCCACGCGCTGCTGTTGCCCGCCCGACAGCGCCGCGGGCATCCGGTCGCCGTAGCCCTCAAGCCGCACAAGGGCCAGCATCTCATCAACCTTGGCGTCGATTTCCTTGGCCGGGCGGCGGCGCACGCGCAGCGGAAATGCGATATTCTCGCCGACGGACAGGTGCATGAACAACGTGTAGCGCTGAAACACCATGCCGATGTTGCGCTTGTGGCTGGGCAAATCGAGGATCGACCGCCCGTCGATATGCACATCACCCTGGCTTGGGCTCAAAAAACCGGCAATGGCGTAGAGTGTCGTGCTTTTGCCGGACCCGGACGGGCCAAGAAAGGTCAGGAATTCGCCGCGTGGCACCTCCAGCGTCACGTCTTCGATAGCACGCACACTGCCGAACGATTTGCCGAGGTTGCGGATACTGAGAAAGGGATCACTCATCAGTTGGCCTTTTTGCGCAGAAGTGCAGCCAGCAGCATCAGCACCAGCGTGAGTAGAATCAGTAGCGATGACGCCGCCGCGATGACTGGCGACAGATCCTGACGCAGCGAGCTCCAGATGCGCACCGGCATCGTCTGAAGCGACGGGCTGGCCATGAAGATGGCAATGATAACCTCATCCCACGAGATGAGAAAGCTGAAGACCATTGCTGCAAACAGACCGTGGCGAATGCTGGGCAACGTGATGCGCAGCCGCGCTTCCCACGGGCTGGCACCGCACACGATTGCCGCGTCTTCAGTAGATTTGTCGAAACCCGCCAGCGCCGCCGAGATGGGAATGATCGCGAACGGTAGCGCCAACACCATGTGCGCAACGACAAAGCCTGTCATAGTCCCGTTCAGCCCGATTTTCAGGAAAAACGCATAGAGCGCGACCGCAACCACGACGACCGGCAGGATCATGGGGGTCAGGAATGCCGCGCGCAGTATCTCGCGTCCCCGAAATCGTCCACGCACCAATGCAAAAGACGTGATGAGCGCCAGCGCCGTCGTGAAGATCATGACCAGAACTGCGATCTTGGCACTGGTCCAGAACGCTGCCATCCAGCGCGGATCGGCAAAAAACTCCTGATACCAGCGCAGCGTCCATCCCGGTGGCGGAAAGACCAGCCATTGTGACGATCCAAACGACAGCGCGATAATGAAGACCACGGGCAGGATCAAAAACAGCGAGACAAGTACTGTGATAAAAACGAGGACCCACTGCAGGCCACCCATCCGATCATAATTAAGCAGCATGTCAGCTCTTCTCCTGTCCCGGAGCGCCAAAATAGCGCACCTGCATGGCATAGAGCGCCAGCGTCATTACCAACAGCACAAAGGCCGCTGCCCCGCCTAGCCCCCAATTCAGCAGTGATTGCACAAGCTGCGCGATCATTTCGGCCAGCATCATGTTTGATGTGCCGCCCAGCAGTGCGGGCGTCACAAAATAGCCCAGCGACATCACGAACACGATCAATCCGCCCGACAGAACGCCCGTCAGACTCAGTGGCAGCAGCACCCGCCGGAACGCCTGCCAGCGCCCTGCTCCACAAAGCGACGCCGCCTGCAGTGTGCTTGGATCAATGGTGCGGAACGTGGCCTGCAAAGGCAGGATGAAGAACGGCAGCATGATATAGACCATGCCGATGGTTACGCCGGTCAGGTTGTTGATCAGCGGCAGTGGCGTGTCGATGATCCCCAAAGCCATGAGCGAGCGGTTGATGACGCCGGTGGATTGCAGCAGCACCATCCAAGCATATGTACGCGCCAGCAGATTGGTCCACATCGACAGCAGGATCACCGCAAAGACGACAGCCGCCCACCGCCCTGGAAGAACCGACAGCATCCAGGCCACCGGATAGCCCAATATTATCGTGATGACGGTGACAACCGAGGCCACCATGAACGTATTCCAGAACACCTTGGCATAGGTAGAGGTGGCGATCAGCGTGGCATAGTTCTGCAAGCCGAACTCCGGCTCGGTGATCGAACGCAGCAGCAGTGAGACTACCGGCATCACGAAAAAGACCGCCAGCACCAGCATGGCCGGAATGGCAAGGCCGATACCTTGTCTGCGCTCTCGCCGCGTCTGTGCTGCGCTCATGTTTTCGTCCTTTTTACAGCAACAGACCCCGGCGACGCGAAACATGGGCGGGGTCTGTCAGGTCTTGGTCAGGCGATTACTGCGCCTGCCATGCATACCAGCGATCGGCGATTATGTTGCGGTTTTCACCCCACCAAGCAAGGTCCATCGTGACCTGATTAGCGCCACCTTCGGGCAGGGTCTGCACATTACCGCTACCGCCAACGCCGCCTTCGACCTCTTCCGCGGTGATAATATCAAAGAACCGCTTCTGCCCTTCGGGGGTGGCTGCATTGGCGATAAATTTCATTGCGGTATCTTTGTTGGGCGCGCCTTTGGGAATGACTAGCACGTCAGCAGAAGCCAGGTTTTGCTCCCATTGGATTTGGACTGGCAGTCCCGACGCCTGAAGCGGCCACAGACGAATATCCCAGAACATACCAATAGGCGTCTCTCCAGAGGCGATCAGTTGCTGAGATTGCGCACCGCCGCCCCACCAGACGATCTGATCCTTGATCGTGTCCAGTTTGGCAAAAGCGCGATCAAGGTCGAGAGGATAGAGATTCTCAGGCGCGACTCCATCCGCCAGCAGCGCAATTTCCAGCGCGCCGGGCGAGGACCATTTGTAGAACGTCCGCTTGCCTGGAAATGCCTCCAGATCGAACAGATCCGCCCAGCCTGCGGGTTTGGTATCACCCAGCAGATCGGCATTATAGCCTAAGACAAAGCTGAACGGGAAAGACATCACCGCGTAGTCAGTCACAAATCGCGGGTCGATGGCGTCGCGGTCGATCACCGAGAAATCCAACGGTTCCAGCAGCCCGTCGCGCGCCGCCTGATAGGCAAAATCGAATTCCACATCGACCACATCCCACGTCACTTTATTGGCTTCGACCATCGCCTGAAATTTGCCATAGTCGGTCGGCCCGTCCTGAATGATGTTCACGCCCTCCTCTTCGACTAGCGGCGCGCCCCACGCCTGAAATTCGGCGTCCTGCGTGCTGCCGCCCCAGGCGGTAAAGACCATCGTTTCGCCGTGGGCCATGCCCGATAGCCCGATGGCAAGGCCAGCCGCCAGGCCAATTGTCTTGATGTTCGCGTACATTGAAGTTTTCCACCCATTTCAGTGTTTCGCGCCCCTTTTATGGACGCTTCGACGAGTCATTCGAACGATCGTTGACGCAAATGCCATTCACTTGTTTCGATTTCTCGCCATTCTTATCCAAATATCGCCAAGCTTGAGCTTCAACCTGAACATTGTGCAAACCCAGCGCCTTTGCGGCCACAATCATATCTCCTGAAGGAGCCCGCTCGCTCTCATTGAGATGGCATCCTCACGCACAAGTATTTTCGTCACATCGTGGCGAAAAATGCGAGCTTTTACACCTCTCCCCGCGATTAACGTGGCGCAAAGCAGGATCACAAATTGCGTAGATCAGAAAATCAATGGCGCTTCTGCTGCCAAATAGCAAAGCCCGCGGCCACCGCAGGACAGTACTTGATTGATCATATTCCTTGCGGCCATGCAGTGACCAACGCATCGGGATATAACTTTCGCGATCAATATGTTTCTGAAGGACACTGAGTTATGACTGAAATCGCGCCTGACGGCACCATGTACGAGTTGACCGGGCAAGGGGATGCCCCCACCGTAGTGTTCACCCCCGAGCTGGGCCAGTTCTATGCCGTCTTTCAAGACAAACAGAGCGGTAGCCACTTGATCTATTACTATGGCAGCGCGGCAGGCACGCCTCCGTCCGACATGCATTTTTGCGCGCTCGACGACATCCCCTGGGGCGCCATTGCCTCCGACGCCGAACGCAGCATGCTGACACGCTACCGCGAGGAGTTCCGCCACGCCGATTTCGGTATCGACCAAGGTGATAATATATACGGAACGGTACACCGGATCATACCCACCCCTTCATTCACTCCGTAACTCGAGGACAAGCCCATGTTTGCAGAACTCAGAAAAGTCGTCACCTATGATGAAACCATCCACCGCGAGGGCGAGCGCCCCGCCGATCCGCCCCTGCGCATGATCGGTGTCGCCGCCGTGGTATCAAACCCTTGGGCCGGCAAAGGCTATGTCGAGGACCTCGGTCCCGATATTGCGCGCATGGCCCCACCCTTGGGCAAGATGCTGACCGAGCGCCTGATTGCCCTCGCCGGTTCGGGCGACGCCATTGAGGCCTATGGCAAGGCCTGCATCGCCGGCACCAATTGCGAGTTGGAACATGCCTCGGCTCTGATCCACACGCTGCAATTTGGAAACTTCTACCGCGAGGCCGTCGGCGCCAAGAGCTATCTCGGCTTCACCAACGTGCGTGGCCCAGCAAATTCGCAGATCCAGATCCCGTTGATGGACAAGCACGACACCGGTCGCCGCTCGCATTATTTGACGGTGCAGTTCTCAATTCCCGACGCGCCTGCAGGGGATGAAATTGTCGTTGCATTGGGCGCGGCGACGGGCGGCCGCCCGCATCACCGCATCGGAGATCGCTATTCCGATCTGGCCGCCATCGGCCGCGACGTGGCGAACCCGGCAGGCGTATCCTGACGCGGTTTTAAAATTCCGGACCACGCCAACAAACTGGCCCGCACTACGAATGTGCGGGCCAAAGCGTCACTATGCCGTTTCTGTAGTTATTTGAGTTTAGACCTCATTCGCCGGGCGAAACGCCTCGATAGCGGTGGGCACGCCACTACAGGTTGAGTTCTAGATCAGCGATGCCCACAACTCCTCCTGTGTGGCACTATTGTGGATCGCGCTGTGAAAATAGGTTCGAAGTCCACGCATTTCACCTAACGCAACCAGCATTTCCTGATTGATCAGACTGCGCTGCTTGCGCTCCAACGCAAACACGATGATGGTTTGCAAGATGCAAGATGCAAGCAGCCTGCAACTCGAGCAAACAAAAAGCCGGAGCCAGACGTGAAATCGACGCTAAATATACCGGAAAAGGTGACGTTTTTGATCGTACCCCGCTTTAACATGGCGAGCGTCGTTACGATGATCGACACGCTGCGGGTCGCGAACTATCTGGCACCGTCCCCACTTTACGAATGGGAGATTGTTTCATTTGACGGTGGAATGATTACGGCCAGCAACGGCATGCAGCAACCGGCCGGTATGCCGCCCGAGCGCAATCGGCGCGACGAACTCGTGTTCGTGGTGGCAAGCTGGGGGAGCGAAACATACGCAAAACGCGAAACCCTGTCTTGGATTCGCCATCAAGCGCGCGCCGGCGCGCGGATCTGTGCGGTCGAACTAGGCTGTTACCTGGTAGCGCGCACAGGTATGGCCAAAGGACTTGAGATGGCGTCGCACTGGTCTTGGGCCCCGGGCTTTCACGAGCAGTTTCACGATATCACATTCAAAGAGCAGCTTTTTATTCACGACTCCAAGATCATGAGCTGCGCAGGCGCATTGGCAGGCGTGGACCTGATGCTTAAATTGATTTTAGACGCCCACGGTGAGCGGCTGGCAGGCGAGATTGCGGATCAGATGCTGTACCATCCAGCTCGCCCCGGGGATGCGCCGCAGCGGCGCACCGTGGGCCGTGGGGTGGATACAATGGCACCGATGGTATGGCAGGCCATCACTCTGATTGAGGCCCATTTGTCCGAGCCTCTAACCGTCCCCGAAGTAGCTGAAGCGCTGGGGGTTTCACAAAGGCAACTTGAACGCCAATTTCAGCAGAATATTGGCTGCACGGTGGTTCAGTTCAGCTTACTGCTGAGATTGCAGCATGCTCGGGTCCTCTTGATCGCCACCAGCCTGAGCATCCGCGAAATCGCGACAGCATCGGGATTTAACACGCTGTCGCATTTTGCGTATTCGTTCGGAAAGTACTTTGGGCGGCGGCCCTCGTGTTACAGGCAAGCCTGGCCCGAGCGCGACATTGCACCGACATGGCCCGGAACACTGACCTTGTTGCACAAACAGTTGACTGCGGGGATTCATGTTGCGAATCCGACCTGGTAGCTTGCGTGTATGAACAAATTTATCCGGCATTGCCAAGTTTTTAGCCGCGTGTCGTAGGGTGTTGTTAGTCTGTAAATTACGCCACCATCTCGATGGTGTATTCTGCCCAGAGGTTGAACGCGTCAGCTCGGGCGTGGCGGTATGAGTTTGCGGTGAGTTGAAATTGGCGGGGATGGAAAGTCAGGTTGATCTGATCGTGAGCGGACAGAAATCTCTGAGCCGGCGGATGTGACTTGAACCGGCCGAATATCTTCTCGCGCTTGCGAGTAGACTTTTATGACCCTTCGATGGCGTTATTCAATCCCTTGTGGGCGCGGTGGTCAGCGTTCGGCGCCAAGTTTTTATCTGCTTGAAATAGCTGCGCAGCTTGTCGGTGATCACGACCGTCGGATCACCGGTGCGTCCTTCAGCCCGAGCATGGCAGCAGCCAGCACCCGACCATTCCTGGTGATCAGCTTTCCACCGTCGGCCACCATTCAGGGCACGGTCCAACCGAACTTTGCCATGCTAGCGGCGATCTTTGCCACCTGATCGGTGCCGTGGATCTTGGTGTTGCGGGCATAGGGGCGCAGCCGGTAGATCGGCCAGGATTCAATCTGGCTCGGCGCAAAGACCCGGTCCATGGGGTGGCTTTCATTTGGGGCAGGGCGGGCAAGCCGATGTGCGCGGGCAGGAGGGCCAGCGGCAGCATCAGGATCTGCGATGTCGGGGAAAACGAAACGTCCGCGAGGGCATACCTGCGGGCGCTATTCTTCGATGAACAAGGCATGAGTCACGGGGGGCAGTTTTGTTGATGGAAATTTGGAAGTTGATTCAAGGCCTTCTCCCCTAGCATGGGATTATGGTGAGGCGGTAGGCTCGGGTGGATTCCAAAGTGGCTTCCTGAATTCCTACAGTGGATTTTACTGTTTTTGTCAAGAATCCACCCCGAAGGGTAGATTACGTCTCGCAACCAACTGTTATTGAATTATTTTACTTAGAACGCCTCTCGAGGTGGATTCCGCCTGGCTTCCCCGGTGAAGAAGCCAGGCGCTAGCGAAATGCCGCGCTGAGCCCCCCCCCCCGCATACATTCAGGGCCGGGGAGGAACCATGCCAGGGGGAGGTGACGACGTGATCGGCCCACTGCTGCCATTCGACCTACATGTAGGATGCTGCAGCGTGGCTCACCGAAGCGGCCATTCGTGCGGAGCGCAGCAATTTCACTGGTTGGAATGCGGTTTGGCGACAAAACGACATTTTCAAAAGGTTGTTAGATGACCTTGTTGATGTTTCAAGCCCAGAAGAATCTAGCACTTCGGTAGGCCGATCTAGTGCTTCGGTACTCTTAGAGTGGCAGAATACGTTATCCATTTTTCATCGCTGCCGGCTCTGTTGCACAAATTCTCTGAAGTTCGAGGTTCCCCTTTCCCCTGACGGATTCAGCCCACGGCCTCTGTGACAGGGATGCCAAGGGCGGTGTAACCGTTCATGACGGTCATGCGGATTTGGTCCTCCGCGACTTGGCGGTCGACGTCCCGCGCCATGAGGCGCTGGCCCAGCAGTTTCACGCAGTGCATCCGCTGACCGACAGGGTTATGCGCAGCATGATCCCGAGAGGTTTTGTTTCGACGCGGCTTCGGCGGTGGTAGCCGCTCCAGTTTCGCCAGATCGCGCTGCCGAGGTATTTCGAAGCTCGCAGGGCCTCGTTTCTGGCCACCGCCCTTGCGGTGACGGTTTTCCACGGCTTGGCGTTTTTGCGGGGCGGGATGACGGCGTCGGCGCCATGGTCGGCGCCACGATCGGCGATCGCATCGTGGCACTTTCGAGTGTCATAGGCGCCGTGGGCGGCGACGCTGCCGATCTCCTGATGGGGCGGGATCTGGCCCAGCAGGTCCGGCAGCACCGGCGCATCGCCGATATCGCTCCCGGTGATCTCGACCGCCCGAACCTCCAGCGTTTCCTCGTCGATCCCGAGGTGGATCTTGCGCCAAACGCGCCGTTTCGGACCGCCATGCTTGCGTGCATTCCACTCGCCTTCACCTTCGACCTTGATCCCGGTGCTGTCGATCAGCAGGTGCAACGGCCCCTTGGAGCCTCGATATGGGATGTTCACGGCCAGTGTCTTCTGGCGGCGGGACAGTGTGCTGAAGTCGGGCACCGTCCAGTCGAGCCCGGCCAGCAGTAGCAGACTTTCGACGAAACTGGTCGTTTGCCGCACCGCCATGCCAAACAGCACCTTCATGGAAAGGCATGTCTGAATGGCGGCATCGCTGTAGCTCTGCTGGCGGCCACGCCTGCCTGTCGACGCGGCCTCCCAGTTCATCTTGGGGTCGAACCAGATCGTCAGCGAGCCACGGCGCTTGAGCGCTTCATTGTAGGCTGGCCAGTTCTTGGTCTTGTAGGTTCGGGGTGTAGGTCTGATCATGCATCCCATCTACCATGCTGGATTCACGAGATGAATCCCTCATGGGATTTGTGCAACAGAGCCTTGACAATGACCGCAACACGCAGCCCGTCGCGGTTGTTCAGGACGCGGTTGAGGAGTGTGGTTTTACCGGCTCCGAGAAAGCCGGACAGGACGGTGACTGGAAGTTTTGGGGTCATTTGAACGTATCCTTAAGCGGTTTCGGTGGTTTGGTGGGCGCGTAGCATGTTGAGGCTGTGCACAAGGTCCGAGCGGGTCATGTCGCGGGCAATGACCACGATGCGCGATTGACGGTTTTCGCCCTGCCAGTCATTTAAGGGCACAGGTGGATCAAAAAGATGCTGCACGCCGTGGAACACGAACGGCATCTCTATGCCGATCAGATGGACGATACCTTTCACGCGCAGGATGTCGGGGCCGCGCAGCTTGATGAGTGTGTCGAGCCACAGATCGAAGGCATCGGGGGAGATGGGATCGTCGAGGATAATGGACGCCGTTCCGATCCGCGCATCATGTTGTGATACAGGTGCGGAAGGTGTGGCTGACGGAGCGAAACCGGACAGGTTCTTAAGAGGATCATGGGTCACGGTTGGCGTCAGCCACGCGATGGCCTGATCAGACGTTGCTTGATGGCGGATGCCGCTTAAATTCCAAAGCGCTGAGGTGGGCACCACACCATGATCTGCCCGCAAAATGTCCGCTGTTGGGTTGAGTGATCGCAGCCTTGTTTTGAACCTGTCCGATGTGCTCTCGGACACCAGATCAGTTTTGCTCAAAATGAGTAAATCTGCCATCGCGACTTGGGAAACGGCTTCGAACTGCTGGTTGAGCGTGTCAGAGCCTGTTGCCGCGTCAACCACTGTGACCACCCCGTCAATACGGAAATTCCTTGCCAGATAGCGGTCTATACTCCGAGTCCTGCAGAAGCCGAATTTGATGTCTTGACGGCTGGATTTAGAACGATTCATCTATGCCCATGATCCGCCCCGGCTTTCTTTCCTCAGCAGAGCGCCTCGAGCTTGAGGCTTGC
>Ga0307981_1003983_pt1 | contig 10720 bp, 11 predicted proteins | sample OrgLakmetagen987_FD_201849 | JGI IMG/M metagenome (GOLD analysis project Ga0307981, IMG submission 201849) | Saline water microbial communities from Organic Lake, Antarctica - #987 | ecosystem: Environmental > Aquatic > Non-marine Saline and Alkaline > Saline | place: Antarctica: Organic Lake... | reverse complement strand
CGACACGATAGCTTTCTTCCGGGAGTTCCTTTTCGTTGGCATGTCGGAGTTCTTCTTCCGCCGCCGTCAACTGGACCCGGACAGCTTCCAACTGCGTTTCTTGTACCGTAGTAAAGTGCGTTCCGACAGCCTTGCGGGCAATCTTTTCGTCCATTTTGGCCACATCAATGCCGCGGCTCTTGAGGACTTGTTCGCGGGGAAGGGCGGATCCAAAAGGATCGCCCCTGGCGCTCGTGGCGCGGTGACGGCGGGGACGAACTACTTCATGAGAAACGCTGCCAGGTTTGGAGCGTGGTTTGAGCTGTAAGTAACCCCAAAAGTGGTGTACAAGAGATCGAAACGCATTCGTAAATATGGAGCAAGATGACGAGTGAGAATAATGGATTGGAATCGAATGAAAAACAATCTTCCGAGACAGAACAATGAGACACCAGCGATAGACTAGTACAGTGTTCCTTCGTTCTTCGTGATTATCGTACCTGCAAGCGCTTTCTCTGAGGCGCTTCCGAAGAGTAGTTGTCCTGAGAGGTAGGAAAGTTGTTGGAGCTGTCGTATGGGTAAGATGTCGTCATGGTCGAATGTTATGTCGTGCTACCAATCGTGACACCAGAACATAACGGTATCACCATCACCACGTAGCGTAACTCGGGTACAGGTACTACCTACAGACAGTATAAAGCGAAAGGGATCTTTGGAGAGGCCATAGGCTAGGCCGGAGAACAGAACCCGAACAAGAAGGCCCTTCACCCTTCACGTTCGGTTTGGCTTGCGTTGAGTCGAGTGAGTCGATTCACCTCGAGTCACTTTTCATTCACGTTTACTTCGTCTGTACGGTGTTACGTTCGACCTCTCCACCGGTTGTGAGACGACAACAAACGAAAACGACACAGTTGGAAGTGTTTGGTGTTGCCATTGCTCCCTACTATCCAGAGACTGTCTCTCTATCTATTCGCTATTCGCTGTAATCATGAAGCTAGTCAAGTTCCTACAAAAGCTCAATCGCGAGCAAGTAACGATCGAGTTGAAGAACGGCACGGTCATTCAAGGGACCGTCGTCGGCGTGGATGCCACCATGAATTGCCATTTGAAAAAGGCCAAGGTGACAGTGTACGTACAGCAAAACGGGAGCGGAGTGTGTACTGCGTGTAATTACGTGACGATCGTGACGACCTTTTGAATCATTATCCTCTTGCTCACTTTTTTATCTCGTCATGCCTGTTATTGCTGTTGTTGTTATTGTTACTACGTTACAGTCGCGGCAAGAACCCCGTTTCGTTCGCGACACTGTCCGTCAGAGGCTCCACGATGCGCGCCTGGTTGCTACCAGAGAGTCTCAACTTGGATGCTCTCTTGGTGGACGACGCCCCCAAAAAGTCCGTGGCACCCCAACTAGCAGGCATGGCGGCTGGTGGCGGCGGCGGTCGAGGACGAGGGCGTGGAAGAGGCGGCGGTGGTGGTGGTCGCCGGTAAACAGAATGGGTAGCATGTGTGCCGTGTTGGTTTTGGGTTTTGGGCAGTGCCGTGCAGTAATTTATCGTGGAAGCTGCAGCGTGCGTGGAATTTGGGAACCATGGTGCAGCTGACAACGCCAGCGTGTGGAAAATGAAAGCCTTCCACGTTCACGGTGTGTAGATAGGAAGGGGGTCGTCTTAGGAATTGCGAAACGAATGATGCTTTGCCTGTGGACTTGCTGTCAAGGGCCATCATACTCGAAACTTTAATAGAACGAATGAGTAGTGATTTCCTTTACTGCTCCTTTACTTGTTTGCTTGCCTCTTCTTAACTTGCCTCTCTCATGAACTACGCCCTGCGAGCGATCTTGGCGTGTGGGCAGGAGGGTTTTTGCGGTGGCGTCCATGCGGCTCTGCCAAATAAAGACGCTGACTTGTGGCCAGAGCACTCAAGCGGTGACGATGAGGCATTGCCATCCATTCCACGTGTCATTCGATTGACGCTGGAACGCTTGAATGACCAAGAAGATGAGCAAGATGATGAGTATCTTCGTGGTCTAGCCTTTGTCGACGAAACAAACGCGCGAAATGACGGCACCAAGCTCGCTCCTTTTGAAGAATTCTTAGAAATGGAAGACTCGATTCATGACGACGACTACTACGACGACGACGACACGTCCTTCAAAGCCGAGAGGCTCATTGCTTGGCACACTTCATACTTGTCACTCTCTGAGCACGGGGGTAGCTTGATTGGGAGCAGGTACGACGATGGGTCCAGCTATGACTCCATGGATAGCTCGGACTTGTTCTTTGCGCAAGTCGAGCAAGATACGGAACTATTTACAGCATTCAGTCAAACCAGTCCTCTTCGCAAAAGTAGTCGGTCACAAGTTACCGTGACCACATCATCCAGTTACACGACACGCCAACTCAACACAAAGTGACGCGAGATACAGCTTACAGTTTACAGTGAGCAAACACAGCAATGAATGAAAATCGTAAACGTAAAACAAAAGATTCTACAGTAGCTCTAGGACCAAAAGGGATCGTCTTCCTCAGATACGAACCCACTCTCGCCTGTAAGATCACCCATTACAGATTCTGGCTTGTTTGGAATCAGCACATCCGCCAAATCCATCTCTTCGCCTCCCTTGTCTCTCCATTGCCCTTCAATATTGTAAAAGAGCCGACTCTTCGGGGTCATGATATGACACATTACGCTACCATAATCCAGCAACATCCACCCCGATTCCGCATTACCTTCCGGCACTCCGTCGCCTCCTGGTCTCATGTCATATTCCTGCTTGACTTCATCTCGAATGGCTGCCGCAATGGCTTGATTTTGCGGTCGACTGTTTCCCGACAGAATTACCAGATAACTCGTCAAGGTGGACACATGGTTCACACGCAGGGCCACGATATCTTCAGCTTTGCGTCCGTCGGCAGCCTTGACGATGCATCTCACAAATTCTGCCAGTTCCTTTGCATCGGCACTGTCCGAACTCTGCAGCTCCAAGTCTCCGACGGCGTTCTCGATGGGCTCTTCCATAAAGCTGACCATGTCTTCTTTGTCATTTTTGGTACTGCTACTACTAGCTTCACTAACAGCACTGCGACGAGTTAGGTATTTTCTGTCTCGAAGAGGAAAGGCTCTGCGGAGAAATTTGAAAGAAAGAACGGAATGTAAGGTTGCGTGCACGAAACAGGATAGGGAGGTGAATGCATATGGATTGCTTGTATACAATACGTACCTTCCCGATACGCGATCCGATAGCGTCCATGCCGAAGTTAGCAGTGCCAATTGCGACAGCGCGAGCAACAAGGCAACGAGGGAACGAGTAGACTTCACCATCGTATGTATGGTCGGTGCTGGTCCTCGTTTGTTTTCGCAGAACATGAAGGAGTGACATGTGACATGGTCGAATGTCGAATTTGATTGATGCTGGTTGGTGGTCTGTCGGGAACCGTTCCGTGATGCCCTGAGAATTGGCGCGAAATAACTGTATCGGAACTTCCAGGTGGAGGACCTTTGACATGGCGAACGACGGCCAACTCAAGATCGGTATCGCTTTCATCAACAGGTTACATAGGTTTAGACTACCAAAACAACAATATCATCTGTTTGCCGTTCGTCCACAACGTGTTGCAACAGAACTAACGTCTCACACTGCTCGGTTTTCCTCGACCAAAAAGGTAAGCGTCCGAGAGAAAGAGCTCTGTCCCGAGTGTCCCTGTACAGAGCTTGACTGCATGGGTTCTGTGAAACGTGCAGGATATCACAAAGAAGTGAGCGTGTTATACTTCCCACGACGCACATGCCGCAATCAGAACTGCAAAACGCGTCCCTTCTTTGAATGGACTGGTTGCTCTTGCTCTGATTGCGCACCAACTAAACTCTTGAACTCGATTTGTCTTTCGCCCTCATCCCACTGACTGCAGCCTGCAGCTAGCTACATAGTCTTTAGAAAAATGCGTTGGATTACAGCCGCCGCAATTCTTTCGACGGCAGCCTTGTCGGCCAATCAAGTGCAGGCCGTCGCTGCCGAAAAGGAAGGTGGACCACCTCCGTTTTTTCTGCAGGATCCAGCAGATTCCCTCTGCTTGGCAGGTGAAGAATTCAAGAGATGTTCCATTGACACGCTGTTTTACGTCGTGGGAGCGCCCGGTACGTACAAAGACAAAAACACGCACACACCATCCCATCTGCCCGTCTGTTTGCGCTCTCATTCTACTGGATATATGTATCTATATATATATATGAAATATACATATTTCCTTTGCGTATCGTATCTCTGGCTAACCTCGATCTCCCTTCTCGCCATTTATTTCTTCTTTTCTGTACAGGAAAATATCAAATTCACAAGCGAGCCGTGGACGGCACCATTGACGAAGAAGATGACGGCACGTGTATCGTTAAAAAGTCGTGCAAGGACGCGGACGCGCTCAAAACCATGGACGCCAAGTTGGCCAAGTGCTCGCACTGTGGTGCCAAGAACTGGAACGTTCTCGGAGACGCCGACGTTGGTTACGTCTTGACGGAGGGCGACGGCAAACTTTGTTTGGTGCGAGAGCCGGGAAGCAACAAGGCCTTGACGGCGCCCTGTGAGTCGCAGGATATTCCGTACACCCCTCTGCAACTGCAGTTTGCTTCGGCTGGAGATATTAAGACTATGAGTTCTGCGGGTGCGCGATTGATTGGTGCTGCCAGTGATGGTGACAAGAAAGTAGTCCAGGCCTTGTTGAAGGAAGGTATCGATGTCAACGTTCGTGATTGGGACGAGCTGACGGCGCTCATTCCAGCAGCGTCGGCAGGCCATTTGGATCTCTGCAAATTCCTCGTCAAAGAGGGAATTGACGTAAATGCCAAAGATAAGGACGGTATCACGGCCTTGATGGAAGCTAGTATCATGGGACACAACAAGGTTGTCAGCTTTTTGATCGACAGTGGCGCCGAAGTTGATGCGGCGGCAAGCTCCGACGTGACGGCTCTGTGGTTGGCGGCCAGTGAGGGAAAGACGGAATGCATGAATACACTGTTAAATAAGGGTGCGGATGCGACCAACGCTCGCGTGGATGGTATCACTGCACTCATGACTGCCAGTGTTGGTGGCCACGTGGATGCCGTCAAACTATTGCTCGAGAATGGGGCTGACCCCAAGGCCATGGATGGAGACGGCTTGACGCCAGCCATGAACGCTGCCGAAAATGGTACTGTTGCAGTCCTCAAGCTCTTGGCTGAAAACGTGAACGAACCGAGCTACCTCGATATCATGTCCACCACTGGATTCAATGCGGTGATTATCGCTGCCGCCCACGGTCACGCTGATGCCGTTGAGTATCTTTTGGAAGCTGGTGCCGATCCTAGCGCTGTCCACACGAATGGCGTGAGTGCTCTCATGTACGCGGCTGCCTCTGATCACATTGCTGTCATGAAGGTTTTGCTCGAAAAGGGAAAGGTCGATGTTGACTTTCGCCATACTAATGCTGGAACTGCACTTTTGGAGGCTTCAACTGGTGGAGCCGTGGAAGCCATGAAGCTGTTGCTTGAAAGTGGTGCCACTTATGACTTTGTTGACGACGATGGTGTCACGCCGCTAATGGCCATTGCTTCCCAAGGCAGCCTGGAAGGACAAACTCTGGTCGTTGATTCGCTCAAAAAGGGCATGTCTGATAAGGAGTTGACGGACCACATCAACATGTTCTCGTACTCGGGCGGAAGCTCGGTCATGTTTGCTGCGGCGGGAGGGCACGTGGCCTGTACCAAGCATTTACTGGAACTTGGTGCCGACATTAAGGCCATTGCCCGGGCGACCCCAGAATACCTCGAAAAGTTGACCAAGATGATTGAAGAAGGCACCGTTCAGGACGAAGATCCGCACGTTGATGGTGTGACTGCTCTTCACGTTGCCGCCCAGGGTGGTCACCTCGAATGCGTGAATATTTTGCTGGAAGCCGGTGCGAATGCCAACATCAAGGACGACGAAGGCCGAACGGGGCTTCTTCTCGCCATTAAGGGAAACTATGGTAAAGTCGCCAGTGCCTTGGTCAAGGCCGGAGCCGATCCAAGCACACCGTACGTTGACGACGCGGGTGAATCGCACGACTTGCTGTTTGACGCCATTATGGTTGAAAACGATGAGTTTGCCATGCTCTTGATTGAAAAGGGTGCGGATATCTACCACAAGGACGAAAAGAAGGTTTCGACGCTCTTGCAAGCCAGTCACCGTGGATTGACGGACGTTGTCAAGGTGCTCCTCGAGAAGAATGCTGCCGGTAAGGGTGGCAGCGCATACATAGACGATGCGAGCGACGAAGGTATTACTCCCTTGATTTCGGCATGCTCGGAAGGACACGCTGAAATTGTCAAGGTGTTGGCGGAAGCCAAGGCCGACATTAACTCCAAGGACTCGGACGGAACCACTGCGCTCATGGCCGCTGCCGCCCGGGGACACTTGAACGTTGTGACGGAGTTATTGAAGGCGGGTGCCAAAGTGAACGAACAAAACTCGGATGGTCACACGGCCCTCATGTTTGCTTACAATGGCAAGAACCAAGTGGAGACTTTGTGGGAACGCTACAACCAGTTTGTGAGCGAGTCGGAAGCCGAAGGCAAGACGGAGGAAGACGTGGATGACGGTGGCACTGGTCCCATTATCCGCGAGGCGCTGGACAACCACACTGCACTGGTAGACTTGCTTTTCAAGAATGGCGCCGATGACAAGTTGAAGGACAAGGAAGGTCACACGGCCAAGGACTTTGACTTCAACCCCGACGCTGATTCCGAGGTTATCGATAAAGAGACCAAAGCAGAGAAGGCTCGCGACGAGAGTAAGAATGAGCTGTAGTAAGGATACAAACTGTAGCTAGAGATTATATTTCGACTTTATTGTACCTACTCTGGTACGGTTTATTAGCTAAGTCTAGGAGGTTCGGATTCGATTGCTGCACGAAAGGAATGACTGGAGCATCGTGGAACCACATGAAAGAGTTTTTCTTGGATTGTTCCATCTAGCCGTTAGATCTAAGAACGAGTCAAAAGCGAATGAACTTTTCCCTAATTATATTTTTCTCCTTTTGTTCGTGGCAAATCCTCACTACCGGCATAATTGTTCGTCACGCTCATCGTAGCGCGTCACCCATCCCACTGTGTGAGCACGCGCCGTGGAAACTGTGGAAATGCTCTGCAGCGCGGATTCCTTCCCCTTTCTGCTGGATGAGACCTCTCGCTTCCCCGACGGGTCTTATCTTTCTCAATCTTGTCGCTGCACCTCTTTTTATTGCTTTGCACAACACTGTTACAACTATTTTTTTTCCTCACGATGCCGTCGCACAGCAGCGGAACTTTTCAGCCTCTGCTTCATCGCAGTGGAACGCTGCGTGAACGCTTGCATTCGTACACCAAAAAGACATTAGGAGCAGGTGGAAGTATCAATGAAGCGGTACGTTTTCTTTCTTTGGAAGAGTCGTTGAGTCTTTTTTTGTTTTCCAGAGGCCTTTTACTTTTCCCCCACCGGTACTCGGTAATAATCGAGACGGTGGAAACAGCATGAGACAAGGAGGTGACGATCGAGAGCGCTCTACTAGTGAAGCGCTCCCATTCGATACTTATACCAAATTGCATCTCACCCCCCACTTGTCTCTCTCTCTCTACTATTCTCGTCTACTCTTTTTTTCTTCTTCTATACTATCGAACGCAGGTCGCTTTGCCTCCTGGTGAATCTTGCGCCGCGTGGGTGGCGGTCCACGCTGTCGATTTCTACAATGACGTGAGCACCATCTGGGCCGTCATGTCCACTGATCCCTATCTCAATTCGTTTCGACCCGGCGAAGGCTTTCCTTCCGGTGTCGAGTACCGATGGAGCGATGGCAACGCCGACGCCGTTTCCGTGTCCGCTCCCGTGTACATTGACAAGGTATTGAGCTGGATCGCCGACCAAATGAACGATGAAACCAAGTTTCCCGATGACGATGACGAAGAAAAGGCTCTCAGAGTCTTTCAGACGCCCCAGTTTGCAGCCTTGTGCGGGCAAATCTTTCGAAGACTCTTTCGCGTTTACGGTATCATTTACAGCAGCTTTTTTGGAACCCTCGAGGCCTTGGAAATGGCGCCCCACCTCAACAGTTGCTTCAAGCATTACCTGTTTTTCTGCACCGAGTTTGGATTACTTCCCGAACGCGAAGTGGAACCCTTGGAAGTCTTGGTCAAACCCATACGAAAGCAGTATTACACGGCCAAACAGGGTGGGACCGCAGCCCGTACTCGGTAGACTTGGTAGTCTAGGTCGGCAGTGGAGAGAGAAGGAGCCAAGATGTTGGGGAGCAACGGTGGTAGTGCGGATCGAATCATCATAGGTGCATGCAAGAGAGACAACATAAATAGAGAAAACGCAAATGAAAGCTAGCTAGTAGACTGGCTAGAGAATTGCAGTAGAGACTATCCTCGCCCGTTAGAGAACGACAACTATTCAAACATGCACTACTCCAGCGTGTCGGTATCTCCGTATTCCCAACCAGCCGCTGTCGAAGGAAAGAGATTGTCAAACTTGAGCGCCTTTCGAGGTTCCGCCATCATATCGGCGACCGTCTCTCGCCACGCCTCGTAATGCAACGTGGATTTGTGTGCCGCTGGTGCCTGTGCGTCCTTGTACACTTCCACCAAGACGAACGAACACGGATCCGCCTGGTCTTGCAAGACGTCAAAGCGGGCAATTCCTGGTTCGAGGGCCGAGTTGCGAGCATTCTGCAGGGACGCCTCTTTAAAGGCTTGTTCGGTTCCTGGTTTGATCTTGCAAAAGACGTGGACTGCGTGATATAAGTAATGGTTTTAGATGGATGATGGAATTTGGTGAGAGTGAGAATGCAATCCAAAGAGGGTCTTGAGTGCTACACAATGTACAACACCAGTACGCACCACAAAGATACTTGGCAGGATCAGTCGACATGGTTCGAATCTGTCGTGATAATGGAAAAGGGTAGGTAAGCACGTGAGAAAACATGAGCTCGACGGCATCGATGGATCCATCCATCCATCCGTCCATCCATCCATCAATCAAAAAGTCCAAGCAAGCGGGTATCTTTTCACGACGACGCACGTTTTGAAACTTGATTTCGGGCGGATAGCTTAAGGGCTGCAAGGAGCTTCTCGCAAGCAAGCCAGTGGAACGAAGAGTCCGTCTGTTTGTGGTGACGGCAGCGAGTCGCAACAAGGAGCTTGCCATGTTCTTTCCAACGAATGCCTTTTCGCTTTTCGCTCGTCGCAGTCGCCATTTCGCATCTCGCGCATCTTTTTTCTCATCGGCATTTCCCGCCTTTATTTTAACCCTAGCCTTTTTGCACTAAAAGCGCGCTATTTTTGCTCACGTAGAATTCTGGGAGGAACTTGAAAAACGGTGGTTTCCCGCTTTTTGTTTTCACGCCGGCCGGTCATATTTAGAGCGCGCAAAACTCCCACCGAGGCGCCGCTCGTTGGAAGCTCGCCTCGTCCCCTTCCTGTTGCTGTTCCTACACAACACAAAACTCGCTCGGCTGTCCATCTTCGTAGACGTCCCCACTACCACTACTACCACTACTACCAGCTACGTACTACTACTACTACTACCATGTTTGAAGCCCGCCTCGTCGAAGGAAAGACCCTCAAGAACATCATCGAGTCCATCAAGGATCTCGTGACGGACGCCAACATTGAATGTACCGAAGAAGAAATCGCCATTCAATGCATGGACTCGTCGCACGTTTCCTTGGTCAGCGTCAGCCTTTCGGCGGCCGCCTTTGACCACTACCGTTGCGATCGTCAGCTCGCCTTGGGAATCAACAGTTCCAACATGTCCAAGGTCTTTAAAATGATGGGAAATGATGATGTCGTCATTATGAAAGCGGAAGATGATGGGGATACTCTCACTCTCATGTTTGAAAGTACAAAGTCGGATACCATTGCGGACTTTGGTAAGTACCATGTGTACGATGCTGCTGTCGTTCTCGTTGGTGTCGATAGATACTCGTGATCCATGCTCACACACACACACACCATGCACTCTTACTCTTGATTTAGAACTCAAACTCATGGAGATTGACGGCGAACAGCTTGGCATTCCGGACACACCGTACAAGTGCTCGGTCAAGATGCCTGCCGAAGAGTTTCAGCGCATTGTCCGCGACTTGCAGGTCCTCGGTGACACATGCACCATTGCTTGCACCAAGGAAGGCATTCGCTTTTCGGTCAGCGGCGCCATTGGAACGGGAAATATCTTGACGCGCGCCAATGCCTCGGACAAGGAGAGCGAGCAAGTGGTGATTGACATGGAAGAGCCTGTCGAGCTCAATTTTGCTCTGCGTTACTTGGCCTTTTTTACCAAGGCCACCAAGCTGTCCGACAGTGTCATTATCAGCATGTCTCCCGATGTCCCCGTCGTGGTCGAGTACCCTATTGGTGATGTCGGTCACATCAAGTTTTATTTGGCGCCCAAGATTGAGGAAGATGGTGACGGCGCAGAAGAGTAAAAGCAAGCGACTCGACTATTTTTCTACGATGGCTGGCGATTTTACTTGGGACTGTAAGAGCTAGAAAAAAAATGGATGTGCCTAATCGCGTCTTTTTTTTTTAAACATTCTAGAGGATTGCTGAACAAACAAAGATTTTTGATAGCGTATTTTTTTGGTTCCACTGTGTATAGCAGTCTAGCTAGCGTAACAATGGGGGCGGTCTCTGCTAAAGATGGCACAAGCATTGAAACACGAATAATGGAAACATAAGATTACTTTCCCTTTCCGTT
>Ga0307981_1003982_pt1 | contig 10720 bp, 10 predicted proteins | sample OrgLakmetagen987_FD_201849 | JGI IMG/M metagenome (GOLD analysis project Ga0307981, IMG submission 201849) | Saline water microbial communities from Organic Lake, Antarctica - #987 | ecosystem: Environmental > Aquatic > Non-marine Saline and Alkaline > Saline | place: Antarctica: Organic Lake... | reverse complement strand
CGCCAGCTATATGACAAGCGCGGCTGCCCGGATGCTGGCGCACGCCTATGCGGCAATCATGCCAACCCAAAAGTGGCAACATTTTGCTCTGCCCTTTGGCTCACTTTTGCTTTGCCGTTGACAGCCGGGCGACATGATTCCAGAAGGCAGGTGACTTTTGGTCGTTCAGCATGAATTCAGGCTCTTTTCTGATGGGCAAAGTTCAAGGTGTTCTGCTTGGTCATAAAGTCTGACTTGCCCTGCCATGCAGCAGTCAGCCGTTTTGCAGGCTCAACCCATCGTAACAGCGGTTGTACTGGCCGCTGTATCGTATAGAAAATCTCTCCAAGTGCAGTCACTATCGACTGCATATTACATGATATGCGCCGCCGGTTTAAATGGAATTCATCCAAACTGCGGCGTCATGGGCGTGCCAACAGGAGGCATGTCGACCCGCGCCCAGAGCGCATATCGCGCCTGCTTTGCAAAGAGAGCTATACCAGTCATCGTCTGGATATGACGGTGACTATGTCACCATGTTTGCGCTGCTGCTGGAAACTGGATTTTAAATTACTCAAACAGAGGGAATTTGTCCCCCCGGCGATAGCGTAATCGTTTTGATCGCGTCGAATTGTGACAGGAAAACCTGACCGGTCAGGTCGGCCAAAAAATGCTCGCGTTTCAGGCGATCCATCACAGGCCCTTTGACTTCAGACAAATGTAGTTTGACGCTCATTTCCCGCAGCCTGTCATTGATGGTTTCGAGGGATTCCAATGCGCTGAGGTCAATCTCGTTGATGGCTGAGCATTGCAGGATCACATGTCGGATGTTCTTGTCGCCAGCGACGCGGTTGTGGATCTTGTCCTCGAGGTAGCGTGCATTGGCGAAATACAGGCTCTCGTCCATCCGCAGGCTGACGATCGCGGGGTCTGTGATGACGTCATGGCGCAGGATGTTGCGGTAATGTTCGGTGCCCGGAACCTGGCCTACTTCGGCGATATGAGGCTTGGATGATTTGTAGAGATGCAGCAGGATTGAGAGCCCAACACCGGTCGAAACGCCTATTTCGACACCCAACGCGAGGGTGGTGAGGATGGTCGCTGAAACGGCGGTAAAGTCGGCTTTTGAATAGGCCCAGCTGCGCTTCAATATAGAAAAATCCACTAGGCTGAGGACGGCCACGATGATGGTCGCGGCCAGAGTTGCTTTGGGCAGGAAATAGATCAGAGGAGTGAGGGCCAGTGCCGCGATGGCCAGACCTACGGCGGTAAAGGCCCCTGCGGCCGGTGTTTCAGCGCCCGCGTCAAAGTTCACGACAGAGCGCGAAAACCCGCCCATGACGGGAAAGCCCCCTGTGAGAGATGCGCCAATGTTGGCAACCCCAAGGCCGATCAGCTCTTGGTCTGGATCGATGCGCTGGCGTTTTTTAGCGGCAAGGGTTTGAGCAACGGAAATGGACTCTACAAACCCGATGATCGAGATCAAAAAGGCCGACAACAGCAGCTGGCCCAGCAGGTCAGGCGAAAAGGAGGGCAGGGTCAAAGGTGGTAAGCTTTGGGGGACTTCACCGACAACCTTGACGCCAGAGGCGTCGAGGCCGAGCTGCCAGACTGCAAGGGTCGTGGCAACGACAACGACGACTGGACCCATTTTTACAAGAACGCCCGTCAGCCCGCCGGGCACGCCAAGCCGCTTGAGCAGTGGTTTCAGCCCCTTGCGAACCCAAAACAGGAACCCGGTTGCAAGGACACCGATGATGGCCGTGATCCAGTTGATCTCCGAGAGGTGGCGGGCGAGCGACATCATAAGTTCCAACAGGTTATGCCCCTCAGCGTCGATCCCGATGATGTGTTTCAGCTGGCTTGCGGCGATGATGATGCCTGAGGCCGTAATGAATCCCGCGATCACCGGATGGGACAGAAAATTTGCCAGAAACCCCAGCCGAAACAGGCCCATTGCCAGCAAGATAACGCCAGACAGCCCCGCCAGCGACAGCGCTGCCACCGCATAGCCCATAGTGCCCTGTTCCACGATATTGCTCAGGGCCGCGGCCGTCATCAGCGACACAACCGCAACTGGCCCGACAGCCAGCGCGCGGCTGGTCCCGAACACCGCATATAGCATGATTGGCACAATTGAAGCATAAAGCCCCGCCTCGGCCGGCAGGCCTGCCAGCAGGGCATAGGCCAGCGATTGGGGGATCAGCATTATCGTCACGATTAGGGCGGCGACAAGATCGTTAGACAGGGCAGTGTGGCTATACTCCCGCCCCCAGGTGAGGATGGGCAGGTAGCGCGTCAAGGTCTGTTTCATGCGGTTCTCGGCGGATAGAGGAACCCCCGCCAGAGGCGCGGGGAGTTTTGGATATGGGTTATTTGGCTGCGATCTGTTCAGGTTTTACCAACCACTCGCGACCCTTCAACATGCCTTTCCAGTATATTGGAGGCAGCATTTTTTCTTTGAGGAACCACGCCGCGCGGAAGGGTTTGGTGCCGTCGATTATCGCCTTGGGAAAGCTGGGTAAAAGGATCCCGCGATAGCCGAACTCGGCTAGCACGATTTTGCCACGCTCGACGGTGAGCGGGCAGGAGCCATAGCCGTTATATTGCACAACGGAGGATGTGCCGCGGATGTCCGCCATGTTCGCAGCCACCACGGGGGCCTGAATACGCGCAGTGGCCATCGTTTTCGCGTTTGGGGTGTTCATCACGTCGCCCAGCGACCAGATGTTATCATATGTCTTGTGGCGCAGAGTGGCCTGATCCACATCGACCCAAACTGCCGCATCTGCCAGCGGCGAGACGCGGATGAAATCGGGTGCGCTCTGCGGTGGGCAGACATGCATCATGTCAAATTCTGTCTCGATCCGTTCTACCGGGGTGTCTGGCTTTGCGACGTCAAACCACGCCTTTTTGGCAGGACCATCCACAGCGACAAGTGTATGGAAGAAGTTCAGCGAAGCGCTGTATTTTTTGAGGTATTTCATCAGGGCTGGCACGTAATCCTTGACCCCGAACAGAGTGCCGCCTGCAGTGTTGAATTGGATGTCGATGTCTTTCAGCACGCCGCGCCGGTGCCATGCATCGCCCGACAGATACATCGCCTTTTGCGGGGCGCCTGCGCATTTTATCGGCATTGGCGGCTGCGTAAAGATCGCTCGCCCTTCGGTCATTTTCTCGAACAGCTGCCGCGTATAGAGCACCAAATCATAGCGGTAGTTCGAGGTCACGCCGTTATGGCCAAGTGTCTCGACCAGACCCTCAATCTTGTTCCAGTCCAGTTTGATGCCGGGGCCGACGATCAGGCGTTTGTACTTCACCACGCGGCAGCCATCGAGGATAACGGCGTTGTTGTCAGGCTCAAACGCAGCAACGGCGGATTTGATCCAATGGACCCCATTCGGGATGAGCGAACCCATCGTTTGCGCCGTGTCTTGCGCCTCGAAGACGCCGCCACCAACCATTGTCCAACCGGGCTGATAGTAGTGGATATCCGCAGGATCAATGATCGCGATCTCAAGGCTGGGTTTGCGCGCCTTGAGACTGGCTGCGGCTGCGATGCCGCCTGCACCCGCGCCGACAATGACAATCTCGTAGCTGGTATCGCCGGTATCTGAGGGTGTTTTGCCACCATTGGCGATGCGTCGGACAACGCCGCCCTTGTCATACCCGGCTGCCTTTGTTGCGGCGAGGATATCTGCGACGCTGCGCCGCCCGGCCTGCGCCAGTGTCCATAGGGTGGCCGAGCGTGCGCCCGTGCGGCAATAGGCAAGGATAGGTCCGGGCAATTCGGTCATGGCTTTGGTAAACGCCGCCGCATCACCATGGCTGACCTTGTTAGATACAATTGGTATAATGGCGGCGCTCAAGCCCACCTTCTTGGCCGCTCGTTCAATTTCCTCAAAATTCGGTTGGTCAGAGTCCTCCCCATCGGGGCGGTTGCAGATCAGGGCGCGAAAGCCGACATCCTTGATCGTCTGCATGTCGAAGGGCGCGATCTGTCCGCTCACGGACATGCCGCTGGTCAATTTTTTGATATCCATGATCTATTTTCCAAATCAAATTGCGTTGATCGGCACTTTGAGCATCGGGTTGCCGTCTTTGTCTTTTGGCACCGCGCCCGCGCGCATGTTGATCTGTAAGGAGGGGATGATCAGTTTTGGCATATCAAGCTGCGCATCCCGCGCTGTGCGGAATTTGATGAACTCCTCTCGGGTCTTACCGCCGCCCACGTGGATGTTGTCGGCTTTTTGGGCGGCGACCGTCGTCTCCCACTGGATCGCGCGGCCGTTCGGGCCGTAATCGTGACACATGAACAGGCGCATCGCGTCGGGTAGGGCGAGAACCTTCTGAATGCTGTCATACAACTCACCCGCATCCCCGCCGGGAAAATCGGCGCGCGCCGAGCCGCCATCGGGCATGAAGAGGGTGTCCCCTGCAAAGGCTGCGTTGCCAGCGATATGGACCATACAGGCCGGCGTGTGGCCGGGTGTGTACATGGTGAACGCCTGCATTGCGCCAATCATATAGGTGTCGCCATCCTTGAATAGCGCATCGAATTGCGAGCCGTCGCGCTGGAATTCGGTGCCTTCGTTGAAGACTTTGCCAAACGTTTCCTGAACGATCATTATTTTTTCGCCAACCCCGATTTTACCACCCAGTCTGGACTGGATGTAGGGGGCTGCACTCAGGTGATCTGCATGAATGTGGGTTTCGATGATCCAGTCCAGCGTGAGGCCGCGCGCCTCTATTTCGGCGATCAATGCGTCTGCGGCTTTGTACGTGATCCGCCCGGCCGCATAATCGATGTCCATCACGCTGTCGATGATTGCGCAATGAAGGCTGTCAGGATCCTTGACGATGTAGGTGACGGTGTTTGTCGCCTCGTCAAAATGAGCCGATACCTCTGGCGTGACGGACATATCTACGGAGTTGGTCATATGAGTTCCTCGACTTGTCTAAACATGGGCTTGTGCCCGTTTTGCAAGGGCCGCCTGCATTGCCTTTGCTGTGATGATTCCAGCCACAAGGGCCGCCACAAAGATGAACACTTCGGTCTGGCCGGTCCCTAGCGCGGGCAAGGCGCCGCCTGGGCAGAAACCTGCGATGCCCCAGCCGATACCGAATATTGCAGCACCACCAATGAGTGGCAGATCCAGATCGCGCCGACTGGGCAGTTGGAAACTGGCCGCGACCAGTGGGGGAGGGCGCCCGAGTACAAGGCGGTAACCGATAAACGTGACAAACAGTGCGCCGCCCATGACAAACGCAAGGCTCGGATCCCAAGTGCCCGGGACGTCAAAGAAGTTGAGCACCTTTGCGGGGTTTGCCATGCCAGAGATGGAAATATCGACCCCGAAACACAGGCCGATCAGGTATGAAACATTCGTTGTCATTTCACACAATCCTTTGAAAGCTACATTTAATCTATGCCTTTTTGCGGGGTGGGTTGGTGATATTGTCACCAAACTGGTAACATTTATGAATTATAGTTTGCCAATTGTGCCAACTGCGCGCGGTTAAGGAGGCGGACGCGCCCTCTGGCCTGCTCGATCCAACAGCGTCGGTGAAATTCCTGAAGCTGCCGAGAAATGACTTCGCGGGCTGTGCCCAACTCGACCGAGAGCTTTTGATGAGTGGTTGCAACGGTGTCGCCGCCCTCAGACAGGCTGATCAGCTTGTCCGGCAGCCGCACGTCGAGCCGTTGAAAGGCGACCTCGTCGATCATGCGAAACAGATCTGTGATGCGCTTGGAAAAGGCGGCAAAGACAAGGTCGCGGAACGATTTTGACTGGGCTACAAGATCATCGAATACATCGCGCGGCACGGCTGCGGCCTTCACGGACGTCTCCGATATGCCTTCGGCGGAATAATCCTCGAACGCCAGCAAGCATGCTGTCGTCAGCACACAGCTTTCGCCGGCATGGATCCGGTACAGAACAATTTCGTGTCCAGTATCGGACACTTGCTGCACCCGCATTGTCCCCTCAAGCAAAAACAGCATGTTCTCGGGTGAGTTACCCGGACCAAAGAGGGCGGCCCGTGCCGGGACTTTGACGATGCTGCTGCGCGTCAGCAGAAGATCCTTGTTATGGGGCTCGAGACGGGAAAGACCGGGAAAGCGCTCCACCCATTCGCTGGTGTCGGCCATCAGAGTGCAGTCTGCGTGTTGGGGAGTTCTAGCGGGGCGATGCGCGCCATCAACTGGCCGCGGTTGGCAGAGATGTCTGCGATCGTCAGACCATCTAGTACGGCCATAAAGGCCGCTGTCGCCTCCTGCATTTTTCGTGACAGAATACAGATGCCGATTAGTGGACAGGTATTTTTTTCGGGGTTGAAGCATTCGACTACATCCATAGATCCCTCGGTAATCCGCACGACGTCGCCCACGATGATCTCCTGCGGCGGTCGGGCCAGCCGGAACCCGCCCCCGCGTCCGCGCACGGTCTCCAGATAGCCTGCCTTGCCCAGCTCATGCACGATTTTCATGATGTGCGGCTTGGACAGGTTGTGGATCTTGGCCACATCGTCGACGCGCACGAGCTTAGGAGATTTGAGTGTCGCAAGCTGTAGCGAGCGCAACGCATAGTTAGTGTAATTGGTCAGTTTCATGACGCATCCTGTTACCGAGACACAAAGATACATTCAAAGTATTGCTTTTGTAAACAGCTTAGATTACTCACCATGCTTAAACCACGATTTCAAATATAGGATATGAGAAATGAGTCTTCGGATCGGTGAGATAGCCCCCGACTTTCTGCAGACACCACCACCGGCCCCATTCGTGTCCATGACTGGATCGGCAGCGACTGGGCGTTCTTCTTCAGCCATCCCGCTGATTTCACTTCTGTCTGCACGATCGAAATGGGCCGCACGGCGCAATTGGCCGACCAGTTTGCAGAACGGGGCGTCAAGTCTATTGGCCTGTCGACCGACACTGTCGCAGAGCATGTGAAATGGATCGAAGACGTCAACGACACGCAGCAGACCACTCTGTGCTTTCCTATCGTGGCCGATGCGGACCTGAAGATCGCCCGGCTCTACGACATGATCCATCCCAGCGAGAGCGAGACAGCCGCTTTGCGCTCTGTCTTTATCATTGAGCCAGATAAGAAAATCCGCCTGACGATGACCTATCCAATGAACGTCGGACGCAACTTTGACGAAATTCTATGAGTGATCGACGCGCTACAGACCGGCGATACATTCAAAATCGCTACTCCTGCGGATTGGGTGCCGGGCGGCCAGGTCATCATCCCGCCGTCGGTCACAGATGCGCAAGCGACGGCGGCGTTCCCGCAAGGCTATACAACAATCCGTCCTTATCTGCGCACTGTAAAACTTTGATCTACGGCACCCCCTGACAACGAAGGGCACTAAAATGTTTGACGGCATGACAGCAGAGACACTGGCGCGGATGCAATTTGCATTCACAGTGTCCTTTCACATCATTTTCCCTGCCTTTTCTATCGGTGTGGCCAGCTACCTTGCGGTGCTGAACGGTCTGTGGCTGCGCACGCGGGACCAGATTTACCTCACTCTGTTCAACTACTGGAAAAAGATATTCGCCGTCGCCTTTGGCATGGGCGTCGTATCGGGCATCGTGATGTCCTACCAGTTTGGTACCAACTGGGCTATTTTCGCCGATAAGACGGGGCCAATCCTTGGACCGCTTATGGCGTATGAGGTGCTGTCGGCGTTTTTCCTTGAGGCGGGCTTTCTGGGCATCATGCTGTTTGGTCGCAAGCGTGTGGGTGACAAGCTGCACATGTTCGCCACGGCGATGGTGGCTTTTGGCACGCTGATGTCTGCGACTTGGATTTTGTCCGTGAACTCGTGGATGCAAACGCCTGTTGGTTACGGCATCAATGAGGTTGGGCAGTTCGTGCCCGAAGACTGGTGGCAGATCGTTTTCAATCCGTCCTTTCCATACCGCTTGGTTCACATGGTTCTTGCGGCCTACCTCACAACGGCCCTCGTTGTCGGCGGGGTAGGGGGATTGCATCTATTGCGCGACCGCGCGGATGCCGCCGCTCGCCGCATGTTCTCTATGGCGATGTGGATGCTGATTTTGGTGGCGCCGCTTCAAATTGCTGCGGGTGATTTTCACGGCATCAACACGCTGGAGCATCAGCCCGCTAAAGTCATGGCTATGGAAGGACACTATGAAAGCCACCCAGACGGAGCACCGCTGATCCTGTTCGGTATCCCGAACCCCGAGGAAAAGCGGATCGATTATGCGATCCAGATCCCAAAGCTGTCAAGCTTGATCCTCAAGCATGATTTGAACGCCCCGCTCGACGGTCTCGACACGATCGCGGACGAAGATGAGCCGCCTGTGACGATTGTTTTCTGGAGCTTTCGCGTGATGGTCGTCCTTGGGTTTGCCATGCTGGGCCTTGGCGCATGGAGCTTGCTGCGGCGTGTGCGCGGGCGGCTGTATCAGGACCGCTGGCTGCACCGTGCCGCAATAGTCATGGGGCCGATGGGGTTTGTGGCGGTTCTCGCCGGCTGGATCACAACTGAGGTCGGGCGCCAGCCGTTTACGGTTTATGGCCTGCTGCGTACCAGTGATAGCCTTGCGCCGGTGGCAGCCCCTGCGGTTGCTGCATCTCTTCTGGCCTTCATCATGGTCTATTTCTTTATCTTCGGTGCCGGCACTTTCTATTTGCTGCGCATGATGAACAAACCCGCAGCCACCCCGCATCTGGGCCTCAAAGACGGGCCGATCCGCACCGCAGGCATCACTCCCATCTTGCAAACTGATTCTGAGGCAATTCCCGGCAAGTAAGGAGCCTTCCGATGTTTGAACTATCTTTTATCTGGGCAGGGGTCATCGCCTTTGCCGTCCTGACCTATGTGATCCTCGACGGGTTCGACCTTGGTGTGGGGATACTCTTTCCCTTTGCCGAGGGCGAGCGCGAGAAGGCGACGATGATGAATTCCATCGCGCCAATCTGGGACGGAAACGAGACGTGGCTGGTGATGGGCGGCGGTGGGCTGTTTGCAGTTTTTCCGCTGGCTTATGCCGTCGTCATGCCCGCGCTTTATATGCCGATCATCCTTATGCTTCTGGCGCTGATCTTTCGCGGAGTGGCGTTTGAATACCGCTGGCGGACACACCGTTGGAAGCTAGTCTGGGATATTGCCTTCTTTTGTGGATCGCTGGTTGCGGCGTTTATGCAGGGCATCGCCCTTGGCGCCCTAGTACAAGGCATCGAGGTGGTGGGCCGTGCCTATGGCGGTGGCTGGTGGGACTGGCTCAGCGTATTTTCGATCCTGACAGGGTTTGCTGTAGTGGTCGGATATGCCCTGCTCGGGGCCACATGGATCATTCTAAAAACGGACGGTGCCTTGCAACGCAGGATGCAGGGCCTTGCATGGTGGCTGGCCGCAGGGACGCTTGGCTTCATTGGCGTGGTCAGCGTTTTGACCCCGTTTCAGGATCCGGAATACTTCAACCGCTGGCTCAACCTGCCTGGTAGCATCTTTAGCGTCTTGATGCCTGCCGCCGTATTCATCGCAGCCTGGGCGCTTTTTGCCGGTTTGAACGCGGGTAAAGACGGGCAGCCCTTCCTCGCCGCACTCAGCCTGTTTGTGTTGTGTTTTGTCGGCATCGGGATCAGCTTTTATCCGCATATCGTTCCGCCGGGACTGACCATCGCCGAGGCGGCGGCACCGGATGAAAGCCTGTTGTTCGCACTAGTGGGCACCGTTGTTCTGGTGCCGATGATCCTTGCCTACACCGCTTATTCCTACTGGGTCTTTCGCGGCAAGGTGGATCCCGAAGAAGGGTATCACTAATGCTGGCTGCGCCCCTGCGAAAACTTGGGTGGTTCATTGTCATTTGGATCATGAGCGTCATCACCCTTGCGGTTGTCGCCTATGCCATCCGGCTGGCGATCATCCCCTAATCAACGCTCAACACATCAAAGGAAAATTCAAATGCGCATTTTCAAAACCCTTGCCGCTTCGCTCTGGCGTTGGGGCCAGCCACAACTGCACAAACCGAAAGCCCAAATAGACTGGTCACGATCCTGACCAGTGCCGAGCCTCAAATCCAACGGATGGCGATGGTCCTAACCTTGAATGCGATGGCAGCTGGCGCGCAGGCCGAAATGTTGCTGTGCGGTCCTGCTGGTGATATTGCGTAAGAAGACGCGCCTGCCTCTGTGACGGCTGGACAGCCTCCTAAGGGTGCAAGCCCGCAAGGTCTGCTGCAGATGTTGATGGCACAAAAGGGGCTTTAGGTTCAGGTTTGTGCGATTTACTTGCCCGGAAAAGCGGCTGATGCATCTGTTCTGATCGATGGCGTAACTGCCGCAGCGCCCGAAGCCGTGGGTGCGGCAATCGTCTCGCCCGGGACATCAGCGATGAGCTTTTGAGCTATGGCAAGGCCCCTGTATCACATCTGGCCTTGTCACGCTTACGTTCCGGTCTCTGAACTCATTTATGCGGCCTTTCGCTCAAATGCCAAGGGGCTTTTACCGGCGAGGGATGAGTGGCGATGGCGGGGTTTATAGAAGCCATTGATATACTGGGATATCGCGCCCTCGGCCTGACGGCGTGTGTCCCAACGGTTGCGCCAGATCAGCTCTGATTTGATTGATTTAAAGAACGTTTCAACCATGGAATTATCGTAATAGTTACCTTTGCCGCTCATTAAGACCTTGAACCCATGCTTGGACAGGCGTCGTTGATACTCGTTGGAACAATATTGCGACCCGCAATCCGTATGATG
>Ga0307981_1003981_pt1 | contig 10722 bp, 5 predicted proteins | sample OrgLakmetagen987_FD_201849 | JGI IMG/M metagenome (GOLD analysis project Ga0307981, IMG submission 201849) | Saline water microbial communities from Organic Lake, Antarctica - #987 | ecosystem: Environmental > Aquatic > Non-marine Saline and Alkaline > Saline | place: Antarctica: Organic Lake... | reverse complement strand
TCGTTGGATACCTTGGACGCACCAAAGTTTGCCGCCCTGACGCGGCGACCGGCCGCCTACATGGATCGCGTGTGGCAAGCCTTAGAAATGGCAGTGGGCGAATTTGGTGGTGACAATGCTCGGTTGGTGACCAAGGTGAATTGTGTGGTGCAACGAGGCATCAACGATGACGAAATTGCCGCCTTTATCCGCTTGACGGATCAGTTTCCTGGCTTGCAAGTCAGGTTCATTGAATACATGCCCTTTACGTCCAATGGCTGGAACTCCAACAAGCTTGTACCGTACCAAGAACTCCTCGACAATTTGGTGTTGAATGACGGCGTCGTTTTGCAGCCGGAACCTTCCGCGGATCCCCACGACACTACCAAGTGGTTTCGCACTGCCACGGGAGGCAAGATTGGTTTTATTACCAGCATGACGAGTCACTTTTGTGCCGGCTGCAACCGCGTCCGACTCGGTGCTGATGGTCAAATCAAGGTGTGTCTCTTTGACGGCCTTTCGGAAATTTCGTTGCGAGACTGTTTGCGACAAGGATTGACCGAGAATGAAATATTGAAACTGGTATGGTCGGCAGTGCAAAAGAAAAAGTACTCGTTGGGTGGACATGAGGATGCTGAGGCTATTTCGCGCGATTCCGATAATAACAAGCCCATGACATTGATCGGTGGTTAGCAGGACAACATCAGCAGCAAGCATGACGAGCTATGAAACAGGCACGGCTTTGAACGTAATTAGTGTAGATACATTTCGGGTATCCGGCGATACAAACTTGAACTTGTTAGATATCAAGCGACGAGTTGTAATTTTGGACCTTACAGTGTTGGTTTAAGAGGACCTTTAATGTTTACTCTAGCTACGCTCTAGCCACTGTAGAGATCATGGGTTGTTGTTTCTGTAGGCAGCTCGGAAGTGAAATATCATGTAAATATATATATATAGATTTATATATCTACTAGCTAGAGTAGATCGTAGGGAAAGAAAGAGGCTTCAATTGACCTGTAAAGTTTTATTCGTCTTCGGTCGGACTCGCATAACTGACAATGAACCAGACAATCACACCCGCAACGGACAAGGCAGCCACAATGGGAACGGCTAGAATTAGGGGGCCGTTCAAAAAGGCGCCCAAAATATTGGAAAGAATCACGGTGGGATCCAGCGTTGCGGCTGCGACTGTCAATGAAGAATCCGGTACTGATCCAGATAATAATTCAGCCGTGTCGATAGGAAGAGCCTGCATGCTTGTAAGAGACGGGCGAGCACTGTTGCATCTGGTGCTGATACTCGGAGCGCACGCCGAAGAGGTGCTCGTGGTGGCGGCTAGAAACGAAGACGGCGGTCCGACGGCAAACGCATCCGTGGGAGCTAGCAAGCTGCAGATCAGCAAGCTAAACAGGCACATGCCAGCGAGGAAAGAGAGACGGGTCGTCATGGTTGGAACAGCAACAGCAAGTCTACAAGGTAAGTAAGCTTTGTCGTCTCTTCTCATTCTTCGTCCGTTTCCTCTTCCATGTGGAACTTGCTTTCGTATGGGTGAAGAATATTGTTTGTGTAGATCAAGATTCCTAACTCCATGCTCTAATTTAGCCTTCTTGCTTTCTAGAAAAAAGCGCTGCTGAATACATACACTTATAGCAGGTTTGCAGTGCCGCGAAAGGCACTATCGGACATGCGTATGCGAATGTATTATGGGATATTGACGTTGCAGGATATATTTCTGACCGACTACCTATTAAACATTGTTTGACGCTGCCGAAGCCTATTTATTACTTAAGAAGTACTTACCGTGTTCGTAGCCTGTGTTCTTTTTCGGTTTTTGCAAACGTCAGCTCATGTGAACCTAAGCTGCCGGCAGTTTGAGTGACCCGGAAGACGACGCGAACTGTGCAGTACTCAAGCCGCGTAGAAAGACCGTGGCCTCAAGTTCCGCTACTTTCGCCTGAACCAAGAATGGGTCCGGCAGTCTGCCCTTGGCTTGTTTCTGCAGTTCTTCTCACTTTTTCGACTTGACTTCGATCTTGAGGCTTCTCCCCTCCTCTTGCTTCATCTTATCTTACATTACTACGCTCACAATGGTCCCCAAACCCGAAGATCCCTCCCTGAAAGACGGTTTCGTAGACTCTTCTACAATGTCGTCGTCTGAACCGACCGCTGAAGCCCTTTACGGCCCTTACCCTTCCGCCCTTCCGATTCCCTTTCTTTCCGTGACGAACGAAGGTCGCGAAGGAACCGTACCGGATGCCGCCATTCAGTCCAAGGCCGTGACTCAGTTCGACCTTCCCCCGGACGTTCGCGACGTTAAATCACCCGACGAATGGGTCCCCCGCGACGGTCGCCTGGTTCGTCTCACGGGCAAGCACCCCTTTAACGTGGAACCGCCGGCAGCCATTCTACACCAGCACAAATTTATTACGCCCAGCAGTTTGCATTATGTCCGTAACCATGGCGCTGTTCCCAAGTTATCGTGGGACTCGCATACCGTGACGGTTGGTGGACCCTTGGCGACCACTCCCGTCACCTTTTCCATGGATGAGCTGGCGGCCATGGAACCTCGCGAGTTTCCCGTCACTTTGGTATGTGCCGGCAATCGCCGCAAGGAGCAAAATATGATGCGTCAAACCATTGGTTTCAACTGGGGTGGCTCGGGTGTTGGCACTAACGTGTACAAGGGCGTTCCTCTGCGTACCTTGCTCTTGCAAGCTGGTGTTTCCGATCGCAACATGGGTGGCAAGCACGTGGAATTTGTCGGCGTCGAAGACCTGCCCAACAAGGTCGGCCCTGGACCCTTTCCGGACGAACCGTGGGGCAAGCAAGTCAAGTATGGCACTTCGGTTCCATTGGCTCGCGCCATGAATCCTGCATACGACATTATGGTTGCCTACGAAGCTAACGGGCAAAAGCTGCAACCCGATCACGGATTTCCCGTCCGTCTCATCATTCCTGGATACATTGGTGGCCGCATGATCAAGTGGTTGGCTGTGATCAACGTGTTGGAACACGAAACCAAGAACCACTACCATTACCACGACAATCGCATCTTACCACCCCAAATTACGGCTGAAGAGAGTTTGACAGGCAACTGGTGGTACAAGCCAGAGTACATTTTCAACGAACTCAACATTAACTCTGCCATTGCCAAGCCGGATCACAACGAAACCCTGGCCATTAAGACTTCCATTGACAAGACGTATGATCTTGGCGGTTACGCATACACTGGAGGCGGGCGTGCCATTACCCGCGTCGAAATTTCCTTGGACGGCGGTGTCCACTGGGAGTTGGCAACCATGGATCGCAAGGAAAGGCCGACGGAATATGGCATGTACTGGTGCTGGATCTGGTGGGCTTTTGAAATCAAGGTGGCCGACTTGGTGGGCTGCAAGGAGATTTGCTGCCGTGCATGGGACGAGTCCAACAATGTTCAGCCAACCGAACCGACCTGGAATCTCATGGGCATGGGTAACAACCAGGCCTTTCGAGTCAAGGTGCACATGGACAAGACTTCATCTGGCGAACACGTCTTTCGCTTTGAGCACCCCACGCAACCCGGTCAACAGACTGGGGGCTGGATGACCAAGGCGGCCGACAAGCCCATCTCGGCTGGTTTTGGTCGTCTACTCGAACAAGGCGGGGAGAAGGACAGCGTTCCGGCGCCTCCGCCCAAGAAGGAAGGCGACAAGATATTTACCATGGCGGAAATTGCCAAGCACAATAGCGAAGAAGACGCTTGGATCGTTGTCAAAGACCGTGTCTACAACGCGACGGAATATCTTGACATGCACCCCGGTGGTGAGGACTCCATTACCATGAATGCTGGTATGGATGCGACGGAAGACTTTGTCGCTATTCATTCCGACAAGGCCACCAAGATGCTTGAGAAGTTCTACATTGGACAACTCGACACGTCTAGTCTCCCAAAGGAAGAGAAGGAAGAAGTATTGGTCAATGCTGCTGGCAATATGCTTGCGCTCAACCCTCGCAAGAAGACGCCATTCAAGTTGCAAAACAAGGTCGTCTTGTCGCATGATGCTTTCATGCTGGACTTTGCTCTTCCCACCCCAGAACACATCCTAGGTTTGCCGACAGGAAAGCACATGTTTTTGTCTGCCACGATTAATGACGAAATGGTTCTCCGACGTTACACTCCCATCTCGTCAAACTACGACGTTGGTTGCGTCAAGTTTGTGGTCAAGGCCTACCGCCCTTGCGAACAGTTTCCCGAGGGTGGAAAAATGAGCCAATATTTGGATAACCTCAAAATTGGCGACTCTCTCGATATGAAAGGACCCGTTGGCGAGTTCGAATACTTGGGCAATGGCAAATTCATGATTGATGGCGAAGAAAATTACGCCTCCTCATTCAACATGCTTGCTGGTGGCACAGGTATTACTCCCGTCATGCAGATTGCCTCAGAGATTCTGCGTCACCCTGACGACCCGACCAAAATGTCCTTGATCTTTGCGTGCCGATTGGAGGGCGATCTTCTGATGCGAAGCACTCTCGAGGAGTGGGCCGCCAACTTTCCCAATAAGTTCAGTGTCCACTACATTCTTTCCAACGATACCCCAAAGAACTGGACGCACTCCACCGGCTTTGTCGACAAGGCCTTGTTCGCGGAGCACCTTTTCGAAGCTTCTGATGATTGCTATAGTCTTATGTGCGGACCCCCCGTCATGCTTGACCGGGGATGCCGTCCCAACTTGGAGGCTTTGGGCCACGAGAAGAACAAGATCTTCTCGTTTTAGATACCTTTAATGAGCCAACTTTGATTTCCATTTTTGGACTCTTTCACATTTTACATGTTACGCTTAATAGAGAGAAATGATCTCAAAACGCCGTACGTCTATTCTAGCTATTACTAGTCTTGCAATACAGATACACTACTAGTTTATATTCATGATGATACAAACCACTATGCAATCAAGTACGTCTACCTGCACGCACAATAAGTTAAATGGGGCAACAAAAGTGAACAAAAACTGTTGAATTTTTATGTATAGAACTGGTTGAACCTCTTGGAACCTGATGTACACCATGCACTAGCAGTCGTCAACTGTATTAAATGAATGATAAGCTGTCTTTCCGACGCTTCGACTGCCGCGTCTTGTCGCTGGCTGCTCTCTTACTAAAATTTCCACGAACGTTACGTTGTACCGACATCCTAGCCGATTATTGGTAGCGTCGATGGCATAGCTGCAGGAGGACCTACCGTGGAGGATGTGTTCACTACGGGAATCTCAATGCCATCCATCTGCAACTCGTCACAGGGCTGGACCACCAACTTCTTGCACTGCGTCGTGGCATGGAGAAAGCGCCAGTCATTCGCGAGCAAAAATGCAACGTCCTTGTCATCACGATGTTTGTAACCACGATAGCTGTTGCCGATCACATCCAGCATCTCGTTCTCGTCTTCCGATCGTTTCTCAGACGAACGAAGAAGCAGCAGGCGGAGAGAGATAAAGTCCTCAATTCGCGCCGATTGCTCGTATGAAGAACCGATGCGTTCACCGGAGACTTGATAAAGTGGCATATGCTCACCCAGTAAGGTTGCAATGATATGTTCTTCATCATTGTTGCGCTCTGATAGTACAAGCTTGGATGTGACCATGTTTGGAGAATGTTCATAGTGGACCTCATCACTGATACAACAGACAGGAAAGGGTCCAGAGGATACCGTTGGTATCGTATTAACGTCGTCCATATCAACAACAAGCTGCCACTTGGGCTTCGGAGCGAACATTGTCAAGTCGGACATGATCTTTTGCGCCAAAACTGGATCATTTCGAAGTGGTTGCGTGCTGTACAAAGAAACCACAATCCGCCCAGCAGCCGCGGTAGTGAGAGGTATCCCAAGTCCTGACTTGATACCGCAAAGCTTGGCCCCTTCGACGCGATCGAAAAATTCTGGGTCGGCCTCGTCAACTCCCTCTTCCCATGAAGGCTCTCCTGAGGCATAGACACGACCTGGTAGCCCAACATCGGGAGCGTATGAAAAATCGATGCTGTACTCTCCGTACTCGTGAGCCAGGGAGAAGACCCTAGAGTCCAGGTCACTTCTAGTCACATGACCGGCATAGAAAAGACGAATCTCACCATCTTCTCCCTTCGCCGGAAAGGACGGCACGAAAATGTCTGCATGCTCAAAGGGAAGGTTGTGGCTTTCCATATAGGTAGCAATCCCTCCAAGAAACGAGGACTCACAATTCTGCCGGGTTTGGTTGTGTTTAATTTCGAGAGTTGGCCCACCCGTTTCGTGCAAGGCTTCAAGCAGTTCTGCCACATCATCACTAGTCACACAGGCATTGGCGGGTCCCTTGGCCCCGTCCTTTCCGTTCATACTAGAAACGAAATCGGATTCGCTTCCGTCCTGGGAGAGGCTGGATTCAGACAGCATGGAGGATGAATCCGTGATCGACGTCAAGTTAGCAGAGCTGCCCATGCCATCATCAGTCTTCCGCCGCTTCCAAGACTGCGTCTCCTCGGGCCAGTTGGAGTTGGAGGAGTCAGGAGGCATTGCTGGGATGCCAGCAAAGATAACTCCTCTTCCGGTAACTCTGGTGTCGATCTTCATAGCTTGGCCCATGCGGCAGCGACGGGCCTTGCGGATCTTCTGTTCGGTCTGTGATGCCAGCTGTTCCATGTTCTCGAGACCCGTAAGCCACTCGCTGGCGTCCAGCATTTCACACCCAATTTGCAAGCAAAGATTCGAGAAATGAGACTTCCACATCTTGTTCATGGCGAAACGAAGTTCAAGCTTGCTAGATTCGGGGCTGATGGACCGCAGAAAGCTCTCCTGTAAGGTACACATCAAGCCAACGTCGAGGGAAGGAGACGCGCTGGAGGGACTTTTGAGGTTGTAGGATCGGACACTGAGCTTTGCATTCTTCAGTTTTTTTGTTAAACGGCTTGATTTACAAAGGAGCAAGTCGCAAAGGAAGTCCTTCAAAACGACGCCATCGGGTATCGGGAGCTTGCCCTTGTCGAAAGCTTCGAGAAAAAAGTCAACAAAAACCGTCTCCTCTTCGGTCCAGCGACCCGTTCGCTGCAACCCACTGTTCGACGAAAGGTCGGGCGAGTGCGAGGCTAGCAGATACGACGTCTCGGCTTTAATCTCTTCGAATTTCCAATCAAAAGTGCTTTCGTTCTTGGAACCGAACTGGGGCTTTTTGATGTTTCTCTTCTTGAGCGCAACAGCCTGCTCAATGTCATCCATGGGCAGGCCAAAAAGGCGAATGCCAGACACAGGCGCAGATTGACAAAAGGGGCAAAGGACGGCGTTGGGTTTGGCCGCATCAGGGAACCCGATTTTGTGCGCTTCCGTCTCTAGGGACGCTTTGGCACACACCAAGGAGAGTGGAGCACATCTCTGATCGGATTGGTAAAAGGGGTTAGGTAGGCAAAGTGTGTTAGCCATCTGCTTGAATTCTTTTTTGGACGATTTTTTTATGCAAGTTGGGAAACTGAACTAAATCGGCAATAAAAAGAGATCGTGTTTACAGCCAGGTTCGGGAAGATTGTTCGAAGCGGCATTGAATCCACTAATTGAATACCGCTTGGCGCGTACCTCCCAGAAAACTTGGGAACTTTACTTGCGTTCGCTCCGAAAGAGTTTCTACAGTAGTACCGATCATGCAGGATAGCCATCAACACTAACGTACCGCATGGATTGTGCATCCGCACGCTGTGATCTGCAGATCACAACCTTCTGACCGACACATTTCACATGTATTCTGTCTCGCTGAAGGAGTTTTCATCATGGTCAACATATGTGCGTTCAGCTTATCGAGAGTCAAGTCACCGAGTGGTTTGAGTGTTTGCGGTCTCAGCGAGGAAGCCGGAATGGAAATGTGGAGCAAGTTGCTTTACGACTTTTCGCAGCTGTTTTGGTCGTTTTGGTCACGAATATGGGTTTTCGTAGAGGGCACGTAGATTTTGTACCAAAGAGAAGTGTTCAGGACGTATCCAGATCCACAAAAACGTAGTCGAATCAGTACCGTACCTCGACGTACCGGTACTTCCATAGTCTCTAAATGAGAGCTGTCAAAAAATACACTACGGCAGACTAGAGTAGTCTACAAGAACAGAACGGCAGAGCTTTATCTTTAATAAATATAGTATGTTAGGTAAACTTTTTAAAAACTGATTGTGACAGCAACACCCCAAAAATGACGCAAGGTAAGTGGGTGTGGCGCCGATGAAAAAATATGCAAATGTGATAAACAGGCCAAGCGTGCAAGATACAAACAAAACGTTTAGTTCTCATCCACTAGATTGAACCCCTGATACGTAGCCTCCGCTTCGTCGGCAGCCGAAACGCGATGCTTGCTCCCACGAGGCTTTCCTTCCTTGGAAAGCTTGCTGATGCTAACTTTGGAGGGATCCATGTAAGAAAGCGTCGACGGCATAACTGCAGGAGTACCCGCTGATGAGTAAGTATTTACGGTGGGAGCCCCCATGACATGCGACTGATACTCGTCACGGAGCCGAGCCGCTGGCTTCTTCGACTCCACCGAAGCCTTGAGAAAGCGCCAGTCATTCGCGAGCAAAAACGCAACTTCCTTATCTTCACGCTGTCGGTAACCCCGAAAGCTGTTACCGATCACATCCAGCATCTCGTTCTCGTCTGCTGATCGTTTCTCAGACGAACGAAGAAGCAGCAGACGGAGAGACATAAAGTTCTCGAGCAGCGCAGCCTGATCGTGAGAAAAAGAGGAAGCTGCGCCCGGGATTTGAGAAAGTGGCATGTGGTCTCCAAGCAAAGTTGCAATGATGTGCTCATCGTTGATGGAAGAGGATCGGTGAGAAGCAGCAGACTCCTGTGACAATACCGAGTCGCGATGCTTTAACGAAGCCCTGCCCACCGATTGCAAGGAGCTCCCGGGGGCCACGGTATGATCGAAATGCATAAGATCATTGCTTCGAGATACTGGCATTGAGGCTGATGATACCAACTGAGCACGTTCTGATTTAGATCCGGCCATATCGACAACAAGCTGCCACTTGGGCTCTGGGGCGTATTGTGCCAAATCGGTCATGATCTTTCGAGCCAATACCGGTTCATTTTGAAGCAGTTGCGTGCTGTACATCGAAACCACAATTCGCCCAATAACAGCCGTCGTCAGTGGAATCCCGAGTCCTGTCTTGATACCGTAAACCTTGGCTCCTCCTGCTCGCTTGAAGAATGTCGGATCGGCCTCGTCAATTCCACCTTCCCAAGATGGCTCTCCCGAAGCATAAACTCGACCGGGTAGACCAACCCCGGAAGCGAACGAGAATTTGACGCTGTACTCTCCGTACTCGTGGACCCGGGAGAAGACCGACGGGTCCAAGTCACTTCTAGTCACATGACCCGCGTGAAAAAGACGAATCTCACCCTCTTGTCCCTGTCCTTTCGGCGGATAAGACGGCACAAAAACATCCGCATGCTCAAAAGGAAGGTTATTGTTTTCCATGTAGGATGCAATCTCTTCCAGAAAGGCTCCACAGTTGTTGCGAACATGATGATACGTCTTTGGATGGAACTGAATTGCGAGCTGGTCGCTTGCCTCTTCGTGGAAGTCATCAAATATACCCGTAAAATCATCGTCAACTGCATGCTCACGCAAGTCTGCTTGGTGCGCACCCATTTCGAGCATAGTTTGAATGAAGTCTGCGTCGCTGCCCTCGTCAGAATTACTCGCCACAGAGTGCGTAGTCGACGCATCCGTAACGGATGTCGACAAGGTTGCAGAGCTCCCACCGTTGCCCGCAATAGACGCCACGTCTTCCGTCTTGGCCCGCTTCGGACAGTTGTCTGTTTCCGTCCAGACACGCTTCGACGATTCGGGGCGCTTTATAGGCATGCCAGCAAAAAAGACTCCGTTGCTGGCAACTCTACTGTCCGTCTTCAAGGCTTCACCCATTCGACGGCGGCGGGCCTTACGAATCTTCTCTTCAGCCTGCGACGCCCGCTGTTCCATATCTTCAAGACTCGCAATCCAATCACTTGCATCCAACATGCCGCAGCCGACCTGCAGGCAGAGGTTGGAGAAATGGGACCGCCACATCTTGCTCATGTTAAAGCGAAGCTCCAGCTTAGTTGATTCTTTGTTGACGGACTGCAAAAAACGCTCCTGCAAGCTTGACATCATCTCAACATCGAGCACCGGAGACGAAATCGACGGTCGCATGAGTTTGTAAGATCGGATACTGAGCTTGGCGTTTTTCATCTTCTTGGTAAGACGACTCGACTTGCAAAGAAGCAAGTCGCAAAGGAATTCGTTCAACTTGACACCATGAGGCATCGAGAATTTGCCAGTGTCATAAGCCTCGAGTACAAAGTCCACAAAGGCAATTTCTTCGTCGGTCCAGCGACCTGTTCGTTGAGTCTCATTATTGGACGAAAGGCCGCCTGACTGCGAGTGCGAGGCTAGAAGATACGACGTCTCGGCCTGAATCTCTTCAAAACCCATGTCAAAAGTACTCTCTTTCTTGGAGCCAGGCTTGGGCTTCTTGATGTTCATTTTCTTGAGTGCAACCGCCTTTTCAATGTCATCCAGGGGTAGGCCGAACAGATGGAGTCCGGTGACGGTCGCCGAGCGACAGACCGGGCAAAGGATGGTATTTGGTTGAACACCATCAGGGACTTCAGATCCGTTGTTTTGGCTGGGAAAAGTCTCGGCACACACCAGGGAAAGTGGAACGCATCTCTAAGTGGTTAAGAAAGCGGGAAACCGCAGGTGTTGTTAG
>Ga0307981_1003976_pt1 | contig 10729 bp, 4 predicted proteins | sample OrgLakmetagen987_FD_201849 | JGI IMG/M metagenome (GOLD analysis project Ga0307981, IMG submission 201849) | Saline water microbial communities from Organic Lake, Antarctica - #987 | ecosystem: Environmental > Aquatic > Non-marine Saline and Alkaline > Saline | place: Antarctica: Organic Lake... | reverse complement strand
CTCCTCCTCAACCTCGAAGCCAAGAAAATAGCCTCCACCATCGATGTCCCCACTCTCCCACATGAAATCCAATCCTCTCTTCGAACCGTAGGTCAACCGATCCGTCTGTTTGGAGAAAATAATGCTAATGTTCGTGATCGCTTGAGAATGTGTCTTGCAAGGATTGAGGTTGAGAAAAAGGCTGGGGGAGTCTCAGCTTCCATGGATATGGATATAGACATGGATAACGAGGAAGGGGGGAGAGACACACCCCATGGAACGATGAAGCAACGGCAAGATGTCAAAGAAGTTCAGTATACCCGTGCAGACGAGGATTTGAGTCAAGCTAGGAAATTAATTGCTGAATATTCTATTTCGCGTGCTCGAGATAGACTCAGGACGGAGAGGAAAAGGAAATTGGGTAGTCAGCTGAAAGATAGAACGCATGTCGGATCTCATAAAATTGTGGATCAGGATGAGGCGACAGTAATCAAAGATTTGGATCACCTCAATGATTGCTGTCAGGAGCGATACAACTGCATTAAAGAAATGGCTCTGGAAGGATCTCAATATGGAGATGGAAGGCCTTTATCAGCAATCGCTACGGGTAGACAACCAAATGTATCTACAGATCCATGTCTCATAGCAACCGGGGGGTGGACTGGTGGTATTAAGCTATGGAATGGATCCTCTTCTGCATTAGAACTCTTGTCAACAAAACAAACAGCGCACGAGGATCGGATCATGAGTGTGGCAATGCATCAAGGAAACACTTGTCAACTTGCAACTGCTTCAATTGATTTGACGGGAAAGCTATGGAAGGTGAACAAGAATAATGATGTTGATATGGGCTCTAATAACACCGAAAATGGTGGATATAGTATTGAAGAAATGGCAGTGTTGAAAGGACATGCAGCTCGTTTGTGTAAAATTGCGTATCATCCCTCTGGTCGTTTCGTTGGTACTACAAGTTTTGATCATACATTTAGGTTGTGGGACATTGAAGCAGGAGGAAAAGAGCTTCTTCTTCAAGATGGACACTGGAAAGAAGTATTTGGAATTGGTTTCCATGGAGATGGATCTCTGGTTAGCACCACAGACTTTGGTGGTGTAGTGCAAGTTTGGGATTTGCGTTCTGGAAAATCTGCTTGTCACTTTCTTGGGCATGCAAAGCGTGTTTTATGCACAGAATTTAGTCCAGATGGTTTCCAACTGGCTTCTGCAGGTGATGATGGCACAATCAAGGTTTGGGATCTAAGGCAAAGGAAGCAATATGCATCTATCCCTGCCCATTCAAGGTTAGTGACGCAAATCAAATTTGCTCATGATCACTATGGACAGAATGGAGAGTATTTGACAAGCTGTTCCTTCGATGGAACTGCAAAAGTTTGGTCGACAAGAAATTGGGAGCTGCTTTCAACACTAAGAGGTCACGAAGGCAAAGTAATGGGCGTTGATGTCTTGGATGGAACAGATGCTGGAATCGTGACTTGTGGATATGATAAGACTATGAAAATTTGGCGGTAGCTGATATTTTAAATTATAATTTTTTTTAAAGAATGAAGTTGACATGACATATGATTATTGTCTCTCAATCCATGTGTACTTAAGAATCTTGTTTACTTCAAGCCTTTGATAGTATCGGAATTGCATTGCGGTTGCTGATTGCATATCAAGATCTAACGAAGGCCAGCGTCGACATTGTCGCCCTTAATCTTGAGTCTTCTCGTCAATTTGAGATATCTTTTTTGGTCATCTTCGTGTGCCTCCCACATATCCATTTTGTTGAACTTGGCTAGAGTTTTAGCGGCCTTATCTAGATTGTTTACCCAGTCTGGGTACTCAGAGCGTTCTTTGGAGACGGCTGGTTCTGCATTTTTCAAGAAATCAAGGCCAGCAATAGGTGTTCCTGGCTTCATCGCTCTCTTCGCTGTCGAAGATGAGATTGACCGTATTGATTGCCTACGTGCTGAGAAAAGAATTCTTGAATTCATCTTTGATTGCCTCTTTCGATGTGTGGTGTACCGGGTGGTTAGATTGAACTATGTGCTGAGTGTTGACCTCTTCTTCTATCTCTAGAGTGGATTGTGGAAGAGTTGTCCGTGTGGTTGACCCTGGTAGAGGGGGTGGCACTTGAAGGGGGTCAGGATACGTTTTTGGTGTGTCTGCGGTGATGGTGGCGTTGGAAGTTGGAAGGGGACAGTTTGCAGTTTGACTACTATCGTAAAGCGTAGAGTACAACCACAACAGTTAGTAGTAGCAGTAGGTACTCGTAGTAGAAAAAGGAAAAAGAGACACAAAAGAGAGACTGAATAGTCCACCAATACGGCACCGTACGCTAGGTAGTATGATGCTTGTTGAGACCTTCAAATTTAACAATCAATCCTTGCTTGACTCACAAATAGTATGCATAATGTAATATATAGTGCAGTCATTTGCCATAGCGCATTAATCTTAACATTCTCACTTCATGGCAATCATCTCTATAATTCTCTTGCTTCTACATTAGATATCTCACATTGAAACCCGGCATCTTTGACCAATCTGACAATCTTCTCTACTGTTTCATCAAGAAAATCTAAACGCTCGAGTTCAAGCTCCACCCTGGCTTTACCCCCTTTAATATCATCAATATTCAGCCAAGATTTTGCTACGATCACATTCCGTTCTGATGTTTGCAGAACCCCGTCAATTTTGTTGATACACGCAACACAGCCCATATCCTTAATATTGAGATCGATGACTGCTGTATGTGTGCATATGATTGGCTTTCTTGTTGACAGTAAGATTTCTCTATTCTTTGAACTAATCTTCGCGATCCTTTGATTTGTCACGTGCACCGCCTCGGGCATCAACGCTACAGCCCATGCAAGACTCAGTTGCGCAATCTTATGCTTTGAAAATGTTTGAATTGTGGTGAATAGCAGTACAGACGTGAAATATGGCCGGAGAGGTCCCAACTTTTTGTTGAAGCCAGCACAGCCAGCTCCAGCAAAGAACGCATTGAGGAAGAGCTGAAATGCACAGCAAGCACTTGAGAGAAGAGGGATGGATACATCTCGTATCCGGACGAACCAATTTGAATTATGGCATGTTTCATACTTTAAAGCTGTGGAAGTGCCAATCATGCCCGGCATGAAGGACTTAATAGCGATTCTGACTGTAAACAGAATAATGGTGTTGATAACGATGGACCTCCATATTGCAAATGTTGATAGTAGAAAATACTGAGAGGACGCTGGCTTTCTTGACACCTCTGATTCAAGTTGAGGATCTGAATTAAACAATGTCCCTCCTCTTCTGATTTGTGTTATTCTACCCCCCTTACAAATACTAGTGCGACCCCCTCGACGTTGATGGAAGGAAGAACCAGGTATTGGCGAACGAACTTCTGGTTGTTGTTGTACTAGCTGAAGTACTGTTTGTGCTTGTTGACCCCTACTTGAAATGCGGCAGCGATCTGTTAAAAAGGAGGCATCGCTTCCTTGCAGTATTGCAGTTGTGAGAACGATTGAGTATGTGAATGTAGTCGATATCATGGTGATACTTTGGAAGACAACGATCAAGTTATAGTGGAATTATCAATATACTTGTGAGAGCTTGTGAGAACACCATAAAAGACACGGTAAGAAAGACCACATCAGCACATCTCAGATAATGTCGAAGAGCGAAGAACAAAGAAGCAATTCATGTTCAAAGACGTTCAAAGAGAGAAATTGTTTTTGTGTTGTGGAATTTAGAATTTAGGGAGTGTAACCTATTGATCATGAACTCAACACTGAGCTAAAAAGAGCTAATTTATCTCAAAAAGATCACCACAGCAGATTTCGATTACTACACGCTCATAACCTAGGTTAGTTATGATTACCTCAATATGTATAGTTAGTAGCTTGAAAGAAGCTTTAGTAGCTACCTATTGCTAGAAGCTTGTGTTGACACCTGCAGGTTGTTGTCAGCATAGTGCTACTGGAGAGTATATGAAGACATCATCAGTGTTTAATATTCTACTGAAGCGATATACTATGTAGTTGAATTAAACTTTCCTGAGATTCTCGCGGAACTTTAGATTTCAATTTGTGCCTTCATTAATATGTGCAACATCCGTTGCAGCACATGCTATCAGATGCCATTGAAGACCTTTTCTAGATCTTGTCCACACTTTCATGTAGACCTTGTAGATAAAGGCAAAAGACATTCTAAAAGGAAATAGAATAGGCTGGTTTACTGTGTTAGTAAACTTAGCTTTGAACCAATAAAAGTGGGGCTACTAACATACTAAGAGGGCCTATTCATAGGGCTTTTGTGGCACATGCACTCCATCTTCAAGGTCATACATCACAAACTCATTTCCATAGAGGTTACTGAAGCAATCTTTTACATTAATAGACTGAAGAAACCAACACAAATCCTGAGCTTCTCTTAGACAGATTTTAAATCTGTCTCCAGGATGGAAACAACTTTCAAGTACTTACTGGCCCAATCCAACTTAGAGCACTTTTGGGCTTGTGCATGCATAAATTTGGCTACATCTAGTGCAGTTCCTCCCAATGCAACACAGTCTGTGATTAGAACTCCTTTTTCAATGAGTTCCCTGACCATTCCTTGATCAGCAGCAAACGCAGCTGCATGAAGTAAGGACACATTAAAAACATGAATATTCATGACTTCAAAATCTAAGTCCCTGCCAATGTCCAGCGTTTCTTTGTCAAATCTAGCTCCTTCATCAAGTGATTTTCTCACCTCTTTAGAAATGTGTTTGTGCTCTTTGATGATGTGGTCCATGAAATTGACATTCTTCATCGCAAGATTTTTGGTAGTCGTCTTTCCTATGATTCTGAGTAAGTTGTGTGGCCTTGCATATATCTTCAAAAGTTTTTGTTTTAAATCATTCTCACAAAGTTCATGATCTATTTCTTTTCTTCTCTCTGTCTTCTCAATTTCTGTTATGTCTTCTCTATAAATACACCTCTTTTGTTCAGTCAAATTGGTTGTTCTTATCTTCAAGAGCTCTAATGGTTTCTCAAATGGCTTCTTAGATTCCAGCTTTTGAATAAGATGTTTCAATGATGAGGCCAGTGCTTCTAATGTGATTCTGAGTACATTATCATTCAGCTTTTCTACTTTATCATTGTGGGGCAATGAAGTGTGTGCTGTGACTTTGCAATCATCTATGCAGGGGTCAACCACCGTATTCTTTGTTTCGTCAACATGAACTTTTGCACCAGAAGCAGATGATCCAGTTGCTTGTAAAATTTTTGGTGCAGTCTTCAGTGTATTGTATGGTTGTGTTGCTACATAGTTTCTACTGTTATCATTGCTAGTAAAAGACAAATTCCTTTTGCTGTCAGTTGCACTTTGTGGTGTTCCTTGTTGAGATGATACCCGAGGATTTGGCAATGATTTCCTTTGATGATATGTCTTCTGCTGATGAATATTCTGTAGAGAATGGCGCTTATGCCATGATTTTTGATGTACCTGCCGCTTTTGCAACAACTTTTTTGGACTCAGCACCTTCTGCTGTTGAGCCACTTTGCAGGTTTGTTTGGCTCCTTCCCCTAGTCCCAAATACTTTTGAGTGTGCCCCAAAGGTATTGCTGTAGAGGTGATATGCTTACTAGCATGACCTAACATTGCTCCGCCTGCCCATCCCTGATTTTCTGAAGATCCAATCCAAGTATTTGTCCGGGACCAGTGAGTGCTACAATCAACCTTCAACTTGTCCTTTGGAGATTGAAACTTGAGAGTGAGAGATGTATTCCTTGTTTTCAGAACATTGTACTGTAGTTCAATCTGCTGGCACGAAGTCACTTTATTTGCAGGTGCATTCCCAATTTGATAGGACACAATGATAGTGCCACATAATATGTGTGATACACGAATATTTCCTGGATCAACTGAGGTGATAACACATCTTCCATCTTCGTCTTTGCTGAGATCAGTTTCACAAAAGAATCCGAGTGATGTTCGTGTTGGTTTAAAGTGAATGTCAAACTCCGCCTCCTTTGAAAGGGCACCCTCTTTCACCTTTGGAAGTATAGTCCTTGTGCCTACCATCTTCACACCCCCTCCTTTGCAAACGGGAAGGAAAACTTCATCCCATGCACTCAGACAAGAACAAATATTGCTGCACTTCCCATTGAATTGTCTTTGTTTTTGGTGACCATATCTCCACATGTTAGCCAGCTTTGTCATTGTTTGTTGAGGTAAATCCTTTGGGAACTCTTTTTGCACTTTATTATAGAATCTTGGGCAAAAACTGTCTACAAATCCAATAGGGATATGTATATCACTGTGGGACTTCCAGTGTATATCCTTCTTTTCTTTCTTAGTAACAAAGTCCTGCACTACATTTTTTGTCAAATCACTAAGATGCTCCACACAGGAACACATGGAATCACAATGCTCTCCAAATTCTCTCTTGTGTTGAGTCCACATTGATCTATTGGCTGCTTGAATATGGACTTTCTTGGACGTGAACTCTATGTCTTTCACATCCTTCGTCTTTGCACTAAAGTGACGAAAACTTCTATCCTTATCAGTCTGGATCTTTGTTCCTTTGCTGCCATGTTCTTTGGCTTTTTTTGCAACAGTCTCTTTGATTGATGCTATATCTTTGTTGAATGGCCTCTTTTTTGGTATTATTCCAATTATTCCTCTGTCAACATTCATGTTCAAACTCTCACCATTGTTTCGTGCTCCGGTTGTACGTTTAGAAAGGAATCGAGCCTGGAATTTTCCACTGTAACAAAAACCATTCCGACAGCAAATACGAACAATCAGTGCTTTGTCAGCACCTCCGAGATTCTCATCCTTCACTAGACAGATGCGCATCAACACCCATTTGTCAGACTCATTCAAGCTTGACTCATACGCCATTTTGGCGTTTTTGATGATAGCTTTTTTCTGGCTGTTCTTAATGATAGGCTCCCAATTCTTGTGTCGTAGTAATCTCGTATATGTTATAGCTGCTCCTCCATTAGCTGCAGCTCCAATGATTCTTTGCAGCTGCCCGCCATCGGTAATGGTATGTACCCATAGACACCCTTTCCCCTTTGTAGACTTGAAACCGAGCGGTTGATTGACATCCAATTTGATATCCAATTCGATTGTAAGGGGGTCCTCAATGAGGTTTTTAGAATTGTACTCTGCTATCATGAAATTTGTATTTTTGACAAGAGCAGACAATGCAATGTCAACGTCAATTTCAAATCCTCGAAATCGGATCACGACAGCCTTATCATCTTTCCTAGAGTCTGATACTTTTATTTTGCACAATCCGGAGAGTTTGTCAATAATGTCATCCGTAAATAGGAGTATTTTCGAATCTGCGATATACTTGGGAAATAATTTCGATTTTTCAAATATTCTGAGGTCGCCAGTTGAAGCTGATAGGATAGATATGCTCTTTTTGGATGAATCTAATGCAGATTGTTTGCTTGGGGACATCACTGTTGAGTGCATCTCATCTTTGCTATTTAGGATTGACGTCGATTCTTTATTTCTCTCACAAATCTTAACACGACAACTTGAGTCCTGCACCATTGTCTCAACATCAATGTGCCGTTGAACTTTATCAATCAAAATTAATTCTTCCACTTGACTCACAATTTTTGCATTGGAATCTGAACTTAATTTTAATTCATCTCTTGATCGTGATATAATTTCAACTAGGCGTTCCCTAGAAAATCGCACAGTTGCCTTTTCCCCCTTTAATTCAAATAACTTTGACCGTGTACTTTGAATCCATCCCACTTTCTTTAAATGATCTATAACTACGGTGTCAAACCAGACTTCTGCATTTCTAGTTGACTGTGTGAACTTTTGTGATTTGATAGGTGTTTGCATCTTGGCAACATTCATATATTTTCTATTCCATTTTGCAAAGGTAATATTTGGTATGGGACTGCTTGACACGTATTCCCCTTCTTCTCCATAATGGCAATGCTCCAAATGTTGAACAAGTGTACCTTCCAATTTCATCTTTTGCAGAGAAGAGAGTGGCACCTTCCTCCCCTTCGGCCACTTCTGCTCCATGACTGTCTTCCTCGCAACCAATTTCAACCAACGTTTTTTTCTATGAGCCTCCGTTTTTTTCACTTCGCTATTTGACCGCCGGTGTGGCACCAGTGCCATTCTGGTAGATTGTACGCCATTCATCAGATTCCCATCGATGCCTCTTCTGTTCATCGAATCTTTATCAGCCGATGAGGCACCACCGTTGGAACGAGGATTTTCACAAGCGCCATCGAAATGGCGGAATCGGGAAACGTCAGCTTCATCATCAGAAGAATCAAAGGGCTCTTTGCGGAGCGAATCAATGTTCTTCCGCGGTTGACGTGCCGCATTTCTTTGCCCATCCATTGGATTGGGATCTATGCAGTGATCGTGTTCAGATTTGTAAATGGGATTGGAATCTACGCAGTTGCGGAAGAAGTTCTTAGTTATGGTGGGACACGAATTCTGATTGTTTGCATGCTACAAACGACATGCTCTACAGTATCCTATGTAGCATCATGATGGAGTTTTACTGCGTGATGCAACTAAGTACTGTATGTTTTGGTGTGACGACGGACGTGTCGATATTATGGCAGAATGACGGCGCGCGCTATGTACACTTCCGTAAGGCTAAAACGAGAGTCTTCTTAGATTTTTTAGTAATTTAGCTCTATTAGGAGATGTAACATGTAAATTGAATATTTATTATTTATCGCGCACCTCGCGACGACACTCTACTCTCTCTCTCTCTCTCTATCGTAGAGAGTAGGGCCTTATCGTACCTACTACTTGTTGTTCTGACCGCTCAGTTTTCAATACTGTTGTATCTCTGTGTATCTACTGCATCGCCGCACTACTTTCGCTTCCATTTGCTAGTCTCCACTTGAGCACATGCCCCACCAACACAACACCACCGTAGCTCAATCATGCCCGTCACGAAATCTCATGTAGAGCCTTCCGTTTGGCCAGAATCTGGCTTGAAAATTGATGAGACAAGGTTCATTAGCATCTCTCTCGGCAACTCATCCATCAATTGGGCTTATCACAACAGAACAGCCAAAATGTGCAACCCTAGTGTTTTCTGGCGAACTCCGATGCTAGCACTTGATGATGTAGAAAGCGAATCAGTAGAAGATCTCATTAACATTTTATCTCGTTACCTTCCCGAAGGAGATGTCGGCAATTTTCTCTATGGCAATGGCGGAAAAGATCTTAAATCCTTTATAGAGGAGAATGACCGCCGTGGGCATTTGCCGTCTTTCTACCTCGTCAGCACGAATCCGACGCAGACAAAACTATTCAGTCAGCTGGTAAGTTGTATACCATGTAGAGTTATTGAATTGCAACCGGATGATTTCTTCTCTGAGGCAGAGGGGGCCTATGAAGGTATGGGACTTGACCGCATGGCTTGTCTGCGTGGAGCCATGTGTGTCACTGGTGTCCCAGCCCTCGTAATTGATGGGGGTACTGCTCTCACTTACACGGCAGCGGATCAAAATGGAATGATCATTGGAGGGGGGATATCATGTGGAATGGGATTGAGGATGCAAGCATTAGAAGAACATACCTCTTTGCCTGCCATGGATGTAGAAGCGGAAATTAAAAGAATCGTTGAAGGAGCATCTCGGTCTTGTACGCCAGCAGACATATTTGCAACAAACACAAAAGATGCGATGGTTATTGGTGCACTGGTTGAGATTTCTTCGTTCGTAAGGAATGTGACTGATGTGTGGATGAGCAAAGTTGGCGGACCAAAGAAGAGGAAGAATGGCGAAGGGATTGAAAATGTAAGGAAGAATAAATATGACTTTACTAAGAACCACAGTAGAGTTGTTGCTCTAGCAGGTGGGGCGGGGAATCTAATCGCAAGGCTTTTAGACGAGGATGACGGTGGTGTACTAAACACATTGCCCAAGCCTCAAATCCCTTCAAAGTTCAGTAGCGGTTTAATTCATTTCGGAATCGCCTGGCTCTTGTTCGAAAAAAGGAATGAAGTACAATCCAGGCCTCACATTGCTGATAGCAATGTTAAAAGCAAGAAAATGTCAGCAGCAAACAAGGAAAAGTGGGAGAAATACGTTGGGGAGAGTGTAATCAAAGACTTCAATGATGATGATGCTAATGATGAAGGAGATTCGCAGACATTTAAAGGCTCAGTTGTTAGCTTCAGTATTTGGGGAAACGATGAAGACGGAATTGGAGGATATCCTCTTTTTCGTATTGTATATTCCGACGGGGACGAAGAAGACATTGCCATGTCTGAATTGAGGAGTAAGTGCCATCAATTGAGATCTAATTGACAATTTCTCTCGATAAATACAAAGATTGTTCCTAACTTGTTTTCATCGCAACAGTTTTGATTGACGAGTATAAAGCGAAAGGATCGAACGCTATTGATCCAAAGAAGAACCCTGAAGGTTATATTGGGACGAGAGTTGCCAAGACTTTCTTTGATACTCAAGTGTACTTTGGTACTGTTCAATCATATTCAGATAGCCTGTGGAAGGTAAAGTATGACGATGATGACGAAGAGGAACTTGATCGAAAAGAGCTGGTTGAAGCAGTAAAGAAATGCGAAGAAAACAGAGAAAGTGACCCGAAAGCACCCTGAGATCTGCAGTCAGTGTTTTTTGTTCGACCAGGAGGGGCGGGGGAAGTTTATTGATGTGTTCAAAACAAAGATTAGTAATACATTTATAATTCTTTATCATTCGAACAATGAAGGATCATCCTTTTCATTTTCGGGTACTAGCCA
>Ga0307981_1003974_pt1 | contig 10739 bp, 8 predicted proteins | sample OrgLakmetagen987_FD_201849 | JGI IMG/M metagenome (GOLD analysis project Ga0307981, IMG submission 201849) | Saline water microbial communities from Organic Lake, Antarctica - #987 | ecosystem: Environmental > Aquatic > Non-marine Saline and Alkaline > Saline | place: Antarctica: Organic Lake... | reverse complement strand
GTCACTGGGAGTCAAACTGGGTGCGTCACTGGGAGCCATTGAAGGCGTCAAGCTGGGAACATCACTGGGCGACGAACTGGGTGCCGTCGAGGGGGAACGATTGGGCGACACGCTGGGCACTGAGCTGGGCGTGTTGCTGGGCATGTCCGAGGGTGCCGAACTGGGCGTGTTGCTGGGAATGTCCGACGGTGCCGTACTGGGAATGTCCGAGGGTGCCGAACTGGGCGTGTTGCTGGGAATGTCCGAGGGCGCCGTACTGGGACTACTGCTGGGAGAAATTGTGGGTACGGAACTCGGCACATCACTGGCGGTTACCGTGGGCACAGCGGAAGGGGCTGGACTGGGGACAATGCTGGGCGCGTCACTGGGTAGGGCAGTGGGTGTGCTAGTGGGCGCAACGGAAGGAAAGGCACTTGGCTGAGCACTGGGAGCTGTACTGAGAATGTCCGTGGGCATGGCACTGATCGTGGGAGAGACGGATGGCAGTAACGACGGAAAGCTACTGGTAGATCCCGAGGGAGCTGCCGAAGGAGAGGCGCTCGGCCGGGCGGCATCGGCCGCTTGTGCCAACTCAATCGCGTTGAGCGTATCTTCGAGGGTTTGCAAACGACGACGAAGTTGCGGTGGCGACTGCGATTGCTCGGCAGCGGTTGCGCATACCCAAAGGAGCAGCAGAGCGGCGGAGCGAACGACGACCATTGTGGTTGGCAAAGAGAGAGTGAGCGATACACAGGCAAATAGTATCGGTAACACACACAATGAACGATCCGTAACGTGCCAATCGCTGAATTTGGGAGGAGTTGCTCGTCTCATTTTTGTTTCCTGTTTAGCGACGAACGGCCTGCCGGCTGTCTCATACTTCGCAAGAGTCAATGCTAACTTTGTAAACGCTCTTGGACCGTTTTCGCGCCACCGGGAGACTCCGACAAAGTACAGAAACCCAAATATATAGGTACTGTATGTTCCACGTGGAAGGTCCTTTTTCAGATTTCGTCCTCCGCACTTTTCCACGCGGCACACGTCACCAACGAACAACATTACCAACAGCCAACGAACAACTTACCAACAGCCAACAGCCAACATAAATACGGCATTACTGTACGGCAAAGAATGACCATGACGGTGGTACGAACACGTCTCGTCTTGCTGCTGGCGTTGCTCCTCAGCAACGTCTCGGCACGTCCCGTTGTACGTAACATTCGTTCGGCGCACGGTACGTAAGAGCATACTACTGTATCATTCAGGAGATACTAAAGAACGAACGCCGTCCGTAAATGATAGCAATCCGTTTGGCTCACTCGAGGTCATAATGTATTTCACTCTTTCGCTCTTTCACTATATACTGCAGAATTCGATCGCTTGTTGCAAAAGCACGCCACCGAGACGGGACTTCCCGTGATTGTCGACTTTTACAGCGATTCCTGCGGCCCGTGCCGACAAATGGCGCCCATTTACCAAAAGGTGGCGGCCGAGTATCTCCACAAGGCCGTCTTTGTCAAGGTCGACACGGCGGCTCAGCACGAACTCGGCAGCCGTTACCAGATTCGATCGCTGCCAACCTTCAACTTTTTTGTGGGGGGTAAAAAGGTGAATCAGGCCGTGGGAGGTATTGGCGAACAAGGATTGCGCCAGTACGCGTCCGAACTGGTGCGACAAGCCGAGGCGGAAAACGTAGTGCTGTCGCTCGAGTCCTTGGTGGAGTATTATCAGACTGCGGATGCCAGCAAGCCTGACGAAGATGTCCAAACGGTGTACCAAAAGTGCGTGGCTATTCACAAGAAACAAGACCAGTGTGTGGGGGCGGCAGCGGCAGGATTGGCTCGCAAACTAGGTAAAAAGTACGGGTCAAAACCCAAACTCGACAAGCGCTTTACTGGCGCAGACAGCAGTAGTAACGGTGATGCGCAAGACAAGAGTGGGGCGACCAAAAAGAAAAAGAAATCCACCACGCCGACATCCACACCTTCCACCGACTCTACGGCTACTAGTAGTGCCAAGTTGCACTTGGCCACCAAGCAAGACTTGCTCGAGGAACTAGAACGCCGATTGGACCAGGAACGCGACGAACAGGTAGAACAGGAGGATACCTACGAGACGGAAGCCGACCCCATTTTTAGTCCGTGGATTCAGGGAGACTTTGCCGAACGCTGTATTATTGTGGGGGGAGGTCCGGCTGGCATGGCGGCAGCCATTTACGCGGCGCGGGCCGGATTGGCGCCACTGGTCATTGCGCCCAGCATGGGCGGGCAACTGCAAGGCAAGGGTGTGGACGTGGAGAATTACCCGGGAACGCATAACATTACGGGGCCTGCTTTAGTTGCCTCCATGCGATTGCAGGCTGCCGCAGCAGGGGCCTTTTTTGAAGACGATGTCGTGGTCACGGTCTTGCAGGATCCGTTGCGCGTCGTGACCAATTCGACGGGTACCATTGCTACCCATTCCATTATTGTAGCCACGGGCGCCGAAGCCAACTGGTTGAATGTGCAGGGTGAATGGGAATTGCGAGGTGCCGGAGTGTCGAGCTGTGCGACGTGCGATGGATTCTTGTACGCGCACAAGCATGTTATTGTGGTGGGTGGAGGCGACGCTGCCATGGAAGACGCCTTGGTCTTGGCCAGGACGAGCAAGACTGTAACTGTCGTGCACCGAAGAGACCGCTTTCGGGCTTCCAAGGTTTTGGGAGATCGCGTCTTGAGTCATCCCTTGATTACTGTCGTTTGGAATGCCACGTTGCAAGAAATTGTGGGTGTCGAATTGCCAGCGGACAGTGATGCTACTGACGACAGTGTGGATTTGGATGCCGAGCTACCCAAGGTTGTTTCGGGTGTCGTTCTGGTCGACACGGAAACGGGTGCCACCAAACGTTTGGATTGCGACGCGGTCTTTGTCGCCATTGGACACACACCCGCTACTGCATTTCTCGAGGGCGTGATGGAATTTAACCCCAACCACGCGGGCTACATTCAAACGTTTGCCGGTTCGACGCACACTTCGGTCGACGGAATCTTCGCCGCGGGTGATGTGACGGATGCCGTCTACCGACAGGCCGTCACGAGTGCAGGCAGTGGCGCCGCAGCGGCTCTGGATGCCGAACGTTACCTCTCCGAACACGGACTGGGCAACGAAGCTGCTGAGCTTGAAGCAGAACTAATGGCGGAACTTCAAGACGAAGAACCAAAAGCTAGCTCGTACAATGCGTACGAAGAAGCTGGAGGTCGCATGGAGGGCATGAAGGAAAGTATTGCCATGTCGGGTGAACTGTAAACTGAGACTTAATTACGATTTTTTCATACTAACTTGCGGGCGTGATTCATTCTAAACGATCATTAATTTAATATTATTCAGTGAGAAGTTGTTGGAGCTGGATCAAGGCTTGTCGTGTGAATGGACACGATTGTGGTTGTGTTGTCGTTGTTGTCGATGAGAGCTGAGACGCCCCCGTGGACAGCGCCAGCAAGCAATCGTGATCGTCGGTAGGCACTGTCTTTACTAGTAATAAGCGTTGGCACAGAGCATACACATCGTCCGGCTCGTCAACGTCGTGCATCAATCGTCCAATGGTGACTGCTCCAGCACCATTAGCATCCGTGAGCGCCTTGATTTGCGACAGAGCAGTCAGGGGATCCGACCATCGCACACCGGCAAAGACGGCCTCGGCCGGTACGGAGCCTGACACGGCCAGCATGCCGTAACCACCGTCGGCCGCCGGACACAAATGAGAAACAGTAGGAGTAGCTGCTGCTGCTGAGGAGGTCGATGGTGTTCGCAACGCGTACACAATTTCCGCCAAGGGCAGTTCGGGGCTGTCCATGCCCAAAAAGACGACGGTTTGTGGTTGTTGCTGGTGTCGCGTTTCCACCAGAGCGTGCGTCAAGGCGTCGCCCAGATGACTGGCCCGCAATTCGGGGGACCCTGTCATGGGTCGCAGCTGGAACGGCTGCTGTTTTGTCGTGCTTTCATTGTTTGTAGTGTTCAGCAATCCAAGCTCTTGGAGCAGGGCCGTCATAATGGCGGCACCCTCGGCAGTGGGAGGCGCGTAGAGTAAAATCTTTTCGACTGTTTCGAGTTCTTTCTGTACCGTACGAGAAAATGAAGCAAGAACATGAGTGCATTAAACGCATGTGAGTGAATGAAACGAGGACGCTATCGGCTATCGGTATCCGTCGTAGTCTATAAAATATCCACACACAAAAGAGAGAAACTGCAGTTGTACACGGCCACTACTACCGTATTCCATACTTACGCAACGACCCAGTGTCGTGAGTACATCGGCCAGCATGGCCTTGGCCAACTGGGCTGACCCGGCCACACCCAAGAGCGGAATGAGTCGCGTCTTGCTCTGACCCGCCACGGGACACTTAGCTACCACGATAATACTACCACTACACACTGTAGTATTAGCATCATTATCAGTAGTATTATCAGTAGCAGTATTAGGGGTATCAGTAGAAGCAGCAGTAGTAGTGGGGTTCGTCGTCGCCATGGTGATGGAGCGGTTTTGTGTGTGTGCGTGTTTTTTGTTGTAGATTTTGGAAGGCAGTATTAGAAACACGTAAAATACAGAGAGCAAAAGCTAAGAGCCTGCGTCGATCGATCGAATCGAATCAATCGATCGATCGGATCGGCCGGATCGGCCGAGGGCGACACCCAAATCTGTTCTTTGCTGTTCTCCAAGTTTAGTTGGATTTTGGATGATTATGGATCGACGGACGGACTATGCTATATAAGTCGCACACTAAGTACTTCCGGGACTGATCAGCCAATCAAGTGCCGTGATTTGGACATGAATTCCAGAGAGTTCCGAGATTCGCAGAATCTTCTGGCGTGTATGTTTCGTGAAACACGAAAGGGTTCTTCATCAAGCTTTTATTTGAGAACCGTTTGGAGACTGACTCGTTCGCATCGGCTACGGTTACGGGGTATCATTCTACAGTAGCATTACCTGCTCGTGTACCTGATTTGAGTCGTCGTTGGTCGTTGATTGCAAGTGCACCTGACCCTTGTTGTCCCAGTTAAGATAGCTCTCCGATCCTGATATACTGCATACCGCCTCTCTCCCCGACCAGACTCCATTATAACACGACAGAATCCTTTCCAACAAGTTACGTTACGACTACTAGCTAGTCCTACCGTACAGTAGTACTTCCTTCTGCCATTCCAGAGTTTCGCGCAAACCTCCAACCACACGGTTTACCTAACGATAATGCCTACTTCCCACTACTACCTTCGTCGCTTGGTCGAATCGGCTCCTACCATTGCCACGGTCATGTTTAACACGGATAGCAGTGCGAACGCTTCCTTCGCGGATCAGATTGATTTCAACAATGCCACGGTCGTTTGGAAAGTCAATAACGGCCATGACAATAACGGTAACCACGACACTAGCGAAAACAACGGCAACTTTAACAGCACGGTCTTTTGGAGTGTCAATGCCTTTATCTTGTTCATGGTCGTGGCGGGCTGCTGCTCGTGTTACTGGGGCGCCAAGTACCTCTTGCACAGCGACCAGCACCGGGCCGACTCGGACCGGGCTTTTGTCCACGCTGTCCACCGACGCGATCGGCGTATGCAGTCCAACAACAACAAGGCGCTCGAAACGCCCATGCAGCGCCAACAGCGTCTCAAGGACAGCTTTACCCAACATCAAGTGCGCATGGTACGTATTTTGTAAATGGATGTGCACACGTTTTTGCGGTTTTCGTGTGTGTCTCACACACACCCAACTGTTGGCATCCACACGCTCTTCTCTCGACATTTTTAGAGTGTCCAAGACACCGACGTTATCACGGATCTGGAGGAAAGTGAGGCGGTGGCCTTGAAAAGTCAGATTCTCAGCAGCACTGATGGTTCCAACGACGGCGATAAGGATGCTCAATTGGGATTGGAGGATCCAACAATTCCAGTCGACACGGCCATTCAAGCGGCGACTACCATTACCGAAAATGACGGCAGCGACAATGACGATTGTGAAGGTGGTGAATCACACACGCCCACACCGATCACCTATGAACAACAACACTTGGACGAAATGGAAGCGTGCGAAGCGGGGTATGTCGTGTTGCGCCGTGCGAGCACTAGTACTAGCACTGAAGGCTCATCTGCCGACTCGGTGGCAGCAACGCTACACCGCCGCGTTCCCAATTGCTGTGCCATTTGCTTGGGACCGTACGAAGCTGGCGAGTCCTTGGTGTGGAGTTCGAATCCAGCTTGCAAACACGCATTCCATGAGGAATGCGTGACGGACTGGTTGACCAAAATGCAAAACGGAACTCCGTGTCCCTGTTGTCGGCAAGAGTTCTGCAAGGATTTGGGTGCGCCCGAGCCCAAGCAACGAAGAATCACATGGGAGGCGGGAACGACATTTAATACCCGGCAATTGCGCTTGCGATGATTGCCGTCAAGTGTCCGCACATGGTTCCATTAACTAGATCGTACTAACTGTAACAGCAACGGCAACGGCACACGCCTTTATGTCTCTATGTTTAACTACAAGTATAAATTATGTAGCATTAGACTAGTCTATGGTTTCATGATCTAATTCTTTTATACTGCAGTAGGAAAGGATTAGTTACCGTTAATCGGTCGAGGTCGATCCGGCATGTTGCTCCGGGCCATCATACCACCATCAATTTGCCACACGGCACCCGTCAACCAGTCGTTGGTAAGCAACGGCAAACACGCGGCTGCAACTTGTTCCACCGTTCCCAATCGATTTAGGGGTATTCTGGACAGCCACGGGTCGGCCACGGTAGCCTGTGCAAAGGCGGCGGCTGTTCGTTCCACGGGTACAACACCGGGCGCAATGGCATTGACACGAATGTTGTAGGACGCATACTCCAAAGCCATGGCACGCGTCAGGGCATCCAAGGCCGACTTCGAGACAGCGTACGGTCCCACGTATTCGTTGGACTTCTCGCCATGGATACTGCTCACGTTTAGAATGACACCGCCACTAGGAGCACTCCTTGCTTCAGCTGCAGTTGTTGTCGTTGTCGTTGCATTGCTGCTGAAAAAATCGTTGCGCATGCGTGGAACACTCAAGTGACTGAGCAGCCGAGGAGCGTGCAAATTGACTTGCATAGTTTCGTACCAGGCAGACAAATCATTGTCGTCGTCTTCCAAAGCCAGTTTCGTCACAATACCAGCGTTGTTGACCAAAATGTCAAAGCCGTCCGGCCACAGTACATCAATGTCGTGACTAAACCAATCGGGGATCTCGAAAGTCACACTGAAAGACACCCGCAACCTTGCCTGGCGTTGTACCTGTATTGCTACGGAGTGTGATCTCGGCTGCCGTTTGCTCGGCTCCCTTTTCGCGAGTGTGATAGTGAACCACCACGTGCACCCCTTGCTCTGCCAAGGCGAGAGCGATGCCTTTGCCGATGCCTCCCGACGATCCTGTGACAATTGCCCGCTTTCCTTTCAATGAATATCCAGAACTGGAGTGAAGTTTGGAGATCAACGATATTATTGCAACAAGCAGGGAGCGATATATCGCCATGGTGCGCATTTGGAGTCCGCAAACGAAAAAGTGAGAGGCGAAGAGATTTCAGCGGGCCACAATCGCTTCTATTGCACTTTGATCTTTTAAACAGGCGAGAAAATCGTCATTTTGTATCGCCAAGCTCTAACTAAAATTTATAGGCGAAGGAGATTGTGTCTTGGGCTTTATTTTACGTAAGTATTTGCATGTCACATCCGCGCACGAAAACCTCGACTCCTCTCAACGTCTCACAATTTCCGACTTTCTCAACCCCCAGACCAGCATCACGATGGTCTTGATCCAACGAGCAACCCCGTCGTCACAGTTAGGTGCTTCTCCTTTCAGTCCTATGAACATTCCAATGGGAACCGATGCACACTCGTCACAGGATTGGTCGTCCTTCACCAGCGCTAGCAATAGCTGCACCAGTGCACGCAACTCGAGTCCCCCGTACAGCAAGGGAGTGAGAAAGTTCACCTTTAACCACACGTGGAAACCCACCAAGTGGTTCGTTGTCATGGTATACATAGCCGCTATTGTGTCCTGGATTATGGCACTTCGTTTGCATGGCGAAGCCAAAGCCCTAATTGTTAATCTCGAGAGCCAAGAGCAAACACACTTGTTTCATATGGACCAAGAACTGACAACGTACAAGGACACCAAATCCGAAACCACAAAGAGCAAGAAACAGATTAGCAAGTTAAAAAAGGCTAAACTCGCACTTGAACATGAGGTTCGCACCTTTCAAGCCCTGAATGAAGACGGTGAGCACATGTCTCTGGTGGTACCACCCAAAGGAGCCGAAGAAACGATCGTCAAGAGTTGGTTGGTCCAGCGTCGTGGAAAACTCCAACGAAAGATTCGAAGCATGCAACGCTTTCTGCAAGAGGCAAGTAAACAGGCGGTCTTGAAAAAGTACGGAGATGGTCCCCACAAAGTCCGATTCACTGTGGCGTATACGGACCTGGAAGAAAATACGTCGACAGACAGCTTTGTTGTGCAAATGGTACCACTGGATCTCATGCCGCACTCGATTGAGTTCTTTTTGGACATGATCGGGAGCAAGATTTGGGACAATACAGTATTTCTGCATCACGCAAAGGTGGAGCATGTGCTAGCCGCTGCTCCCATTGACTATTTGAGTCAGAATGTCAAGCATCATCACTTGAAATACCTGGGGTGGCAGGGTCTGGGTTTTCCCGAATACTCTGAGAAACAACCGCACAAGTCGTATACTATTGGATTTTCTGGAACAGGGCCCACATTCTACATTAACACAATGGATAACTCCGCAGTGCACGGTCCTGGTGGGCAAGGGCATCATGTACTGGCAGAAGACGCGGATCCTTGCTTTGGAGAAGTTGTGGAAGGCAAAGAGGCAGTCGACACGTTGGTTATGCACGGATTGAATCAAAATGCGATGCGAGAGAGCGATAAACATCCTTGGGCGAGCAAGGAACACACCTGGACGCACATTGTGAAGATTGAGCTTGTCAAATAAGACTACCCGCACAAACCAGCTTAGTGGATGATGGTCGAGACTGGTAGCGACAATTTTGATTGAACGTTCCAAATCATAGACTACTGCACCTCCACTATAGATGCACGTCGCCCACTTTAAGGTACTACCATCACTCAATACTCAATATAAGAAAACACCCTATTATTTGGATAATACTCATAATGCGGTACTCGTTAGCACTTGCGGAAAGGCTTGCAGCACTTGATAAACAGTTGTCAGTTGCTCGCATTCCAACTCGACCACAGCCTTTTGACGAGCTTCTTGTTGCGTTGCGACAGGCACCAAATTCCACAGCGACACCAACCCCTTGTCGCCCGCTGCGATTTGCCGCGCGCGAATCTCGACGGAATCCTGCGCCGCAGCGGCCGCCAGGGCCATGGCCGGGAGTCTGGTGATGGCGTCTGGTAAATGCAAAATATCGGGAGCCAATTCCCAGAGCGGTTGGACAGCGGTCCACGACTTTCCCGACGCCAGAGCGGCATGCAGCGGTAGTCTCGCGGAAACAGCGTCAGGTGCGGTTGCTGCGACCCGGTGTGCTCGCAACAAGGGTTCCAACAGGCCATTGGGTTGGCGATGGTCATTGTTGTGACTGTTCGCCCAAAGGTGCAGCGGCAACGACCCCGTTACAGGACACGGTCGGGAGGCTGCATCCGACTGTAAACACAAAATGAGATCCACCACGGCTCTGGGACACGTCCCGGCCCGACAGCAAAACCGCAACACGTCGGTTGCTGTGGTAGTAGAAGTAGTAGTAGTAATATTCGTATAATTCTCACCTTGTCCTTGTCGAGTAGTACCCAAACTCTGGTGAATGGCAGCTCGCTGCAACAAATCGAGTGCTGTCCAAAAGTGCACACACCGGAGCACCGCTGCAGTTGCCGCGGATTGCTGATGCAGCGGGAGAGTGTGCAGCCGCAGCGATGTGTAGTCCAGAGTTGTACCCGCCCCCGTACGCTGCCGGCCACGCGCAATCCAAGCCCTGGCGGATTCTTGCAGCACCGTGTTGGATAGGACGGTTTTGATACTCATTTGCAAGTATGTGGATCGAGTCTTGAGTTGAATGCTCTGCCACGGCAAGGGATCGAAGTAGCTCTTCCAGAAGATATCTGTCACGGTTTGCCCCAAGGCATTCCGACAAGTCATGAAGCGATTCTCATCCGAATCCTCGGATGACTCTGCTTGAACAGCTCGCTCCAAGACCCATTGCCACCATTCGGTGGGTAAGAAGTGGGCTGCTGCGTAGTGCACGGCCGTCCAACCCGATTGATTCGGTCGCCACAAGAGTTCGGGCGAAGAGCCCACGAGGTCGGGCAGGGCCGCGTATTCGCCGTCCCGAATGGCCTTGTGAATGGTCTGTGTGCGTTGATGTGATGGCGATGAGCACAAGTCGTCCGTGGTGGCCGACTGCGGACGTCGGCGCACAGCACGGTCGCTCGACATGGCGTAGTATTGAAAGCTCATGGTGTTCAGGGTACTGTAGTCTACCGTAGTTAGTGGTGACGAGTTCTGTACTTCGTATTCTGTACCAGTACGGAACTCTACTGAAGTTAGAAGGGGTATGGGGATTAGGGGGTATTGTCGTATCGAACTAAGTATAGTAGTGTCAATGTCAATGTGCGTGTCAACTTGCATTTTGCGTTCTGTCGACTCGCGTTCAATTTCTCTGATTGATTCTTTGCAATGTGCACACCCTTTTTTGGATTCCTTCTTCCAATCCAACAGCAGAACAAAGAA
>Ga0307981_1003973_pt1 | contig 10743 bp, 10 predicted proteins | sample OrgLakmetagen987_FD_201849 | JGI IMG/M metagenome (GOLD analysis project Ga0307981, IMG submission 201849) | Saline water microbial communities from Organic Lake, Antarctica - #987 | ecosystem: Environmental > Aquatic > Non-marine Saline and Alkaline > Saline | place: Antarctica: Organic Lake... | reverse complement strand
GACCGAGGATACTCCATCACTCAACGAGTCCAATGCGAATGAAACTGTTGCAGATCGTGGAACCGTTTCATCGGAGTTGGAGCAAACGTGACTCTTTCCCGGGACTCCACTCGGATTCCCGACAATCCGGGTGCCCAAATGGGAAGGCGACTTGCGAAGGACAGACTGACGGAGTGTCGAGGTTTTCGGCGCGCGAACTTGGATGCCATGTGGGCTAGGGAGCCCACGACTGTTGGTGGAAATTTAAGGGAGGTCAAGGAAACTTCTGGAGAAGGGAAGTGTTCTTGGTTATGCTCCGGGATCCTTGGTGGTGCCAGCGGGCCCATTTCCGTTGAGAGATGATCAGCTGATGTCGGTGGCGTCTACTATGATGCTGCGTTCGTTGGACGCGGGTAAGAACGAGCCGTGCGTTCAGTACGACACCGTGCGCCCGATGCGAAGTGCTGTTTCCAATCAGTGGAGGGCATCGCTTGATGGTCAGACGGCGTCGGTGATGATGTGGGGCACAACGAAGCTGATTACGAGCACGTAGAAAAGGATTTGACTTCAAGTTCAAGATATAGACTACCGTAGTGTACTGTAGATTCAATTCAAACTCCGCGCGAGCGCAATACCATCCGCTTCGCTTGCGAAATGCTACCGTCTCTTCTGGTAGCACTCCAAATTGTTCCATCAGCTCTTGCATCCTTTTTCCGATAGCGCTCGATTGGAAGGCAAATGCTTCATGTAATAAAGTCAGCGGTCTTGTGTCTCCAGGTGTGCTCTTGGGGATTGGTATTCTTCTTGTGCCTTCCTTGTACTCCTTGGGTATGTATCGGAGCACTAGCGATAGAAGAATCGCTCTCTCCATGATCTTGCCCCAACGTTCTTGGTAATCGCCCGAAGATAGCGAGGTGGAAGTTATGGTGTCGTGCTTTGCCGGGGCGTGCCTCGACTGCTTGCCAGAATTCCTTTTCAAGTCCAACCGATTCAATCCACTTTTTCTCGGTGTGTACGTAAAATGGCCACGCAAAATTCTCATTCACTTCCTTGTGCGCATTGAAGACACTTTGTACGTCGCTGTTGTGCGCATCCATGAATGTGTTGATCATCTCTTGGCTGTACGTATCTTTCCTCGGCAGTAGTTTTGACACGTCTTCCTCCTTGACTTCTCGATATGGGTTCGGTGTAATCTTGCTTGGCCCAACTTCATCACTCTCCAATTCGCCAAACCAAAACTGTTGCTCTGCACTTGATGGGTGCATCCACTTGGTGTGATATCGTCTTGTAGCTGCAACGCTTTCGTTGTTGTTGCGGCACTTCCGTAGTTTTATGGTGAATGGATCTTTAATAAAGGGGTATCCTTCTGGCATCTCTCTCAATTTTGGTAGTAAGATTCGGTAAATGTCCCCTGTCCGTTCCGTGCGTCAATCTGTTTTGTCGGTCGATCCATAGAACGTATCGTGTTGCTCGTTGTAGCTTTCGAACTCTTGTCTCCATTTCCTTTGCTCTCTCCGTCGTGTTTGTGAAGGTCGCGAGGTTTCAGTTACTCGGGTCATGCTTTGTCCGGAAGTTTTTTGCTCGTTCCTCTCCTGATCCAGTGCTCTTTCTCTTTCTGTTGCTCTGTTCGTTGCTTTCATCAAGGTCATTATCGTTATCGTCACTATCATGCTCGTCCTCGTCAGTGTCATCATCTGCAGTCTCATCGCTTTCTTCGCACCCCTCTCCTTGCCTCAGGTACCCTTCCATCATCTTGCTTGTCGAGCATTCTGCACTCGCTTTCCGTAATGCAGACTTATCTTCGTCCGTGAGTGCTTGGAGTTTCTTCTTACGCTCTCTCCTCCGCTTGAACCGTTTGATTGGTCGATGCATATTGACTGCTTGTTCATTCTTCTCTCGTACATCTTGTTTGCCCATGAGTGCATCGATCATGTTGAGCGTCATGTTTACGTTTTCTGTTGTCGTCGACATCGCCTCTCCGCATAGTTCTCTGTTGTCCGCCATAGTTACTCGTCCCAGGCTTGCCTTGTTGGCTCCTAGAATGTTGATACATCTAACCAGTTTCTTTTGGCTACTTCTCTTGAGTGTCCCCCAGTAAAACCACATAGTCGTTTGGGTCTTTCATCGCTGTCTCAATTTCCTTTATTATCGTAGCTTGCACTTCTTCAGTCAGTTTCTTCCGAGTCTTGCCGCTGCTCTTGTATACATCGTTGGGGTCGCCGCGTGTGACGTTGTAGCATGCAATCACATGCATAGTCTTGTTTTCCCTTGTCCAAAAGCGGCCGGTCATGACTCTACCTTGATGGGCTTGTTTTGCTGCGTCGATTCTTGCAAAGCCCAGTCGCTTTTGGTCAACATGCACTATCTGGTGCTGCATGATTGTTGGTTCAATGCCATGCTCTTGTGTGTATTTCCGGTTGTGTTTGATCCACTTTAGTCTATCCTCGCTTGTTCCATTTGGCATGATTGGTTCTTGGTTTGCCAAGAAATTAATCTCTTTGCCGACCATTAATTCGACGATCGGCTCTTCTCGATAACCGTTCCCAACGTTCCAACTAGCGATCCGTAATGCCCTTCTGTAGAGGTACTTTTCCTCTTTCTCTTCCTTGTCCGCTTTCTCGTCTGCCTTTGCGCTCTGCTGATCTTCTCCTCCGTTGGGCCATACGCGTCCGCCTCTTCCTTTTCCCAGTTCATCACCATCATTGTCGTCTTCCTCTTCCTCGATCTCCTCGCATTCCTCGATTACGTCTGTTCTGTCTTCCCCTCTGTTGCTCTGTTCCTTGATCATGAGGTTGCTTGCAATACTCTCGTTGTCGTCCAAATCATCATCTCCACTTGATCCCTGCTCCAACATTTCTTTGAGCGCATTCCATCCGTTCATTGTGTCAATGGATGATACGTCTTCGTCTATCATTGTCTCATCCTCATTCACCTCGTCACTATTCGTTGCATCAATCTCCATTCTTTGTTCATCCCGATTCTCAGTGGCTGCCCATCTGTGCACCCTCATCAACCTCCCTCTGTCTTCATCGCCGCCATCGCTCCCCGCCTCGTCATACGCCGTCATTATTTTATATCTTGCCAATCTACTCAAATTCATCCATGCTTTTATGTTCCGATCATCATCCTGTCCGTCTTTGTTTTCCTCGTCCGATGGTGCCATTGGTATCTCACTTGCGTCCGAATTGGTGGCATGATCGTGAAAAAGGTTGCGACTTGTCGGCATGTTGCTCCGTTCGCTCGAATTCGTTTAGGTCTTGGTACAAATTCTACGTGTTGTGTGTTTTCTCAACGGTCGTCGGATCGGTTCTCCGCACGATAGGCGATTTCTCCACGAATATCGACTCTCCTCTTCTGTTTCTTGCTCCCGCGAGTTTGTCTATTGATTTTCTTCCTTCCTGATATTAGTATGTCTTTGTTCGGTTGTTTATATCGTTAATGTTCCCGCCATGGTCAAAACGAGGGTTTCGTCTTTCGCGCCAAGCTTTTTAACAGCTACAGTACTGTACTGCATCTGTTCCAAGCGAAGGTTCTCAATGGTATCGTACGGTGGTCGTATCAATTATCAAAAGTTGCCGTCGTCTGACGGCACGGCAACGGCATGGGTCGTCCGTTGTCGTTATTGTCCCTGACATCGTGATCGTGATAATAATATTTATCATAGCCAGGTACGTACCGGTTAGACTACCGGTCCAGGTTCTGTAGCTACGTCGTACGTACGACCTGGTAGGGTATGTACATACATGCCGGAACTGTGACCAGTGGGGCGATCTTTTCTTGTCTCTATCTTATAGCTACTGTAGCCAGTAGAATAGCTGTCGGTTGTCGGCAAACTGCAAGCTCAGTCTGGCAGACCAACATGGGAGTCTGATTAGCTCACCAACTCGCGGAAGTGGGTTGGTGCCGTTGGATGTCCCAACGCAGCATCTGACCTACTCCACGAGGAGGGGCCCGATCGACCAACGGCTAGCTAGATACTAGCTAGTAGAGGTGGCCAAGCTTTCGTTGACTTTCCGTACTAGCATGGTTTTACTGACCCGCAGTTGTTGACAATTTTCTCGCAAAGCAAAGTCTGAAATTCATTATGTTAAAATGGTCGAGCATGTGATCGATTGATGAGAGGCAGCAGTGCCAGCGAACTTGTACCAATGTCCTCCTCATTCTGAGGCACATCTTCTCCGTCTCCCCCACCACCAGCCGGTGGTGTGTGCTTACTAATAAAACGCTGCTCGTCCAGCACATTGAGCAAGATGGAATGGCACAGAATGCGGACCCAAGCCGCGAACCCGCTGCTGTGTTTGATGGCCAACAAAAACATCACGAGGCTGTCTTGGTTTTCATTATCCTCCTTTGTATACCCCGACGCAAGCACGAGCTGCTGGCAGACATCGGCGAGATTGATAACAAGCACAAAGATCTCGCAATGCGATACCAACTGAGAGAGCACCGTTCCGCGCCCTGGATACGGCCCACCCAGCATGGTGACCGAATTGTATACCTGAAGCGTTTTCCACACCGGGTAAACCGAAATGACGTTGGCAACCTTTTTGAGCGCCCAAAAATGATAAGATACCGTATCCGACAACACACCAGCCACAATACTAATAGAAGTAATGGCCAACCACCAAGTCTTGAGGTTGTCTCCGGGCCGACCCACGTTGATTCTGGTCGACAGCCACACCTGCAATAGATAGGGCATGTAAAGTACTCCAAACGACGCGCCAACCATTTCTAGCACGCCCAGTACAAACTGTGTCCCAATAAAAGACTTGGCAAACTCAACTACAATGGAGCGTGCGAGATGCAGTAGGAGCAGAATGACTACCAACAGTCGAAACCGATTGGTAAGCCGTCCGCCCAAACGAAAGGGTCGATCGTCAGGCAGTCTCGGCGAGACAATAATCGCTGCGAGAGCAGTCGCTACGATACCTTTGGTGGCCACAATCATCGTCAACACCATGGCTACGAAGAACTAGATAGGTGTTGACGAGAACATGAGAATTGTGCTCGGAACTTGAGAATGTGAAATGTGAAATAATGAAGATCGAAGGTTCATTCGTTTCATTCATCACCAGCACCAGCGCATGCACCAGCACCCTCATCATCCGGGACCCGTGCTTTCTGCTTTGCACCGACGACTGCAGACGGATCATCCGAGCGGACGACGTACGCGTTCGATGAATTCATTTTTCAAACTCCCGCGCGAAAGGCACGCCGGACAGCTTCTTTCTTTGACACCCAATGCAAACCGAGATGCCGTACTGTATGATATGATGATGTGTCGTGTGTCGTTGTGTCGTGGGGCAGTTGAGCGCAAGGCCCAAGGATTGTCCTCGGTCCTCATTTCTCTCTGTCGTTTGTCGATTGTCGGGTCAGGCTCTTGCCACCTTGCTTCTTCAAGTTGCACGTTGCCGATATGCAAACGAGGCATTTCTTTAGCGCCTTGTTTCGGTGCTCCAAGGTGAACCGTCGGAGAAGAGCAGGGACCGGACTTGGCCAGTTTCTACTGATCGGCATGATGATGGTTTCGTCGTTGTCGCTCGTTGCCAGATGCGCCGCACGAGATCTTCCAGCCGTATCCTCGCGGAACTTTGTCAGGGGTGCGATAAGCCGGAGGAGTATAGGTTATGTGGACGAGGTTTCCCATTTTGCTGCGATACCAGTGGTTCAGAGGAGAAGCTTTCAAAAAGGCGGGGAGAAGGAGCCACCGCCGAGAAAAAAGAGTGCGGATACCGATTCGTTGTTTTCTCCATATCTCAAATGCACACGGCAGCTTCAGAGGGGAGCAGGAGTAGCCATATCGAGTCTCGGGTTTCTTTCTAGCTCGGTATCTCAGCTTGTGGCGGACCGGGCCGCCCTGCGACGATGGAAGCCTACCGTCAAAGCCTTGGGAGAGTTCATGAAGACGACAGGTATCGACTTGGAGCTTTCAAAGTCACTCAATGGCCGTCTGCTGCATAACATTGTCCTCCTCGGTCGAGTCCAAAGCCACGTCTTCGAGGGCAAAGACCGACGAGATTTCGTCTTGAGGGGTGGTCGACACGACATTCCGACGAATGAGGAAGCTTTAAGGTATGTACTCTGCTCCAGTAGCAGTGTCAAAGAGGAACTAGCTAGAGCTGGTTGGTATGATATCTTGCTCACAAAAAGTATATCTCTTTGTACCGATACTGTAGATATATGAAGTACTCGACAGCTGCGTACGGTGATAGTATGATCACCGCGGCAGAAATGGATGTCACTGGAAGGATTGACACTCGGGTTTCTCGTGTGACGCGGACGCGCATCAGCGACCACATTGAGGTGCCAGAAGACGACATTGTTTTGCTGGACGTCGACCACGGTGGCAGTACCAATCACTTACGGCACTTTGTGGCAATCGATCACGAGAATAAAGAGGTTGTGCTCTCGATCCGGGGCACCTTTTCGCTTTCGGAAATGGTGGTGGATGTGGCAGGTTTCTCGCGTGAGTTATCCGCTGTCGGCGGTAGCCAGTATATCTTTGTCCTGAAGCCCGTGTATATCTCACATTCGCTGTCTTCATTGTATCTTTTTATGTTTCGTGTAGGACCGTTCTGTGGAGGAGAGGCGCATTCTGAAATGGCAAACATGGCGGAGAGCGTTTGGGAATCTGCCGGGCTGACCGTTGTCAAACTGTTGAAGAAGCACAAGAAGTATGGTTTTGTTCTCACTGGACATTCGTTAGGTGGAGGAGCAGCCTGCTTGCTAAATATTCTCTGCCATAGCAACGGCGGTGAAATCGTGAGCGGACGGAGAACGCGTTGCTTTGCCTACGCGCCACCCCCTTCTTTTACTCCACTGGAAGTTGCAGCTAACGCTGTGAAAGACTGCACTGCCTACGTGCACGAAGCCGACGCAATTCCATTCTTGTCGATAGACTCGGTACGACACTTTTTCTCTAGTATTGGGGTGATTCAAACGTACGCTGAAAGGACCAAGTTTTTGCCGCAACTGGCTCTTTCGTTGGGATTCGCTGACCCAGACAAGACTTTGCTTGACGACGTGAGAAGAGCGGCCACGAAGCGCTTGAAGCCAAAGGCTGGCGCTCCGTTATTGGCAATACCAGCTGCATCTGCCGTGTGGATGCGAGAGAGAAAAGACACGGGAAAATTCGAAACAAAAGTGTGCGACCCTAGAAAAATGGCCATGGTGCCCATTTTTGTTGGCTCATCAAACATGCTACAGGACCACTTCCCTCCGACCTACGAGCATGCATTGCATAACTTAGAGGACGAATAATAGTTACTTCCAGAGCACTAGTTGTCCTTTCTTCTGCCCCTTGTCGTTGGAGAATGTACCCAGAATGCTCTTGGTTGGATGCGGCAGTAGACCAGAAATCTCGGCGGCTAGCGTACGATCCTTCGATCTGCTTGTGCTTTCTGCACCGAAATCGCTAATGGTGCTTTCTAAATCACCCGTTGTCACATCAAAGACACAGCAAGACCCATCTTCCTTGACTGCATAGAGCCATCGATTGGATGAGCTCACTGCAGCTGCCACAAATACTTTGCCAGCGACCGTGTTATCGTCAAAAGCTCGTATCACTGCGCCGGAATAATTGACCATGAATGCTCGTAATCCACGAGGCACAATAATCATAGTGTTGGGTGGACTATGAAGACGTATAACACTGTGAACAGTCGGACTGCCTCCTTCTGCCGACGCATCCGACTGGTGGTCCACGACAATGGAAGATCCCGCTCGTGTCAATGAGATTCCCAGTGAAATCGGACGCAAAACCCGCAACACATCGGACGTTTTACCATCCCACAGTCGCACAGTCCCGTCAGCTGCACCCGTCACGACCACTAGCTGACTAGCTCCAGCTAGCAGCTGGTATGCACAGCTATTAACGTAGGACACGTGACCTCGAAACTCCTTGAGCATGCGTGCCGTCCTCAAGCCAAACTCCCGACTCGTCCCATCGTGGCTGCCCGTCAAGACGTGACTGGCATCGGGCGAAAAGGCCAAGCACGAAATCATGGAATCCTTGTGCGCGGCAATCTGTCGCAAGCACTTGCCCGTGTCGATGCGCCACACTTTGACAACGCCGTCCGCGGAACCGCTCGCCAAAAAGACACCGTCGTTGGAAACTGCCAGGGCCGTCACGGCCGTGTCGTGGCCCAGCAATTCTTCCGCCTGCTGGTAGGGCAGGTCGATTCGCAGCTGCTGGTACTTTTGGGCCGCGTCCCAAATCTCAATCAAGCCGTCGGAGGATCCCGTCGCGAGACTGCTGTCGGGCAAGAATACGGCACATTCGCAAACCGCCTTTTTGCCAAATTTAATAGTCTGAAAGGGATCGGACGGAATCGGTTCGGCCGGAATGTCCTCGGCAGGCACACCGTCATTGACCACTACAGTATCGACGTGGGCTTCACCAAGAACGAGATCAAACGTTTTGCGCCGCTTCTTGTTGCCTCGTATTGACTTATTGCTAGGGTTGTTGTTGTTGTTGTCGTTCTGGTTATTACCCTCGTCGTCATCTTGCCACCATTGTTTGATTCGCGGCAATTCTCCCGTGTGAACTTGCCATTTAATGGCTTGCTGCAACAGAGCCGACAGTCGATTCGCCGGTTGCCGCGGAATAGCGTCTTGCAGCTCGAGTCCAATCTCGCGACGGCGTTCCTTTTTCGATTTCGAGCGGCTGCCGTAATAGTCGTTGGGTACGGCAGCGGTGGGATCCTTGCTGCGTGCTGACGCGAGCGCCGCCAGACGCTGCTCCAAGACGCGCGAGACGCTAATGTACTCGCCCGTGACGTTCTGCACTTGGCTCAATACTTGCTCGAGCAGCGACTGCTGCACCCCGCGAAAGACCGCGTACGCCAGGCTAAAGTCGCCCTCGGCTGCCAGTTCCAAAATGGCCATTTCGTGCACGGCCGCCATCAATTTGTCGGACAAGTGCGCTCGACGGGCATCGACGGCCGCTAGACTCTTTAAAACGGCGGCCCAGTTTCCTTGATTGCACCAGGACAACCACTGACGGTGGCTCTGTCCGGCCATGCCCACGCCCGATTCGAGTTGCAATGTGGCGCAGGTTTGGTGCAAGCCTTGGTCGGTCAAATGCGCATGGATCAAGCGCAAGACGTCGGCAGCGGGAAGAGTAAGCAAGTCACTGTCATTCGTCGTGTCGTTATTGTTATTCGTGGTAGACATGGTATGGTTACGACGTACGTACCGGTATTGTCTTGGACTTGATAATAGTATTTTATTGTGATGGATCGATTGGTGATCACCATTGTTGAAAGCCAAAAACGGATGGTGCATTTGAAACTGGCTCCCGCGTGACTGACTTTTTATAATAAAAAAGCGACAAAAACGGAAACGGAAAAAAAGCACGCATTTTGTTGTTTCCGCATATCGACAATGGCGGCGGCGGCGAGCACTACTCGTCCGTCCGATGACAGTAGGAGTGCTGCACTTGACTTTGGAACCGCCTTTGGTCCAGTAGCACACCACTTTTACCCCGATGGCTGTCCCACAACAGCAGCGACTGCGACTGCGACTGCTAATCTAGAATCAGTCTGGCCCGTACGGCAGGATCGCACCACCATTCCACCCCCACAAGCCCTGCAATCCGTGCAAGATACCGTAGCGTACAGTCACCGACACGGATTGACGGCACCCCAAATGGACGCTGTCTCTCTGATTGCGGTCGCTACACTGGGCAGTACCGGCGGTGGTGGTGGTATTTATAGTAGTAGTAGTAGTGTCGGTGCGGGAAGTCCCTTGGTGGACGGCAGCTGTCGGCACTTTTGTTCCCTAGTGCGTTCCTTGCTGCCTGCAACTACAGCAGCAGAACCAGAACCAGATACAGCCAACAATAGTAACAACGATGCGAGTCTATCAGCGTCCACCGTCTGCCGGCTCTTGTCGGCTGTGGGTACACTGGGTGATTCCGTTGCAACTACAGCATCAGCACTGTCCACCGTCTTGAGATTTCTCACCTTGGCCGTTCGGCACGGAGCGTTGGCACCACTGGCGCTCCAACACCTCCAAGGACCTCTCTATCCGACGCTCTTTCACCACTGCCTACCATCAACATCAACAAAAGTAATAACGACATCATCATCTACTACCGCTGCCACCAGCATTCCCAAAGAGACAGTGACTCGCATAGTGGACGCGGCTCGTTTGCTGCTGGCCGTGACGCTGAAACGCCACGTTCGGGCGGACCGGGTCCGCACGTTGGCGGCCGCGGTCACCGTCAGACGCGCGCCTTTTCATTCAAAGTCCACCAGCCAACGCCCAGTGGTCGCCTGGTGGGCGGTATCGGACCTTTTTCTCAGGTACAATCCTGCCGTCGGTACAGCCTGGTTGCCAACCAGTCCTGGCTTTTTCTCCTCCTCCTCCTCCAACAACAACAACAACAATACTACCGATAGCAGTAGTAGCAGCATGCAGTGGTATGTCTTTCCCGATGCGGAATGGGAGCGCGCGTTTTCGGGTGACCGTGGTACTCCTCGCCAAAACCATCGACACGAACATCAGCCTCCCAGCAAGCGTCCTCGCTGGTCGTCCAGTCCTGGCGTGACACATGCCATGCCGTCGTGGAACGGCCCTTGGACGTCGGCCACTGCCGTGCTCCAAAGCAGCGACATGCGGCACGCTCTGCTTCTTTCCAACGTCAACAACGACTCTGTCACGCGGTTACAAACGTGTTTGCCGTACATGTTGCACCAAGAGTGGTACAATGCCACAAGTAGCGATAAGAAGAGCGGCAATGGAGAAAGAGACGAAATGGAA
>Ga0307981_1003972_pt1 | contig 10744 bp, 7 predicted proteins | sample OrgLakmetagen987_FD_201849 | JGI IMG/M metagenome (GOLD analysis project Ga0307981, IMG submission 201849) | Saline water microbial communities from Organic Lake, Antarctica - #987 | ecosystem: Environmental > Aquatic > Non-marine Saline and Alkaline > Saline | place: Antarctica: Organic Lake... | reverse complement strand
TGCCGAAGATGCGAAGGGAAGATGAAACGCGCGGTTGGCGTTTCCCGGGGAAAACTGGATCAGACGTCTGTCTCGGACGGGTAGGTGGCAGACCACACAACCTCGTCGAACGTCCGCAGATCAACAATCTTCGGAGTTCTTTCTGCTCTGACGTGGCGCTGACTCCGTTCGTGCGGAACGTTCCTCAAACGTTCCACTCTCGTACCCTGTCAAGAGTGGATCTATACATTTCATTTCATCTTTCTATTTGAGGTATCTATTTACCTACTACCTGTTTTTTTTACATCAAGAGGATGCCAAGAGCATCTCCAAGTCTACATTTGATAGTCCCAGTCAATGGGGCATTTATTTACATTATGAGAAAAAGCAAGGTCCTGGATGAACGTCCATTCCTACGTGCGTTCTGTAGGCACAGTACGTCCGGGATTAGCATAGTTGTAGAATAATGTGGTCAGATGCAAACCTCGGCTTGCACCACACTCACAGTTTAATTATCCACTTTGCAAATAGTCTTCATCGTGTTCGTGATCATTCTTTTGCTTGGATCGATCGAAGAGCATCTGGTGTTTTCTTCTCTCAACCGCTTTCATTGTTATCGTTATTGCCGCGTGTGCGCGTTCATCCACTCTTCTAATCGTTGATTGTATTGTGTCACATAGTGATCCACGATTCATTCTTCCAGTGTTATCCAAAGTAGCGCTGACGCTCTCGGAAACCTGACAAGATAATAGGCGTATTGGTAGTAGTAGTAGAGACATTAAATTGCTGAGATCGTCTTTCTTACTTGGTAGTCACTATTAAAAGTTGCTACTAGCTGCTGCTACCATTGCTGTTATTGCCATTGTTGCCATTATTACCAACACCACCGTCCTCATTATCAGCATCTTCTTCCGATTCATTGCCGTGATAGTTTTGCGGATATTCCGCCCTTATAGAATTGCTATTTCTCCATTCCTTCCCCAAGTTGACAACCTTGTTGGTGGTATCATAACTAAGGAGATCGCCATTGAGGTTCGACATGAGGGATGCCTTGACCATTACAGTATTGAGCCTTTGCTTGATTACAGCGAGGAGGGAGCGAAAATTGCGAGTTGTTCGACAATCGGCTATGACCTATAAAGCCACGATCAAGAGAAATGACCAATAACTACAACTACCAAGCGCGATGACCCTGCCTCGCATCTGGGTTTATTTGGCCTTCCTAAAAGTTATAGGATTTACCTAGGCTACCTTAGCTAGTACCTAGGTTACCTAAGACAGCCGCTTTTCGACACCCATTTGTTTACAGGGCAACCTAGGTTCTCTGTAGAAAACAACATTCTGTCTACAGGACATCCTAGGTAGCGCCGTCCTGACTCTACATAGGCAGGATGCCCTTGCCCTGTAGGAGGTCTGTAATTATTTAGTCAATGACTCGACCATGTCCATGTTACTACTGTACGTCGTACGGGTACGTCGTAGCTACGATGAAGAAGTGATCCTGGGGTTCTTGACAAACAACTTCACCCTGTTCTCCTTCTCCCTTTTTTCTCGGCATGTTCAAAAAGAAGTGATCCCAGAGATTCTTTAGGATCGGTAATCTGGTGAATCTTGAAAATCTTTGCCCTCTCAAAATTGATTCAAAGTATATCTCTACTGTTGAAAGTTGAAAGTAAGCTTGACCATGAAGATTGCCGCCCTTGCCCTCACTTCTCTGGCCGCAGTCCAGGCCCAGACCCCCATTGCTGTCACGTTTCTACACATCAATGATCATCATTCCCACTTCGAGGAGCTGAGCTTTGATATTCGCGACTCTGACTTTATCCCTGACACTCTCGGCGTCAATTCCACCAACATTCGTATGTTTTACGGAGGCTTTCCTCGCACTGTCGGTCTCATGACTGCTCTTTCCGAAGATGCGGTCGCCGCCGGTAACGACGTAATCAAGGTCCATGCTGGGGATGCCTTGACAGGGACCATCTTTTACACCTTTTTCGGACCGAAGATGGATGCCGCCGCCATGAATGCGGCAAGCTTTGACGCCTTTGTCGTTGGTAACCACGAGTTCGACGAAGGTGACAACAACTTGGCGGAATTTATAAAGATGCTCGATCCTCCCGCCTTGTCGAGTAACCGTAAGTCAACATTGCTTGGGTGCCACGACGACCCCGACAGCGTGACACTCTTATCGGTATCGGTATTTCATTATCTAACCCACGAACGAACCCTCTTTTCTTATTTTCACCTCAGTCGTCCCCGCCGAGACTTCGGCCCTTCGCAGCTTGTCTGCAGCAAAGACTATTAAGCCGTTCATGCTCAAGGAGCTCAGCACCGGCGAGCAGATGGGTATCTGTGGCATCACCATTAAGGTCACCACTGAGCAATCCTCTTTTCCCGACGAAGGCACCACCATTAACGATGAGGTGGAGTCGGCGACAGCCTGCGTAGCGGATCTCGAAGTCCTGGGCGTAGACAAGATTCTCATCTTGTCGCACATTGGATACACGAATGACTTGGAATGGCTGGTCAACATCCCCGGTGTCGACGTTGTGATTGGTGGTCACTCGCACAGTCTCCTCGGAGGTGACGACTTTGAACAGCTTGGCTTTCCCACCAAAGGCCCGTACGCCGAGATCATTAATGGCACGTGTGTCGTTTCGGCTTGGGAATACACACGCACGGTTGGTGCGTTGACTGTCTCCTTTGACGAGAACGGCGTCGTTACGGAATGCGCTGGTGCGACCAAGATTGCCATCAATCCTGACAAGTACACGGTGCGTGATGCCGATCCCCGTTTCGATCTCGAGGCGGCGGATGCTGCCATTATGACAGCGTCTTTGCTGGGATTACCGGCCAGCCCGTTTCGAAATGTTCCGGCGGACGAAGACACTATCACTGCTCTCTCGCCCTTCTTTGAAAAAGTCGATGAAGTACGTCTCGAGGTAATTGCGCAGGCTCCCGAGCCAATCTGCCACACCTACTCGGAACCAGACCCAATCTGTCCCGATGGGGTAACTCAAAACTGGCTCAGCGGGGGTGTTTGTAACTTGGTGTCTGAAGGCTTTTTGCTCAACGTCCCGACGGCCGATGTGGCTATCCAGAACCGTGGGGGTTGCCGCACGGATATTCTTCAGGGAGACGTAACCTTTGGTGCCGTCTTTGACATTCTTCCGTTCTCCAACACTCTCGTGACTTTTGAGATGACTGGCGAGCAGATTCGTCTCCTATTGGAGGATAGTGTAAACTTCTTCCTCGATCCAGTAAGTGTCATTTCGAATAGAGTCGTGCCGACCGGATATTGAAAGCTTGAATCGACTTGCTTGCTAACGTGTACGTCATCTCTCTTGTTTGCATAGGAACTCGCCGGTGGATTGGGCAGCTATCCGTTCGCTGCTGGTCTCCGTTTTGATATTGACAAAACTGCCGAATTCGGTATGCGTATCACCAACCTTGAAATAAACCCACGTCTCGAAGGGGAATGGATGCCTATTGCCTCGGAGGAAACATACGAGGTCGTGACCAACAGCTTTATCGCCTCAGGACGCGACGGGTACTTTACATTCTTGGATGTCGCGGATACCCTTTTTGATACCTTTATTGAGTATGGTCAGTCCTTCGTGAACTACGCTCGTGAGGTCGGCGTGATTGTAGAGCCTCCCCTCTCACAGTTCTCGACTCAAAAGCTCAGGCTGTTGGATGGTACAGTCTATAGTGTTGAAGACGCTGCGGAACCCATGACGACTGAATCCCCGACGGTGGCTCCTTCCTCGGCCGCGGCGGTGTCTGGTCATAGTGCTACCGTTCTCGTCGGCCTCGTGGCGGCGATGATGATTGGAATGTAAAGCTTTTAATCTGGTCGTGTATTGAATCCAGTTTTAATAGTTAAAACATAAGGAACGTCGTGAATTCGATCCAGTTTTAATAGTTACTACATTAGCATCGTCAAGCGAATGCAGTACCGCAGATACTAGCAAAGGACTCAGCTGCAGACTTATGAAGCCAATAGAGACACTGGATAAAAAGGAATGTGATTGTTTGCCAATTCTTATAATGTCAAATTAGTGGTATCTTCCGCGGAACAAACAACTGTATCTGTATTAGTCCGCTGAGACAAATCTTCAAACAGTTTAATGCTTGAAGCCACCCTTCTGGTTGATGTGGTAGTTGGAGCGAGCGTTACGCAGAGCGTTGGCCTCTTCTTCGTTGGTCTCCTCGGTGACAATTTTCTGCATCTGAAGTGCCGTTCCTGCTCCAACTTGCTCAACCTTCTGAATCTCCGTCGCCATCTTGAAATCAGCAATCTCTTGGGGAGATGCATTGGGGCCCGGGAGCGCGTAATTGCCGGATCCCATGTACCCACCAGTGGATTTAACATAAGCGTTATCAGTAGCATAATCGGCGGGGACACTCAACATTCCTTGGTCCTTGTCGCGCACGGCAGCAAGCTTGGTAAACGTCCCACTTCGGGCAGTACGGTTGTTCTTGGCAGAGACGATATCCTCGTGCTTCTTTTGGTGGTCGTTGTAAGCTGCGGCATTCTCCTGTTGCTGCATCGCAATGGCAAGACGGTGGTCCTTTTCTTCCTGGGAGAGGTTGGGATCGTCCAAGCCAGCAGCAACACCAGCTCCACGACCAGGAACGGCTCCAGTGGAGCCCATCATGACGTATTCGCCCTCGGCAGATTTGCTTTCTTCACTCATGGTTTCAATTTAATTCTCTAACGGAGATAAAAAGGAGAGATAAGCGTGAGATACCGGAAAGGTCAATAAAAACGAAAGAGATCAAAGGATTCAAAAGAGCATGAGAGAAGGAGATTTTTTCCCATTATCTCTCGAAAGGACACGCTTTGGACACGACCAGTCAGGGTTTCGAATTAGCTCATGGTCCCACTCGACGGATGATGACGTGAAAAGCTGGACGTGTATCTTTCGGGGTATAGACCCTTGTTGTAGAATTAAGCGCGACCTTGACAGTCTACGTGAACTCCCACGTACAACTACCACGTCAAATCCATCGTGGAGTCTTCTTGCTTCGTCTGGGTTCCGTTGGTTCTGCACCAACGCCACCCTTCACGTTACGACTCGTTCCATGAGTTTGTAAGCTGTCAACAATAAATCCGAGACCGATTAATGGAATCTGCGCCGCTTAGATCGTCTAAAGTCTCCCTCTCTCTCATCCTAACATTCTCTCTCATGCTCTGTTCAAGGACTCTCTTCTTCTCCGTATAACGACTCATCTCCACCATCGTGTTCAACGTCTCACCTTCAACAACAAAAAGTGCATATGCAACGGATGGAAGAGCAAAATCGGCGACGATTAAAAAGACGTTACGGGGCGTTCTAATTGCATTGGCTGTTGAGACTGGTTCGCGCGAAACTTTTCATGGAAAAACAACGCCATGTGGGTCTTGTATACACTGCATTGCCCATAGTAGTTTTTGCTTCGAGTACTCTTTTTGTGAAAGTTGAGTGCCGCTTTCGTCCCTAAGCGCGAACCCTACTCGATCAGAGAAATTACGGCTAACCAAAAGTTTGGATGATGAGTGATACCCACAGTAGCTCCGTACCTAATATACTGGTAGCGGTAGTAGTAGAGGACGGCAATGTAGACATACTTTTATGGGCAATTAAGAGCGAGCTGGGTCGAGCTAGTGTCTTCTACAGTGCTATTACTAGCTTGTAGAAGCTAGCTGCTGGTAAGCAGCTAAGAAGTGTGAAGCGATACTTCATGGACTTGTACTTGCTTTGGACGCTATGTAGGTACTACTACTTTACTACCAGTAGAATATTCAGCACTGCTACTAGTAGCTCTCTGCGTCTACTAAGGCCACGCAGAATCCTCCATAGACAAGTGTGTATGGTAGCATTGCTAAGGACGTTGTCTTTAAGTAGCTTGCTTTAATATCCACGGGTGTTGCAAAACCAATTGAATCGTTGGTCGCTTGTCAGGATCTGGATTGAGCATACAAACAATCAAATCACGAGATTCGGGGCTGGATTCAGAGGGAAAGAACCAGTGCGGTCCCAAATACTCGCGTTCGTCCGTCTCGGTGATGATCGGATTGAGGGCTGCCATGGCACTGCTTCGTCGACCGCCCATCTTTTTAACTTCGGCGTACCACTTATGAAAAGACTGATATCGCGGACACCGCAACAAGTCTTCTCCAAACGGAAGTGATCGGTATAACATGGCGTAAAGAATCACACCTGCACTCCAAACATCAGCCTTGGTACCATCGTATCCAATCAATGCGCCGTCCAGGTCCCTACCCTTGCTCCTGTCTGTCTGAGAAATAATTTCCGGAGCAACATAATGCGGGGAGCCAACAACAGAAGTCATGCGCTTCAACGGAGACGGCCCGTTCTCGTCATCACCCGATCTCGGTCCACAATCAATAATGTCTACAACGGCACCACAAGTCAGGAATGAGAGTGTCCGAGAGCCTGAAGCTATTATCTTGTCAACTGACTGCTTGATGGGCGAAGGCTTGGGCGGGGTGTCGGCTAACGAATAGTCGTCGCCTCGCAAAGGCGCGGAGGACAGGGCGCCCGGTGCAACTGATTCCACGACCGTGTCTTGATCCGTCTGCGTTTGACTTTGCGGTCCAAAGGCTGCCGACAATCCAAAGTCGGCAATTTTGAGGGTGCACTTGCCCGTCGTACTATTGTGAACCAATAAGTTCTCGGGTTTGAGATCTCGATGTGCGATAGAGTTGGAATGGCAATAATGAATGCCACTGGCTAGTTCACTAAAAAACTTGCGCATGACAGTCTCCGACTCGGTAAATCCGGGAGGGATCTTGTCATCGCTACTGATCTTGGCGGCATTACTGCTGATCAAATCAAACAGCTCACCGCCACGCACCAGCTCCAAAATCAAGAACATGGTTGACTTTGTGTCTTGAATGTGTTCGAGAACTTCAAAGAGATGGACAACATTGCGATGTCGTCCAATCAACATCATGTTGCGAATCTCCTTGGTGGCGGCACGCCGTTGCCGCAACCACTTGAGATACTTGGAAGCAACCGCCGGTAAAGCAATGTACGCACTGAGCTCTTCGCAATACACAGTCGTTCGGTCGGAACAAGCCGCGCGATAGATTCCACTGCGTCCAATAAATACAGCCCGATGAGAAAGAAAGATGCTGTGAGTCTGACCGTACAACAGTAATAACAAGTCTACAACCAACAACGATCGTAAAAAAAGAGTCTACGTACGTTCGTTTCGAGGACATGGCCACAGGACTGGAAATTCCCATGTCGTCCATTCCGTTGCTGAGACTCCCCGTGGAAGATGTGCCACCCGTTCCAATGCGTACCGGAGGTCCGCCAGTCTGAGAAAATGCTGGCAGTGGCGGTGGCGGTTGTCCCGCATTCACACGATCAATCGCCTCCATAATGTCATTAAACTCTTGATCGGTCGCTCCAAAGGTAACGTGTCCCCAAATTTCAATACACTTTGTCAATGGCAATTCCAACAACTGGCCAGTCTTGGGTTCACGGTAGGCAGCAACGAGACTAATGCGGAGACCCTTTTCGCGCGACCCTCGATCGACATCAATCCGACGGCCCGCGGTTGCCGCGGGTGCGTAGCGTTGCAGCGTCCGCAAGTTGCGACTGTTGGGATTAATGAGCCACCAAACGTGTCGTTCTTCCATGGGTTTGCGGCCCGCCTGTACATCCACATCCATGTGCACCCCTTCTCTGGCCACGACAGCCGTGACAGTAACCGACGGAGACAACGTGCGAAACCCAACCGGATTGAGAATTTTGATAGCCACAGTCTCTTCCATGAATCCGTATCGAATACTGGCATCGTCGGGGAAATCAGCCGCAGCGGCTGCATCGGCTGTCATGGAGGATACGGCCTGAGCGTAATGCTTACTGCGACTCGGTGCATCGACAGCATCAATAATAACGACTCGATCACCGGATTCCGTCGCTTCCAAGGCGATTTCTTCGGTATGAACGCGTGTCGGTTGTGACTTTTGCACCGAACCAGGTCCACCACCTCCAGTTGAGCCAGTCCGACTCGTATCGACCGTTAGTAAGCTGGGCTCGCGATTGTTCATGGTTTCTTGCTGCAAAGTTGTTTCGTCCAGGGTAGCACCACCGATACCGCACGCGCCCGGGCCACACAAGAGACTTTTGACACCAATAAGGTCGACGGGGTGTCCTCCTACCACGGGCGGTACTGCCAAAGCAGCAGCAGCATCCACTTCGTCATCATTAATTCCCAAGCGGACCGGATACTCCTCCATGGGTCGTAGACGATGTCCTTCGTAAACGACCCCAGCGACCCCGCCTCCGAGATAATTTCCCAGTTCGTAGACTGGTTTACCGTCGACGGTGATAACTTGACCATCGTAAGCATCGACCCGACGACAAAAGCCGTCGCGTTCCTTGTTGTGTTGTTTTTTCTGCAAGGCGGCAAACTCGTCTTCCTTTTCCTTGTTGTCTTGCCATTGAAACAAGTGTTGTCTGTTGGGCGAAGCTTGTGCGGCTTGGTCTACGAGAGGACTGTTGCGATCCGAGCTGGAATCGGCCTCGTCCGTGTGAACTTCATTCTTATTGTTCTTTGGCAAGAGACCCCTCAGAGACAGTCGTTTCTTGATGCGACTTCCGGTAGTCGTAGTAATATTGTTGTTGTTCGAGGGGGAAGGCGTATGACTTGCATTAGTAGCAGACGGAGTAGTGTTCTTGTTCTTGTTGGCTCGAGCGTTTCGACTGTTGGAAAGTGACTTTGCGTTGGCATTCCTTTCGTCGTACACGACAGCTGGAGCATCCTGGTTGGTAATGCGCACAATTTGCCCCAGTTGTTCGTTCGCGTGCAGTAACGAAGTGCCTCCGGCGTGGTTGGTATTGCCACTTCCTCTGGAATTTCGCCTACCAAAGAGCTTCTTGAGTCCACTACCGCCACTTGGGCGAGATGTGCCGGAAGCAGCAGCGGCAGTCGTTGGATTCTGTGACATGCTGTGTGGTTTCAATTCGTCTGTTGGCGCACCCATTCGTCCCTTGTTGTGTGTATTGCGTTGCGTTGCTCCACACACACACTCCAGTCACGACAGCAGGTACAACTTTTGTTCCTCTCCCTTCTCTCCTGGAAAGAAGAGAGCGACGAGCGACCGACCCCTATGTCCTTTGTGTGTATGTGCCTGCTTGTCCTCGCTCGGATAAAAGCAAGTGTCGCTCGCAAACTACCGGTACTTCTTCTGGTCCTTCCCAAGACCAATCGCTGAGAAGTTTGGGGCGGGGAACGCTCGCTCGCTCGCTGGAACGAACTTTTTCGAATAAATAAAGAGGATTCCTCGGAACCACAAGCCTTTTCAACGGAAACCCAACAAGAATGGATTCTTCCGGGCGGCGAGTCCGGGATTAACAGTACGGCGCGCGCTGACGTTAAACAGCGTACGTACTTTTTCAAGAAGCGAAGGAATGAATCAATGATTCCCAGCGAGGACGAAGGACGAAGACAGACCGTCGGCGGCTCTGGTTTTCTTAGTTGATTATTTGCTGGTTCGGGCCGCAGCTCGATCCAATCTCGCTCGACCAGGTTCAGGTTGCTTTTTAGGCATTTTCCACGTCACAGTGCGCCTAGCAGCAGGTGAGCAAGAGGGTGGCCTGCTGTCGTTCCTATTGTTTGTAACTGCTGTATACGGCGTCTACAGCAGCGCTGTGTCGACACCGTGCGATTGTATGGAGTAAATAGTAATATATTGGCTCTATCAGAGGGCATGAACCTCCCCAAGGCCTTGGCCAATTTTGGGGTCGGCGTGGTCATTCGCCGGAAGTCATTTTCGGTGTGGTGTATTCGGGGATTCCTTTTTGATTGGAATAATATACTGTTTTATATGGAATTCAGAACTTTGTAAACAACCGTTATTGAAAATCCTCATCGATTGGACCTTTTCCGACCCTTGTTCTCACACCATCCTTGTCGTTCGTCTCACCATTCCCTTATTTGTTACCCCCACAGCTAACTTCCCCATTCTGTACAACTCACAAATCAACACTAACAACAATGTCTTTGAAGAGAATCAATAAGGTAGGTCCTGCAATCTGTAATGTCACATGGTATGCGAAGGCCACGGTGACGGGAGTCGGAGCGCACACCTAATCTCGCGGGAAAGTTTGACACGATGGGATTGAATGCCAGCAGAAACCGGCGATTTCGCATCGATCTATCGGTAGCTTCTCTCTCTTGTGGAACGCGCCGTCTTTACTGACGATCCCTCTTCCTCTCTTTGTCCTGGGAAACTCACTGCCTGTGACGATTGCCTCCGAACAACCTGACTCACATTTATACCTCTTGCGCAACCCCTTTTACCAAACAGGAACTGGTCGATCTTGGAAAGGATCCTCCGTCCAATTGTTCGGCAGGACCCGTCGGGGATGACATGTTCCACTGGCAGGCAACAATCATGGGTCCGGAGGACTCACCTTATTCGGGCGGTGTCTTTTTCTTGGATATTCACTTCCCGGCCGACTATCCCTTCAAGCCTCCCAAGGTTCACTTTACCACACGTATCTACCACTGCAACATCAACTCCAACGGGGGAATCTGTCTCGATATCCTGAAGGACCAGTGGAGTCCAGCATTGACCATTAGCAAGGTCTTGCTCAGTATTTGTTCTCTCTTGACGGATCCCAACCCGGACGATCCCTTGGTGCCCGATATTGCCCAGCTGCTCAAGACGGATCGTGCCCGACACGATAGTACTGCGCGAGAGTGGACTTCCAAGTATGCCATGTAGTAGACGAAACTC
>Ga0307981_1003971_pt1 | contig 10744 bp, 13 predicted proteins | sample OrgLakmetagen987_FD_201849 | JGI IMG/M metagenome (GOLD analysis project Ga0307981, IMG submission 201849) | Saline water microbial communities from Organic Lake, Antarctica - #987 | ecosystem: Environmental > Aquatic > Non-marine Saline and Alkaline > Saline | place: Antarctica: Organic Lake... | reverse complement strand
GAAATATCCATGGTGAGGGCGGGCTTCCTGAAAACTGAGTTTTAGGTTTCAACACCCCAAAAATACAGCTTTTCAAAAGGTTACGCTACCCTCACCACCCTCTCATGAATAATTCGGGTTAGCTGTCACCAGCCGCAGTGTTTGCGCGAAACCACGCAGGAATGGAGGATTGCCGTGTTCGAAACGCTTGGCCCGGCTCTGTTGGGGGGCGCCGTCATCGGGGTGACGCTCGCTGTTCTGGCGCTGTTGACCGGACGGGTGGTGTCGGGGTCACGGATGATCGGCAGCCTGCTGGGCGGCCCCGAAGGACCGGCGGCGTCGAGCATGGCCTTTATCGCCGGTCTGTTCATCGCGCCCATCGTCCTGATAGCCTTCGGATATCTGAAACAAGTGCCCGCCGAGGCCGGTTTGCCACTGATCGCCGTCGGTGGTGTGCTTGTCGGTATCGGTGCGCGTCTGGGTGGCAGCTCGCTTTTCGGCGGCATCGGCGGGCTGGCGCGTGGATCGAGGCAGGTCTTGCCCGGGATGTTCGCGATGCTCCTTGGTGTCGCGCTTGCGTCGGTCCTGGTTTTTGCGCTTGGCGCAGGTGGTTTTACATGATCCGGCTGGTGGCGCTGGCGTGCGGGTTTTTCTGCGGGATCGGCCTTACGGTCTCGGGTCTGTACCGACCTGCGGCATTGCAGAATTTCCTGAACCCGGCTGATATCTGGGATCCGACACTGGGTCTGGCGCTGATTGCGGCTGTGATCGTGGCGGCCATTGTTCTTGCGCTGACACGGCGTCATTCGCCCCCGCTTCTTGGCGGCAAAATGGAGCCTGTGGCGGTAGAATCCGGATGGAAACCGATGATCGGCGGCGTGCTTTTCGGTCTTGGCTGGGGTCTGGCGGGCTATTTTCCCTTGGCGGCGTTCGTCTCGCTGGGGCATTTCGCGCCCGGGGCAGCGGTCTTTCTGGCGTCGGTTCTGGGCGGCATGATCGTCTGTGACGTTTTCGCCAAACGGGGTCAGCCAAGGCACGGAGGCGGACGGTCGCGCGGCTAGGCGTTTTCGCAATCGACCATCCGCCGCGACCCATTGGCCGACATGTCGTCATCCTCGGGCTTGACCCCGGGATGACGGAAGATTGGCGGGCCGGGTATCAGCCCGCAAGCGCCGCGTTGAGGTTCTCGTCGACCTTTTCGAGGAACCCCATCGTGGTCAGCCATTTCTGGTTCGGCCCCACCAGCAGCGCCAGATCCTTGGTCATGTGGCCGGATTCAACCGTGTCCACGACCACCTTTTCAAGCGTCTTGGCAAAGTTGATCAGCGCTGCGTTGTCGTCCAGCTTGCCGCGATGCTTGAGGCCACCGGTCCAAGCATAGATCGACGCGATGGAATTGGTCGAGGTCTCTTCGCCTTTCTGGTGCTGGCGGTAATGCCGCGTGACGGTGCCGTGCGCCGCCTCGGCCTCGACGGTCTGACCATCTGGGGTCATCAGCACGGAGGTCATCAGACCCAGCGAGCCAAAGCCCTGCGCGACGGTGTCGGACTGCACGTCGCCGTCGTAATTCTTGCAGGCCCAGACATAGCCGCCGTTCCATTTCATCGCGCAGGCGACCATGTCGTCGATCAGGCGGTGTTCGTAGGTGATGCCCGCCGCCTTGAACTTGTCGGCGAATTCCGTCTCGAAAACCTCCTGGAACAACAGCATGAACTGCCCGTCGTAGTTCTTGAGGATCGTGTTCTTGGTGGACAGATACACCGGCCATTTGCGGAGCAGGCCATAGTTCATCGAGGCGCGGGCGAAATCCTTGATTGATGCGTCAAGGTTATACATCGCCATGTAGACACCCGAGGACGGCGCCTTGAAGACTTCCTCTTCCATCACGGTGCCGTCGTCGCCGACGAATTTCATCGACAGCGTGCCCGCACCGGGGAATTTCATGTCGGTGGCGCGATACTGGTCGCCGTAGGCGTGTCGCCCGATGACGATGGGCTTGGTCCAGCCGGGAACCAGACGCGGCACGTTCTTGCACAGGATCGGTTCGCGAAACACGACGCCGCCAAGGATGTTGCGGATCGTGCCATTGGGCGAGCGCCACATCTTCTTGAGACCAAACTCTTCGACCCGCGCCTCGTCCGGCGTGATCGTCGCGCATTTGACGCCGACGCCGTATTTCTTGATCGCTTCGGCACTATCGACGGTGATCTGGTCATCGGTGTCGTCACGGGCCTGAATGCCCAGATCGTAATATTTCAGATCCACGTCGAGATAGGGCAGGATCAGCTTTTTCTTGATGAAATCCCAGATGATTCGGGTCATCTCGTCGCCGTCGAGCTCGACGACCGGGTTGTCGACCTTGATCTTTGTCATGCGCGTATCCCTTTGTTGTGTTGCCTGTGGTTGCGCGCTCTGTAGCGGATCGCGGTCGCCGTGAAAAGAGCGTATGCCGTCGTATACCGCGTTGCCGCAGGTTTCCGGAGCTTACCTTCCCACCATGGGGCGGGCAGGGCGCAGCGGCCAGATTGAATATCTCGCCGCTGCCACCCTGCCCGGCATCGACCTTCTGCCACGCTGCGGGATGACGGGATATTGATCGCGCCAGGGCTCACGGCAGGGATCCAGGCTGGGATCCAGGCTGGGATCCAGGCTGGGATCCAGGCTGGGGTCCAGGCGGGGATTCAAGCGGGGATCACGGCAAAGGCCAAAGCAGGGACCAAAGCCGTGATCAAGACGGCGGCACGGTCTTCTGAGGGGCCTTCTGAGCGGTCTTTTCCGCCCGCTGCTCACTCCGCCGCATGTGCAGCATCAGCATCAGCGCCAACGCCGCCTCGACGCAGATCCCCAAAGCCAGCGGTGTCGCCGTCCCGTCGAACATCAGCCCCACGGGGATCGCCAGCGCGGCACCGCCGACAGTGGCGATCGCCCCGATCACCGACGCCGCCATGCCGGCGATATGGCCCATCGGCTCCATCGCCAGCGCATTTAGATTGCCGATGGTCAGACCCGCCTGCGCAAAGACCGACGTCTGCCAGACCACGAAAATGCCGAACGCCAGCATCAGCGGCAGGTCCATCAGGCTGACCACCACCATGATCGCGGCCAGGATCACCTGCGCGGTCAGCGCCCAGGTGATCAGATACCGCATCCCCAGCCGCATCACGAAACGCGCGTTGAAGAAACTGGCCGAGCCCGCGACGATGGCGATCCCGCCGAACCAAAAAGGAAAGCTGTCGTTCATGCCAAAGGTCACGTCATAAACCGGCTGCACAAGCGAAATCATTGTAAAGAGAATACCGTAGCACAGCGTCTGCACCATGATCGACAGTCGCACCGCAGGATGGCGCAGGATCTCGAGCAAGGCCGCCCGAAGCGGGGCTGCACGAAAGGGGCGGCGCTGCGCGGGGGGCAGCGTTTCGGACTGGCGCAGGCCGATCCACAGGGTCGAGACCACCGAAAAGGCGATGAACGCCAGAAAGATCGACCGCCAGCCGCCCACCGACATGATCCCCGCGCCCAGAAGAGGCGCGATCGCTGGCACCAGCGTGAACACCATGAACACGAACGACATGATCCGCGCCATGCCGCGCCCTGCATAAAGATCGCGCACGATGGCCACTGCGACCACCCGCGGCCCGGAGGCGCCGATACCCTGCAAGAACCGCGCGGCGAGCACCACCTCCAGCGATTGCGACCGCCACGCCACAGCCGCGCTCAGGATATAAAGCGCAGACCCCACCAGCACCAGCGGCTTGCGCCCGAACGTGTCCGACAATGGCCCCGCAAAGAACGTGCCCACCCCCATGCCCAGCACAAAAGACGTCAGGATCAGCTGCGCGCGGTTCAGATCACCGGGGCTGAGCTCTGCGGCGATCTGGGGCAGGGCCGGCAGCATCGCATCTATCGAGAACGCGATGGTCGCGAACATCATCGCGATCATGGCGATGAATTCGGTCTGGGAAAGGCGGTGTGGCATGGGTGTGTCCGGAACGTGGTCCCGGTTCGCTAGCACGGGCGGGTCGGGGATACCAGATGCGTGCCTTGCGCGACAGCCCGTCTCGGGTTCCGCTTCATTTTGCTGGATAAACCTCGGGGTCTGGGGCAGCGCCCCGGTCCCAGGCCAGCCAGGATCGCCAGGCTCCCGCTAAAGTGCAGGTCGGTTGCGCCGGCTTGCGTTGATCATGATGCGGCACCTTGCCCGATCTCTGCGATCACCTTGGCCCACAGCTCGGGCGGTTGCGCGCCGGGGACCGCGTGCTGGCCGCCGACGATAAAGGTGGGCACGCCGGTCACGCCCATTTCGCGGGCGGACGCGTCGCGGGCGGTGATGTCGGCGCGGTCCTCGTCGGTGGCCAAAAGACGCAGGACCACGCTGGCGTCCATGCCGCAGCCATCGGCGATATCCGCCAGAACGTCTGGCGCGCCGATGTCGCGGCCCTCTTCGAAATAGGCCGTGAACAGCGCGGAGACCACGGCCATCTGGCGTCCCTCGATGCCCGCCCAATGGATCAGGCGATGCGCGTCCAGCGTGTTGGGCGTGCGTGTGATCCCGTCCAGATCGAGGCTCAGACCCGCGACCCTGGCGGCGGCATGCACTGGGGCGTAGGCGCTCGTGGCGGCCTCGGCGCCTCCGAATTTGCCTTCCAGATAGGCGCGGCGGTCCATGCCGGCATCGGGCATTTCGGGGTTGAGCTGGAACGGATGCCAGGTGATTTCGAAGGGATGATCCGGTGCGTCTGACAGCGCGCGGTCCAGCTGCGCCTTGCCGATATAGCACCACGGGCAGATCGGATCCGACAGGATATCAAGTTTCATTCCGTCTCCTTTTCAAAGCCCGTGTCTTTTTCAAAGCCCGTGTCTTTTTCAAAGGCCGTGTCTTTTTCATAGCCGGTCCGCAACACGCGCCGCAGCAGTTTTCCGTTGGCCCCGGTGGGCAGGGCCGCGACATGCCGCCAGAGCCGGGGCTGTTTGTAGCGGGCGAGGCTGCGCTGTGCAAATGCCTGCAACTCTGTCTCGTCCAATGGGCCGGGGCCGGTGTAGAAGGCTGCGATGATCCTCACGTCCGGTTTGATCTCGACATCGGCGCAGGCCACGTGGTCGATGCCGGGATGGGCCTGCAACACCATCTCGACCTCGACCGGCGACACGCGGTAGCCGCCTGCGTTCATCATGTCGTCGTCGCGGCCCAGATAGGTGATCTGGCCACTTGCATCCATCTGCGCCTGATCCCCGGTCAGGAACCAATCGCCCTGCATCCGCGCCGCTGTCTCGTCCGGTGCATTCAGATAGCCCAGCATCAGCCCCGGATCGCTCCGGTGAACTGCGATGGTGCCGGGGGTGTCAAATGGCACCGGCCCGTCGGGGCCGAGGATGGCCACCCGCCGTCCGGGCTGCGGCGCGCCGAGGGTTCCCTTGGTGGCGGGGCGGTCCGGGCTGCCCGAGATAAAGGTCGAAATCTCCGACATTCCGTAGGCTTCGTGCAGGTCGGTGCCGGTTTTGTCGCGCCACAGGTCGGCGATATGCGGGCTCAGCTTTTCACCGGCGCTCAGTCCGTGGCGCAAGCTCGGCGCGTTGATGTGATGCTTGAGAAGGTTGCGGTAAACGCCCGGAGCGGCTGCGAATATGCTGACTTTGTGGTGGGTCAAAAGCTCTGGCAACTGTGCTGCGGGAACCTCCGGCGCCGGGATCAGCGCCGTCGCGCCCAGCGTCCACGGATCCATCAGCCCGGTGCCCAGCGTATAGGTCCAGTTGAACGCGCCCGCATGGCACAGCCGGTCGTCGCGTCGCAACCCATACCAGCCCTGGTGCATCATCCGCCGCGCCCAGATCGCGCGATGCGCGTGACCCACAGCGCGCGGCACACCCGAGGTGCCGGAGGTAAAGATGACATATCCCAGACGGTTGGCACTATCCATGTGCCACTCGGCTGGCAGCAGGTCGCGCCACTTGGCCAGTGTTTCCAGATCGTATTGCGGCATCTCGGTCTTTGGGCAGGCCACCGCAGGATCGCGCAGCACTGCGCGCGCGTCCAATCCCGGCAACAGCCGCGCCACTTCGGGTTCGGTCAGCTGCGCAGAGGTCGGCACAGGCACCAGACCCGCGGCCAGAGCGCCCAGATAGGCAATCGGAAAATCGACAGTGTTTCCGATACGCATCAAGATCTTGTCGCCCGGTATTAATCCGGTTTGCAAAAGCCCGCTCGCGGTGCCGCGCACGGCGGCGATCAGCGCGCCATAGCTCCAATCCTCGGCGCGTTCGGGGTGCAGCACCGACAGCGCGATCTTGTCCGGCCGTGCTGCCCCTGCGGCCAGCACATGACCCGCCATGTTGAACGGCGCCGGGCAGGGCTGCGGAGCCCCCTGATCAAAGACAGATAGCATGAGCTCCAGCTACCGCGCGACTGCGGGCTGTGCAAGCAAAACGGCCGCGCGGGCAGGCGGCGACGAAAGCGTTTCACACTTGGCCACGCGGGCGCTAAGACAGGCACATGACACCCCGCGACCCCAAAAGCCTGATCCGACTGGCCCGCGAAGCCGGCCCGTCCGAGGACGCGATCCCGGTCGATCTGGGCCAGCGCGTGCGCGATCTTCGCAAGGCGCAAGGCTGGACGCTGGAGCAGGCGGCGGGGCGCGCGGGGCTGGCACGCTCGACGCTGAGCAAGATCGAGAACGGGCAGATGTCGCCCACCTATGATGCGCTCAAAAAGCTGGCGTCGGGTCTGGAAATTTCGGTGCCGCAGCTTTTTACTCCGCCGCAGCGCGATCAGGTCAACGGGCGGCTGGCGATGACCCGCGATGGCGCGGGCACGGCGTAGGCGACGGTCACCTACGAGCATGAATTGCTGGCCGAGACGCTGACCAAAAAGCAGATGTTGCCGTACCGCGCGCGGGTGCGGGCGCGCGACATGGCGGAATTCGACGGCTGGGTGCGTCACGACGGCGAAGAGTTTCTCTATGTGCTGACCGGGGTTATCCGGCTTTATACCGAATTCTACGAACCCATCGAGATGCGACGCGGCGACAGCGCCTATTACGACGCCAGCATGGGCCACAACGTGGTGTCGGTCAGTCAGGACGATGCGACGATCCTTTGGGTGACGTCTCTGGCCTGACGCCTGACGCCCAAAGTCTCAGGCGGCTTGCGGTGCCTCTGTCGCGCGGCGGGCAAGGGCGGCGATCAGCATCAGGTCATCAATCTGTTCCTCGGCCTCGGACGGCGTCAGATCATGGCTCCGGGCCACCTGCAAGGCGACATCATGGGCGCAAAAAGCCCCGCTCAGCGCATCGGGTGCCAACCGCGGGAAATGGGCCAGGACACGGGGGATAAGGTCATTGAGTGGCATGTCTCTCTCCTGATCATATGCCTCAGCCTCCCACGCAGGGGTTAATTCGGCGTTACCGGCGCAAAAGCCGCGGCAGCATCCACATCGCAATCAGCGTCGCCCCGATCTGGACCGCGACAAAAATTGCTGCGTGGCCCGGATAAATCCCCGCGAATGTATCGGTGAAAGCCCGCGCGAAGGTCACCGCAGGGTTGGCGAAACTTGTGGACGCGGTGAACCAACAGTCCAGGGTGATATAGATCGCCACCAGCCCTGCCACCGCCTCGGGGCGCGCGCGCATGCCGCCGAAGATCACAAAGAGCAGACCACACGTCGCCAGCGCCTCGGACCACCATTGCGCCGGGCCGGTGCGATCTCGCCCCGCAGCCAGAAGGCCAGCGTCACGGCCGGGTTGAAATGCGTCCCGGAGACTGGCCCCAGCACGGTGATGATGACACAGAGCATGCAGCCCGTGGCGACCGCATTGGCCAGCAGGGCGACCGCGTCATTGCCCTGCGCCAGCGCCGCCCCCATGATGCCGGAGCCTACGACACCGATCAGCAGCATGGCGGTGCCGAGCGCTTCGGCCAGGAGTTTTTGCATGCGTTTTTGCATGCGTTTTTGCATGCGCGCGGCTCCGGTTCAGGTTGGCATGGTCCGGGGCAGCGGCGTGCGGCCCAACATATTGACGGCATGTTGCAGGGCGACCGGATCCAGCACCGCCAAAGGCAAGCCGCCCAGCGCCGAAATCCGGGTGTGAAGCAGCGCATGGATCGCCGCGAAATCCCACGCGCTCTGCGCGCCACTCGGCAAAGGCCGCGTCCGGAGGGGTGGCCTGGGTTCGGTGATATCCGTCTGTCTTGCCGGGCCGACACCTCTTGCGCCGCAGCAGCACCCGGTCTATAGCCGCAATACGTAAATCCGCAGGCAGAGGCGGGCGCTGGGACAGACATCCCCCAACGTCCACCGGTTGGCGCATCCGCGCTGCTCCCTCTGCTCAGGCGAAAACCGGAAAAAGGATAAAGACATGGCTCTTCCCGAGTTCTCCATGCGCCAGCTGCTTGAGGCAGGTGTTCACTTTGGCCACCAGACGCAACGCTGGAACCCCCGTATGGGCGAGTTCATCTACGGCGCGCGCAACGGCATCCACATCATGGACCTGACGCAGACCGTTCCCATGCTGGACGCGGCGCTGAACGCCATCCGCGAAACCGTCGCCAAGGGTGGCCGGGTTCTGTTCGTGGGCACCAAACGGCAGGCAGCACAGCCCGTCGCCGAAGCAGCCGAGAAATGCGCGCAATATTACATGAACCACCGCTGGCTGGGCGGCACGCTGACCAATTGGCAGACCGTATCCAAGTCGATCCAGCGTCTCAAGCAGATCGACGAACAGATGGAGCAGGGCGCCGACGGCCTGACCAAGAAAGAACGCCTTGGCATGGAGCGTGACCAGATCAAGCTGCAGGCCTCGCTGGGTGGTATTCGCGAAATGGGCGGCGTGCCGGATCTGCTCTTCGTGATCGACGTGCGCAAAGAGGCGCTGGCCGTGGCCGAAGCCAACAAGCTGGGCATCCCGATCGTGGCCATCGTCGACACCAATTGCTCGCCCGACGGGATCGACTTCATCATCCCCGGTAACGACGACGCGGCCCGTGCCATCGCACTTTATTGCGATCTGGCCAGCCGGGCCGCGCTTGACGGCATGTCTGCGCAGCTGGGTGCCGCGGGTGTCGACATCGGCGCCATGGAAGTAGCCCCCGAAGAAGAGGTCGCAGCCCAAGAGGCACCCGCCGCAGCCGCAGTCGAAACAACGTCCGAAACTCCGGCAGAGCCCGCCAGCACCGGTGTCGAAACCGGCGGCCTGTCCGATCATGCCGCGATCAGTGCGACCGTGGCCAAGGACAAGGGCGTCGATGTGGCCAGCAAGGACTGACCCCCGCTGCCACCGATTTGAGAGATGGGGCAGGCGGTGACCTGCCCCAAAATGTTCAGACATGAGGAGAGCCAAGAGATGGCGATCACAGCTTCCCAGGTAAAAGAACTGCGCGAAATGACCGGCGCAGGCATGATGGACGCCAAAAAGGCGCTGACCGAAACCGACGGCGACATCGAGGCTGCAGTCGACTGGCTGCGCACCAAGGGTCTGGCGAAGGCGGCCAAGAAATCGGGCCGCACGGCAGCCGAGGGCCTTGTCGCCGTCAAGATCGACGGCAATGTGGGCGTCGCGGTCGAGGTGAATTCCGAGACGGATTTCGTCGCCAAGAATGCCGAATTCCAGCAAATGGTCGCGTCCATCGCTAACGTGGCGACGGGTGCCGCCGACACCGATGCGCTGCGCTCCACCGATCTGGGTGGCAAGAGCGTAGACGAGACCGTGACCGAAAAGGTTGCCACCATCGGCGAGAACATGGCGCTGCGCCGCATGGCCCGCATCGAGGGCGAGACGGTCGTGTCCTACGTGCACAACGCCGCCGCGACGGATATGGGCAAGATCGGCGTTCTGGTCGCGCTCAAGGGCACCAATGCCGAGTTTGGCCGTCAGGTCGCGATGCATATCGCCGCCGCCAATCCGCAGTCGCTGGGCGAGGCCGATCTGGATCAGGCACTGGTCGAGCGTGAAAAGGCCGTGCTGACCGAACAGGCGCGCGAATCGGGCAAGCCGGACGCGGTGATCGAAAAGATGATCGTGGGCCGGATGCAGAAATACCTGTCCGAGGTGACGCTGCTGGGTCAGGCGTTCGTCATCGACCCGGATCATACCGTCGAGGTGGCCGCCAAGAACGCAGGTGTCGAGATTCTGGGCTACGTTCGGATGGAAGTCGGCGAAGGAATCGAGAAGAAGGCAGAGGATTTTGCCGCCGAGGTGGCCAAGGCCGCTCAGGGCTGAACACCGCCTTCAAGACGCCGAGACACGTGAAAACGGTGCCGTCCTGATGGGCGGCACCGTTCGTGTTTGCGGACCCCGGTTTTGGGGATGAGACGGGGCCCGGTATCGTTGCCGACTTTCGGGGCGGAAGAATATCCCCTCGGGCCGACCCGGCAGAAACCGGGTGGGTGAGGTGGCAGAGCTCTGAAATTGCAAAGGTGCCACCCCGATGTTCCTTTGGCTTTACGCCACCACTCACGGAACAAGGAAACCCTCGCATTTAGAGCGCCGAGCCTGAATTCTGAATCGATGGGATTCCCCTTGTCTTAATTTTGTGATTCATCCTGAATGGGGAGATGGATCATGTCAGCAGCTTTACCGATGGCGCTTCGAGCGCGGTTTCAGGAGTACGTTGAGGAGGGCTTGAGTGGGCGTGCTGCGGCAGCGTGCCTGAAGCTTTCGGCCGCCCGGAACGTGTCAACGACTTTGAGACAGTGGCTTTTGGACTTTAGGCTTGGTTTTCTTCCGTTGCCTCTGGTGGATTGATCCAGACCGCAGTCGGGATCTGTGGTGGTTTC
>Ga0307981_1003967_pt1 | contig 10763 bp, 8 predicted proteins | sample OrgLakmetagen987_FD_201849 | JGI IMG/M metagenome (GOLD analysis project Ga0307981, IMG submission 201849) | Saline water microbial communities from Organic Lake, Antarctica - #987 | ecosystem: Environmental > Aquatic > Non-marine Saline and Alkaline > Saline | place: Antarctica: Organic Lake... | reverse complement strand
TCGATAGGATATGGACAAGAGCCGAAGCTGCTTCAAAAATGACAGCCTCTGATTTAGAACGCAACATGTTTACAAAGATGAGGATTTCATCAGCAGTAGATGTTGAGTCATTGTCTATGAGGCTTAGAAATGAATTTCGCCGTGAGAGAGAGACAGTATCTATCGATCTAATATCTTCCATGTCAAATGACAGAAATAACGACGACCCATCAGCCACTTCCAAGAGCTGTTGGTCAAGGAATTTGCCTGGAGTGTCAAGTGCTGTTGAATTATACGTAAGTTATGGTTGCGATTTCAGTCATAACTGCGAAGCATAATTACATTATTTGGACTTACAAGGAGTATTACAGTGTTCATCTGTCGACCCGAAGATTCCCTGGTTCGTCATCATGCTAGCACAGTGTGGTGTAGAGTGAGTATTGGGGACTAGTTGCTGTCAAAGGAAGTGAAAGTATGTATATTTGTGAGGGTTGATTCAACGCTTGCAATGGAGCAACATCTGTTCCTTTACTAGGAGAAATATATGAGTTCAATGCACTGACCTACCTTTTAGTACTCTCTGATCGAAAGATGCCCAGAGACTGAAGAAAGAGACTCTATGCTTCACGAGAGTAGAAAGATAATGAGATTACAACTATTCTTTGGGCGTTCGGATACGAATACAAGCGTTGAAGCGAATGGATGAAACGTGTGTGACATCAGAGAACCATTGCTCTTTTATGCTCTTTGTTCTCAGGCCATAACAATTCTTGAATAGAAAATGTTTTGTGACCATTTTTGATACCCCTTTTCCCCAGTCAATGCTATTTTCATCCAAAACCTTGTATGTGTCACACGATAGATTTGCGAGCTGTCACAGAAGAACGCAGTGCACCAAAAGATCCTTTCACGAAGCGGGACCGGTGTTGTAATAACTCTGTAACGCCATAACAGAAAGGTGTTTTCTTCTTCTGTAACAGTTTTCTTGTTATTCTAAGACCAGTCACATACATGTTGCACGAATGAATTACTTCTGTTTGAATTCGCTTTCAATTGATGCCTTTCAGTCGTTATATTTATTTTGTTACTACACTTTCACGTGTATTGAATCTTGGACTCACTAAAAAATATTTGGTTCACGAATACTCTTGTCAATTTTTGAAAACATCCGAAATTAGGAGCAAAATACTCTTGATGAATCATATTTTGATCTTACTGTGAATTGATTTCTAGTTTCAAATTTTGAATAGGGTCACGTTACCCGATGTTGCGTGACAATTGTAACAATCATTTGTACGGTATTTCAATTGTTGGTACATTTTTTTAAAATAGCATTGACTTAAGATCAGTGTTACAGGAAAGCGATGTTATTGCTTGTGACAACTTCTGTTCTCAACAAGATATAAAATATCAAATAGTGCGTCCAAATACCAAATACAGTAGATGAGATTCTCTTTAGTACTCAAGAATTCATTTATTCAATTAAACATTGCATTAATCAAGAACAAGAATCGGGAACAAGCGTTATTTTCAGACAAAGTGAAGATGGAGGGTCTACCTCATCAATACTATTTTTCTATTATTATCGTCATTCTTCATTCTTTCCTTCTAGTTTTCGAAGATTTTGTCATTTGTACCTACTGCATCGAAGCTTGGTTGATAGATCCACACAAATGATTCTTTAACATTCTTCCACGATGATTGAATTCATTTTGTGAGAAGCAGAACGGTAATTTCGTGGGCACCGAAGTCAAGGTTAGGAATACTACAACTGTACCTCCTTGTATCCGCTTACTAGGCTCCCGGTTATAGGGGGCCGGGCGCATCCCCCCCGGGAAATCGTAACCATAGTTGATCTCAATCATTCCGTTCTATTAACAAGCACTAACAAACACAAGTATTGGCGCCAACGACTTAACACGGTGAAGCTAGCCCCATTTATTCCCGGGTGCATCCCCGGTTGCATCCCCGGTTGCATCCCCGGTTGCAAACCCCCCGGAATCGTCGTTGATAACCAGGAGCCTACCGCATACCCAACCTTTTTCATTTATGCTCTACACGACCAGAAGGCAAGATTATCATTTGATATTAAGCCGAGATCTCTTGTCAGGTCTGTATTGGCCTATGCAATGGCCTATAAGATCATCTTCAATGACAAGTATTCGGATTCCTTTCTGTGGGATGCGAAGCTCACTTTTGTGGGAAGCGAAGCTCATTTTGGGGAACCGAAGTCGGAATAAATCCTCCCTCGAATGGAAATGTTTCCATTGATCTAAGCTTGGCTCTTCGTTCACCACAGTCTTGGAGATACGGTGATGGCTAATGGCCGCACGAATCAAGTTTGGAAGAAATGAGAGCCGCTAATTTTGTGAAAGTTGAAGCCGAAGTTTGTCTACCCCATCTATTTTTTAGGAGGGATAAATCTACGCCATCAGTTAATGGTTATGGGCATATGGCTCATAGCTCATAGCCCATCTTCACGCCGCCCATCTTTGATTTCTCACTTCACACGCCTCACGTCCGTCGCCTCAAATGGTTTATTAAAATAGTAGTTAGTAATTGAGTTTGATCCATAATTCAATTGAGCTCCATTTACTTGTGCATCATACAGCTAGCTAGCATACACAATAAATAATGACATAGCAAGTCAAGCAGGCAGTCAGAATGACATCTGCTACAAGTGAAATGATAATATCAGACAATGCGCGCCCAGCATGCAACCGCCCATTACCTCCTTTGAAGCCAGAGCACAAATCAGATAATTCTATGACCATCCTTTTGTTTTATCAATACATTGAACCATTATGGACCAAAGCCGAGCATAAACATGCAATCAAGAAAGTGATTGAGATTGGTACCCAATTTAACATTACAGGGAGAGGACGTGTGGGTAAGTGCAAATTAAGATTTTTAATAGTCGTTCTCTATACCTACAACATGAACATGATGTTCACTTATCTCGTACACAAATCTAACGAACAATCTTATTATCACGATACAGCAAGAGAAGGCCTAAATTGTACCTTAACTGGAAGACCAGAAGACATTAGGGCCTTTTGTCAGGGTCTCAGAAATTGGAAAAGTGTTTTCAACGAAACTGATTTCAAACTGACTGACGGGTTACCAATTAGCAAGATGTTCAAGGCGCTTAGTATTAGAAAGGCGAATGAGCTAGTCGCATACGGTCTAGCTGGAGGTGAGTCATTTTTACCATGAAGAACAGTAAATGTGGGAGTGAAGAATTTGAGCTGCAGTCTGACAACCATTAAGCCGGATGTTGACTTGCATTTACGAAGTACCAGTGGAAATGGCCGGAGTCAAATGCCGTTTTTGCTGGTTATACGATTACTCATGAAGATCGGCTCTCTATCTGACCTACATATATAAGTGGAATCAGCCCCTCAAAGCACCCTGTGCCCTACAATTTCAATTATGTCTTCTTCTAACCCTCCATCTTGACTTTCCCTTTTATTCTTGTGTCAGACAAAGCACCGAGTCTAAAGAAATTTGCTGGAGAGCATCTCGAAGCAGATGAATATCATGACGCAATGCAAGACCCAGAAACTGTGATCATTGATGTCAGAAACGCATACGAATCTGCAATTGGAGCATTTAAGCCTCCAGAAGGTGGCGCGCGTCTGATCGATCCAAAAATGCGAAACAGTATTGAATTCCCCAAGTGGCTGAACAGCGACGAAACCAAAAAACAGTTGACCGGAAAGAAGGTTTTAATGTAAGCAGGCTTTAGGAATGTTTGAAAGGGGTGTCAAGCTACATTTCCCTTATCATGCAAAATGCTAATCTTCAATACTGTACAATCATGAACAACAGGTATTGCACTGGAGGAATTAGATGTGAACGAGCCAGTGCCCTATTAAACCAAATGTCCAGCATCCAGGAGGATCTCAAACCAAAAGGTGTATATCACTGTCGCGGCGGTATAGAGAGATATGTGAAGACTTTTCCAGAAGGAGGATTTTGGAAAGGAAAAAATTATCTCTTTGATAAGCGAATGGAACAGACCCCGGACGTGAAGGATAAAGTTGTAGTAGAGGATGATATCGATGCCAAGTGCTGTCTATGCCGCAAGAAATGGACTATTTACCGCGGTCAATTCAAATGCAACCGATCTTTGTGCAAGGTTCCAGTCATCATATGTGAGTCATGCACTACTGCAGCAACAGAGGAACCAAAATATGTCATGTGTGAACTATGTAGAGAAGGGTATAGGGCGCCATCCATGGTTCCCGATCTTGTTGCGATGAAGAGAAAGGCTGACCAATTAGTCGATGCAGACGATTTTGTTGAGTCTTCACAATTAGTTACCACGAATCAAATGCTTGCGAAGAAGCCTAAGTCTTACTACAAGGATCGTATTTTTCTCCAGAGACTCCCGCTCACGGCATCATTCTCGAAGGTTAGAGCTGCTTTAGGATCGGACAGGGTGAAGGCACTGGATTGGTTGGTTGACAAGGAAAGTGGAGGGTTTTATGGATCCTGCATTGTTCTAATGTCAAGCGAAACAGATAAGAAGCACGCTTTGCACCGTGGATCATCCAAAAATGGATTGAAGGTGGATAAGAAAAAAGCCAGAGTGTCAGAAGTTTTCATCAAAGATATCGACGAGGGGGGTATGTTCAAAAAATTTGTACAAAAAGAATTTCCTCCAGTTGGACGCTAACTTACGATAATGGTTAAAGGTAAGAAACACCACATTGTATCGGTATCACAAGAAATTGGTGGGGAGTGAAGAATTTGAGCTGCAGTCTGACAGCCATTAAGCCGGATGTTGACTTGCATTTACGAAGTACCAGTGGAAATGGCCGGAGTCAAATGCCGTTTTTGCTGGTTATACGATTACTCATGAAGATTGGCTCTCTATCTGACCTCACCTTTTCAGCTGATTTGCATGCTCTCTGAATCCGTATTAGACTTGACGATACTAACACCTTCTTTTCTTTTAATATTAGCAGGCACTTTTCTATTAACGGCAAAAAAAACCACGGGTGTACTTGCCATTCCCTCTCATTCGAATCTAGAATGGTTCTGAGCGCTGCTAACAACATTGTAAATCTATCTGCATCTACAAAATAATATCTTTGTAGTCAGAAATAGTGTGACCTCCGATAACAATACATGTTAATTTTACGAAATTTTTTAATGGCTGAACGATCCATAGTTTTCAATTGTCTTTCTAATCAGTACACCCCAGCTTGCCCCGCTGTTACGATTGCCATCAATTTTGTGCATTGCTTTATTGTTTTAAGTATCTTGAATCATCATTATTGAGTACGAACCATTGGTGGCCTGACATTACTGGGATATCCCGACATGCTAGGGTTAACAGGAATCACCAATAAGAAAACCAACCAATAATTTGAAATTATCAATCTGCACTCTGCACTCTGCACTCATTTGCATCAATTTGACACATCAGACATCAGTCAACAAGTAAAACAACAAGACTATATGTGTGGTCGTATCTTTTATCAGTGGCCCTATCAACTTTGAATATTAGAATCTCATGCGATTGATAGAATCCTTAATCTGCTTCAGTCATGCAGTATTTTTTTTTCAATTAACCCTATCCTTGCTTTTGGAAGAAACCGGCAAAACGGTGGCATTTCATTCTGGTGGTTTCATTGTCAGAAATGGTTCTTCACGGTCTGCCTTGAGAGAAAAGGATACACCAGAGCTTCTCGATGCGAAAGATAGTAATGTATCGCAGCAGTGCAACTTTTGTTCAGAAACATTTGCATCGCGCAATGCACTTTTTCGACATGTTTCCATTTGTGACGAGGTCGACAATATTCAAGGACAGCAGGAACAGAAGAATGAAGTTAAGCTCCGAAAGAAAATCAGAAGCACCAAGCATACTTTCATTTTTAGGATTGCCTACCATGCCACTGTTGATATTATCAAACTTGAAGCATCCGAAGCACAATTAGCAGGCAGACAGCTTCAGCAGGCATTCAAGAAAGTCATGGTGGAATACATTCATCACGAACGGAATGATGCCAATGCCAGTACTGACAATTATGCAATTGAGAAAGATTTAGAGATTTGGAAGTCAATGATTTCCACTCAATCTTCGCTTGCTGTTCAGAGACATAAAACACTTTCGCAGGAAATTGGATGTGCAGCTGCCAATGATGTCGTAACTATCAGTATTGTTGCGCCCATTGAGGCTTGTGGTGGCGATGGGAGACTTTTGACTTTTCTGTTACATGAAATGCAGCAGCATTTGGATGAGGTAGCGCAAGAAAACAATGTTGTGGTTAAATTATTGGATGTTGACAATCTTAAAAGAACATTTCATGCTGAGAATAGTGCAACTCAGCGGGTTTATCACTATTTGCTGCCTTTGCATTGGTTGAAAGAAGGGAATGAGTTGGAACAATGGTGGCTGAAGGACATAGATTCAGTAATAAAAGTTAATACTACTGGCTTTTCAGCCTTTGAAACCCAGCCACCCTCGAATTCGCTAAAGACATTTCGAAATGCCTTGAAGAGGGCAGAGAGCATTTCTGTACCGAACCGTCGAGTACGAAGGAGATTGTTACAAGATGAATCCTCACCTACCAATGGTAAGGATCAAAGCTTGTACAGAAGAATAGAAAAGGTTGCAACACGACGGTTAGGGACTTTGACAAATCGAGAAAGGCGCGCATGGCACAATTTTGCGGATCCGGTGTTACAGGGTGAAGCTAGTCCAAATCAGGAACCCGTTTGGAGAGTTTTGGACCGTGCCCGCATCAGTCACTTCTTAAAAGAGCCTAATGATAACGGTGGTGTAGTTGCAGTATTGGAATTTCAAGGTGACGATTTCATTCCGCAGCAGGTGCGTCGTGTCGTTGGAACTGCCTTGGCTGTTAATAATGGTTGGCTTCCTGAGGACATATTTGATTTAGCCACAAGTGCTGATAGTATCATGGACACTGTCTTAGCTCCTGGTGGTCGCCTTTACTTGGATACTGTAAGATTTCATTTTGATGAGGATGCCATTCAAACTTTATCATACGACAACAAGATTAACGTTAGTTGTGATCATCCTACCGTATGGCTGAGCAATCAGTTGATGCGCAAGAAATTAAGCCAGGATCAGAAAACGAAAGAGTTGAAATGGATGAGAAACATCAAGAATGCTGTTGCTCCACAAATGATGCTTCAGCTGGAAGCAAGAAATGAATCTACGCTTGTTAATGGTCATGAACCACTTGAGCCTCCACCAGAATATTACATGGCAGTTCTCAACTTACTCAGGACAGTGGTAGAATCTAGAAAGTGGCCCACCACATCAAATGCGCGTTCGAAAGTAATACGAAGTGAAAAAGATGTATCCAAAGGGTCCGAAAGGAAGCAGATTAATGGTGGATCTTTCACTGTTGTCAATCCAAATGTTCATAGAAAAAGCTTTGAGTTACCACAAGCCAACTCTTATTTCCCTGCCTTGGTTGAAGCGGTATTTGATTTGGAAAAATCAATATCAAGACATGACGTCGGGGTAGTTGACGTAGATCAAACGCTCAATAAATCAAAGAAGGAATGCAGAAAACCATCCTCTCACTGTGCCATTAACTTCAATGCACAATTTACGCCGCATGTCGACTCTGGTAGAGGTATGGGCCAGAGTCTATCTATGATTGTTGGTCTTGGAGACTATAGCGGTGGTGAAATTTTCGTAGAAGGAGTTAAATATCCAATACGTTACAATCCACTAGAGTTTGACGGATGGAAACTACGACACTGGACTAATTTTTATGCCGGAGAGAGGTTTTCACTGGTTTATTTTACCCCCGAGGAATGACTGTACGCATTGATATAGGATTGAACAAAAAATTGATATGTAACGACAATCGTAGTTAGAAAAATGGATTAAACCTTTATTCACATACAGCGGCATCATACACAATACTAGAACAGAAGTTTTTCATAAACTGCCCAACTAGAAAAATCATCCAAATGACATAATCTTTTCATTTGGTGGACGAAATGAGTCATTTGATGATGTAGAAACCTTTCTGATTAATTATTTACTCTCTCAGAAGCCAAAATTTCAGCAGCAAACTCGCACCCTACAGGAATTACTCCTTTTGTTCTGAGTGCAGCAGCAAGGTCACTTTGGTTCACAGTTTCTTCGGTTCTTGCATTCAAATCCTTGATTTTAACCTTCTGCTCTTTAGCTTCATCTTCACCAATGACAACGATGAAGGGAATATTGCGATCGAGCGCATTTGCAATTTCATATTTGAGTTTGGGATTATCTTGCTGGTTGTATTCGGCACTGATATTTGCATCCCACAAGAGTTTCGCGACCTTCATTCGTTCGACCATCATATTCTCTCCAGCCTGTGCAACAAGAACCTTCACGTTGGGTTGCTTGATGGATCCTCCTTGCTCTTGTCTGAGTCTGTGGACAATCGTGTAGTTGGTTAGTCACAAACTGTAATAGAAGCTAAGCTCATCATTTACAAATTTACAATGTCTGTTACATACCTCTCTTCCATCAAAGTAAAGACGCGTTCAATACCAACACTAACTCCTACACATGGTGTGACCTTTCCAGCTTCTTGGAACATAGAAACAAGATTGTCATAACGTCCACCTCCGCCAATGCTTCCAACCTGTGTATTGCCATTCATGCAGACTGCCTCATAGATAACTCCAGTGTAGTAATCTAATCCGCGAGCTAGGCTCAAGTCAAATGAAATGTATTGCAGTTTACCCATTGCCTCTAAATACTCGAACAAAATTCGAAGGTCCTCTAGAGCATCAAGAGCTCCCTTGTGCTTTCCAAAGACAGCATTAGCTATCAAAGAATTGTACATCTCCCATGGTTCACCCTTTTGGACAACAAATATTCCAATCTTATCAGCGACTTCAGGGGACAAACCCTTGTCTTCTACCATTTCCCTCTTTACCTCACTCCAGGGTTCTTTGTCCAATTTGTCTACAGCACTGCAAATAATTCTGAATTTGTCTGCAGGGACACCGCTCAAATCCAAGATTGCATCCAGCAGTCTTCTATGATTCAACTTGATTCCAAAGTCACCAATGGGCAAGGAAGCAAGGATCTCACTTGCCACACATAGACATTCCGAGTCAGGAACCATGCGCCCATAAGTACCGGCAATATCAAAATCACACTGATAAAATTCTCTGTAACGGCCCTTACTCAACTGCGGCTGATCCCTCCTGTATACTTTCCCAATGTGGAACCTCTTGATATTTCCTACAGCATTCAAAGACAAAAATCTGGCAAAGGGAACAGTCAAATCGTACCTCAATGCCAGCAGCTCTCCACCCTGATCTGCTAAATCATAAATCAATTTGGAATCTTCTCCATACTTTCCTGTCAAAGTATCTTTTAATTCGAAAACAGGTGTATCGATCTCAACAGCACCATGTGATTTGAACACACGACGAATAATTTGGAACGCTTGATCGCGAATCATCATTTGATCCGGTAAGTAATCCCTAGTTCCCTTCGCAATCTTAGGTTTTCGCTGCACACCTCCAGAGAGGAGATTACCAATGGCCTCTTCCATCTTGTCGATATTGGCAGAAGATAGGATATCGGTCGAGGAGGAAATAACATTTACAATCACCATGGACCCCGCACCAAAGATGCTGACACCTGTATCTCCCGTAGCTTTATTCTTGGCAGCCCGCTTCTTGGCAGCCTTGGCCTCTTTCTCTGCTCTTTTTTTCAAAATTTTATTCTTCTGCGCTTCCGCCACACCTGCAAACTCATCCTTCTCATCTGATGACCCCTGATCACGCGCGGCTGCCCGAGTAGCTTTCTCCTCTGCCTTTTGCTTGGCCTCTTCCATGGCAACGGCTACTTCCTTTTGCATAAACTGACAATTTGCGTTCGCCTCATCTCTCAGTGCTTGATATAGTCCTGCAACATTTTTCGATAGTTCCATGGCCTGCACAACAATATTGTCACTCGATACAGAGGCATTCGCATCAGCATTAACAATAGCATTCACGCCCATGCGACTCTTACAACCCTGCAAAAGAAGCATGACTGCATTCCCAACACTTTGACACGCCAATGCAACAACTTGCGGTACCAACTCAATGAATTTGGGTTTACTCTTTTTATCACTCAAATCCAAAGATTCAAAACAATTGCATTCCAACTCTAATACCTTGAGCGAGGTAACAATGACATCCGATGCTGGACCATGATAAGCGGGTATGGACTCGATAGCAGCTTGAACATCAGCATCAATTTTTGGATCATCTTCCACTAGCAATGGTTTGATAGGATGTTTGGTTGCATATTTGGATCCTTGGGTGCACACCCTGAGAACAGAGGCCGAGGTGATCATTCCTCGATGAGGGCGATTGAGGTCATATAACGAATCATGAAAGGCAGCAGGATCAATGGCGTTACGTTCGACAGATAGAGCAGCAAGAGCGTCAATGACGGTTGTTTTTGTGAGACGGGAAGTTTGTATGGCGGCCAGGGATGTGAGTGCGAGTGGTATGATTCTAGCAAGTGCGAGTGGTAGGCATGTTAGCATCTGCTCTTCGTCGAGGTGCTCTTGGATTCTCGGAGGCATGAGAGAAGAAAGCTTGTTCAAAAATTCCTCAGGCGATGATGGCAGTTGAAGAGCTTTGGAGTTAACAACATTGATGTCGGCCTTGGAGTTGACAATTTGTGCAATGGCTGCTGTGGTGCTCATGTTGAGACAAGTGTTGCTGCTCATGATGCGACTTTGTGCGATAAAGTTTGCCATCAAGGTGAGGACAGCTCTAGTATCTGCTGCTGA
>Ga0307981_1003963_pt1 | contig 10769 bp, 8 predicted proteins | sample OrgLakmetagen987_FD_201849 | JGI IMG/M metagenome (GOLD analysis project Ga0307981, IMG submission 201849) | Saline water microbial communities from Organic Lake, Antarctica - #987 | ecosystem: Environmental > Aquatic > Non-marine Saline and Alkaline > Saline | place: Antarctica: Organic Lake... | reverse complement strand
TAGAGCGTTTGTTTTTATAATTGAAATTTATATTATCAATACTCATCATTTTTTGTATGAATACTTAAAACCGCTTAATTGAAACGCTCGCGGGCAGCTCTCAGGCAGTGCTGCTACCATTAAATTCGGGCCGTCAACACAGCAAACCACTGCACAGGTAGGGGCACTGGTGTTTTACATTCAAGCGTTTGGCCATTCATTTTTACACGCCCTTAAAAATCTGCTGCCTATCGTTTTGGTGGTTGTGTTTTTCCAGCTCGCAATCCTGCAACAGGTCCCCGAGAACACCCTGAGCATGGCCGCTGGCCTGCTGATTGTGGCAGTGGGTGTTGCGCTGTTTCTTCAGGGGCTGGAGTTTAGCATTTTCCCGGTTGGCAAAAGCCTGTCCAATCAGTTTGCCCGCCGGGGCTCCGTACCGATTCTTCTGGCCTTCGGGTTTGCCATCGGGTTCTCCGCCGTAATCGCAGAGCCGGCGCTGATTGCGGTTGCCCAGCAGGCCCAGGACATCAGCGGGGGCAGAATTGAAGCGCTCACGCTGAGGCTGCTGGTGGCAACTTCTGTCGGCACCGTCGTGGCCCTGGGGGTATTCAGAACCATCATGGGCTATCCACTGCACTGGTTCATGATTGTCGGCTATATCACCGTTGTTATCGTCACCTGGTTTGCGCCTGAAGAAATCGTCGGGCTGGCCTATGATTCTGGCGGCGTCACCACCAATGTCGTAACCGTCCCGCTGGTGGCCGCACTGGGTATCGGTCTGGCCACGTCCATTCGCGGCCGTAACCCGCTCACCGACGGCTTCGGGCTGGTGGCGTTGGCGGTGATGGTGCCGATGATTACGGTTCAGCTTTACGGCATTCTGGTCTATTCCGGTGAACAGCCCGAAGGCGAGCTGATCATGAACACAGACTCTGGCGGAGCAGCGGTTGCCGGGCCCCTCAAAATCCTGCTGGACCTGGCTACAATGGTGCGGGACGTTCTGCCTATCATCCTGACCATTCTGGTTTTTCAGTATCTGGTTTTGCGGCGCGGCCTCAGCAACCCACGCAAGATTCTGTTCGGGTTTGGGCTGGTGATTCTCGGGCTTTACGCCTTTGTGGTGGGCCTGAAAGTAGGACTGTTTCCTATCGGCACCAGCATGGCAGAACAACTGATGACTCTGGACGGGTTTCTGTTCGTCTACCTGTTTGCCTTTATGATCGGCTTTGCCACCACCATGGCAGAACCGGCGCTGATCGCCATTGGCCAGCAGGCCGAGGAGGCTGCTGCAGGCACCCTGAACGGCAATGCCATCCGGCTGTTTGTTGCACTGGGCGTTGCCATCGGGATTACCGTAGGTGTACACCGGATTATTGTCGGCGACTCCATCCACTACTACATCATGGGGGGTTACCTGGTGGTGATTCTGCTGACCGCCTGTGCACCGCGCTATATTATTGCTCTGGCCTACGATCTGGGGGGCGTGACTACATCAGAAGTCACTGTTCCCCTGGTTACGGCGCTGGGCATTGGCCTGGCCGGCAGTATCGAAGGGCGCAGTGTGCTGATCGACGGCTTCGGGCTGATCGCCTTCGCCTCGATTTTTCCCATTATCACCGTCATGGCCTACGCCATTATTGTCGACCACCTCGCTGCACGAAGGAAAACAGCCACATGAAATTCTCAGTACTCGTCGCAATTGTGCCGGAAAATCAGGAACAGGACTGCATCGACGCCGCACGGGACCTGGGGGCTGGCGGCATTACCGTTATGTCCGGGCGCGGCATCAGCAATACGGCCAAAAAAACTTTCTTCGGCCTGAACTATGACGGCAGCCAGAGCGTGCTGGTCATGGTGCTGGAAAAAGGCCTGTCGCTGGACATCATGAAAGCCATCCAGCGCATCCTTATGCCGAAGAAAAACGACTCACAGGGTCTGGTGTTCACCCTGCCACTGGAACATCTGGGTGGCATTGACCTGTCCCAGGTGGAAAAATTCGAACAACACGTCAAAGACTCACTGTAAGCGGAGAGCCGGAATGAAACTTGTCAAAGATGTGATGATCCGCGAAACCATTAATGTGTCGGCGTTTGCCAGCCTGCGTGATGCCCTGTCGCTGATGAAAAAGCACAAGGTAAAATCACTGGTGGTGGACAAGCAGAACGACCACGACGCCTATGGCCTGATCACGTACACCAACATCCTCAAGGCCGTGATCGCCGAAGAAGGCGACATTGATCTGCTGAATGTCTACGACGCCTGCGCCAAACCGGTGATCAGCGTTGGCGAACACCTGGGCATCCGCTATGCGGCCAGCCTGATGAGCCAGCACCGAGTCAAACGCCTGCTGGTTCTGCAGGATAACGACCTGGTGGGCTTTGTGGTGATGGACGACATTATGGCCGCCCTGCTGGATACGATTGAATAAAATGCCCGTGAGGCTGGGACCGAATCAGGCGTTACAGAGAACAATCAACCGGTCTTCCGGCCCCAGGTCCAGATAGCCATCCCGTGGCGGATTCAGAGTCACACGACGACCCTGCGCATTGGCCTGGTTACGCCAGATGCCCAGAGCCACCTCCCCCCGGGCAGCCACCACTTTTTCCAGCACCTGAAAATCCGCACTGGCTGGTAGCGGATAATCCTGGGGGTCCCGGAACTGTATTTCTGCCCCGTCCACGGTGAACAGTTCGTCCAGCACAACACGAAGCTCCCGCCGCAGGGCCACCTGGGCCAGAACGTGACTGACGATCATCGGGCTGATCATCATTTCACTCTGATGGCCCAGCAGCAGATCGCGGTTATCCGGGTCGCTGAGCTCCATGATCAATTGCGGGCGCTTGCCGCCCTCGCTGAGCAGATCCTCCAGTTGAAGGTAACCTACCATCGCCCTGGCGTCCGCTTCCTCGCCTGAAGCCAGCCGATCACTGCTCAGCAGCAGGATGGAATCGTAATTGAGGGGGCCGACCCGCCGTAACTCGCCTTCGACCATGTAATCGGCTTCCACATGACGGCAGCTCACCTCAACCTGCTCCCCCAGATAACGATCAATCTCCCGCTGACGTTCACGGGCAGGCACCACCGAAACAATGTCCACTTCAAACCGTTTCTGGCGATAACTGGAGAATTCACCAATCAGGCTGGGCACACGACGGTTCCAGCCCAGCACCAGAACCCGGTGAACTTTTTCAGAGATCGCGACCGAACGGCTGACCGGCTGACCACGACTGATCACTTTCAGCGGCGCAGATTTCGGATCAGGTTCGGTTTCGGAATAATCCCGCGCGAGCATCACAACCCGGTCTTCAACATCAATCCGGGTATCGGATGCAGCCGGCATATGCGGGGTCCAGCCTTTGGCCATTGGTTTCAGGATACCCAGAACAATCACCTTCGGCCGCTGGGCAGACAGCTCCCCCAGGGTCATACCGGAAAGTGACTCGCCCCCACGGATGTAGATTTCACTGCCATCACCGGCGGTCAGCAATTCGTTGAAGATCTCGGACAGGCCTGGATGCAGAATGTTCTGGACCATCAGGCGACTGATCGTGGCATCACCGGCAACCACCTCGATCTCGCCCGGATAGGCCCTCTCGATCACCGGATGCTTGCGGATGTCCTGAATCTCGGCCACCACAAACGGCAGTGGCGCGCCCAACTGACGCGCCTGGGAGGCAATAGACAAAAGCGCCTTCACCGTTTCCACATCCGAAGTGACCAGGCTGCCAGCCTGATGGGCCGCACTGGGCACAATCACCGCAGAAGCATCCAGGCAGGCCACCCGCTGCAGGGCATCAGGCTGGATCGCCGCACCGGACCGGAGAATGATCTGGCGGGCCTTGCGGCCGATGCCCGGTTCGCTTCGCAGTTCATGCACCTGCGCAGCCGAGGCCGCCTGGGAAAGCACCACCAGGCGCAGCCGGCTGGCATCGTGTCTTTCCAGAAAGCGCCGCATGCGGCCAGAGGAGCCCAGCAGCTCCACCAGCAATGGCAGGGTCTGGCTGGTCCAGCCCAGCACCACAATGTGGTTTCTCAGCGTGACTGGCGTCAGGCCCCGTTCCAGGTCCGTCATCTTGGCAATCAGCCAACGGGTCAGGATGGCCACCAGGGTGCCCATAAAAACCACGTAGCCGCTGATGGTCAGGATGGTCGACACCAGCCGCTGCCAGTTACCCACATCATCACCCAGATAGCCCGGATCCGTCAGCCGCAGAAAGGCCCACCAGATTGCACCGCCGGCATCCTCGTGGGCGCCACCGAACGGCAATGCCAGCAGGCCACCAATCAGCGAAATCAGCCCGATAAAGACACCAACCACCAGAAGCTGAAAGCCGGCACCTTTTACAAGCTGGCGCTCTAAAATGAATTTGACGCGGTCAACGAAACGAAAGGGCAACATGGACGTCCTTTTGAACAGTCAGGAAACGTGGCAAGCATAACGCAAAAACACTAGACGCGATCACCGTCCAGGCTGGCAAGCCCGCTTTCGGCTTTCAGGGCTTCATCCAGAGTCGGGTAGAACCGGACCACGTCCTCTTCCGGTTTTATCCCCGCCCTTGCCAGCGTGCGAAGCGGTTGATATTGAAGATCTGCAATAACCACCTGAGTGCCGTCTGCCCTGCAGGTGCTGATCAGCTTGTTCAGTGCAGACAGGCCACCGGCATCCAGAATCGTCACCCCATCCATATAGAGGATAAAGCCACGTGCGCTGGCCGACAGCTGGGCCAGCTCGCCGAAAATCCGGTCGGCGGCAGCGAAGAATAGAGGACCGTTGATTTTGAACACCCGCCAACCATCCGGAAGCCCGGCCCCGGCCATTCGCTGGCTGCCGGTAATGTCTGTCACCCGGGTCATCTCGGCCATTTCCCGCATGAACAGTACCGCCGCCAGCAGAACCCCGGTGGTGATCGCAATCACCATGTCCAGCAGCACCGTCAGCGAGAAACAGGTGATGAAAACCAGTACATCACCGCGCGGAGCTGTCTTGAGTAGCTGTACTGATTTGGGCGCCTCGCTCATGTTCCATGCCACCATCAGCAGTAATGCGGCCATGGCTGCCATCGGCAGATAGGCCAGCAACGGCGCCAGCGACACCAGTGCCAGCAGAACCACCAGGGCGTGTACCATGGCGGCAACCGGCGATACCGCTCCCGCCCGATAATTGGCGGCAGAACGGGCAATAGCGGCGGTGGCGGTGATGCCGCCGAAGAAGGGCGTGATCACATTACCGATGCCCTGCCCCAACAGTTCACTGTTGGCACTGTGGCGCTTGCCGGTCATGCCGTCCAGAACCACCGCACAAAGCAGTGACTCGATGGCGCCGAGCATGGCGATGGCAAAAGCCGCGGGCAAAAGGTCACGAACCATGGTCCAGCTGATACCCAGGGGTTCGCCGCTGGCATCGGGGCGATTCCAGGGCCAGGCAAACTCCGGCAGGAAGGGGGGAATGCCGGCACCAACCGTGCCATCCGCCAGCAGGTAGCTGAACCTGGAACCGATGGTTTCGATGGCCGCGCCGTTGGCGTTCAGCAACATCGCTAACAGGCTGCCAATGATCACCGCCGGCAAGTGCGGTGGCACCGGTGATTTCAGGCGCGGCCATAGCAACAGCACCGCCAGCGTGGCTATCGCCACCACCATGGTCATCATGTCCAGCCCGGACAGCGCCTGGCCAACAGCTGCAAGCTTATCCCAGTAATGTTCAGGCATCTGTTCGATATTCAGGCCGAAAAAGTCCTTCACCTGCAGGGTGGCAATCACCACAGCAATACCCCCGGTAAAACCCAGGGTGACGGCTTCGGGGATGTATTCGATAAAGCGTCCCAGGCGCATAAGCGCCATCACGATAAGCAGCACGCCGGACATCAGTGACGCCACCAGCAGCCCCCCAAGGCCATAGGTCTGGGCGATGGGATAAAGAATCACCACAAAGGCGGCCGTTGGGCCAGAAACGCTGAAACGGCTGCCACCAGTCAGCGCGATCACAAACCCGGCAATGAAAGCGGTGTAGAGGCCGTACTGGGGTGGTACACCACTGGCAATCGCCAGAGCCATGGCCAGCGGAATGGCTATAATCCCGACGGTCACGCCCGCCATCAGATCGCGACCCAGGCGCCGGCTGGTGTAACGCTCATCAACACACGCTTCCCGAAGCGCGTGGGCAAGGCGAAGTGAAAAAAGGTGGGCGCGGTGCGGCATCAAACATCCTTCACGTCTATTCGGGTCACGAAAAAACTGACAGCCAATCGGATTTCATGATCGTATAGTCAGTTATGACGACTTGTTGGCAAACTCTTCTGACGGCCACCTGCCTGCTTTTTGCTGGCTGTACCTCCCTGCATGGCAGCCCTGCGACGCCGGTTCCGCCGCAATCACAGTACGATTCTATCATCACCGATAACAACGGCAGGTTGCTATCCATCAACCAGCTGGCCACCGGGCTGGCATCAGCCGACGTGGTCATTATCGGCGAATACCATGGTCATCACGGCGCCCATCTGCTGCAATCGCTGCTGCAATCAGCTCTTTACCAGCAACGCCCGCAACAGCTGCTGAGCATGGAGCAGTTCACCCTGAATGATCAGCCTGAACTGGAAAACTATCTGGCAGGAAAATCCGGCGAAGAAGAACTGATTGCCGATACCGGCGCCTGGTCAAACTACAAGGCATCCTACCGGCCGCTGATCGAGTTCTCGAAAAACCGGAACCTGCCGGTGGTGGGGGCCAACGCCCCCGCTGATATCGTCCGGTGCGTCGGGCGCAACGGGCAGAGCCACCTGGACGAGCTGGACGAACCCCAACGCTCACAACTGCCGGACAACCCGTTTGTAGACACCCCGGCCTACCGCAAAAAGTTTTTCGACACCCTCGGCGGTAGCCACGGCGGCAGCAATGACGCCGGTGATGCCCCGTCCGACCACAGCACGCGCCTGGAGAACAGCTACAAGGCCCAGTTGCTGAGGGACAACACCATGGCGGATCAGGTAATCATGGCCCTCGACGACAAGCCTGATCGTCAGGTGGTCCACCTGACCGGCACCTTCCACGCCGAAAACCGCCTGGGCATGGTGGCAGTACTGGAAAAGAAGCGCCCGGAGCTGGAGGTAGCCGTGGTCTGCTGGAAACAAATCGGGGGAAAGGCGATTTCCTCTACTTTCTGCAGCCATTGCCGGTGGCATACAGAGATACCGAGCGTCATCGCGAAGCCATTATGGAGCAGTTCAGCAACGCAGCCGAGCTGAGCTGTGGCTGAACAGGTGCAAAGCCATCGGTCTGGCCGGCCGGGCGATCACGCCGGCTTACGTTGCCCCGCCAGAATCACAATGGCGATACCGCCGAGAATGGCGAAACCTGCTAACACCAACCTCAGGGTCAGCGGCTCGCTCAGCAGCAGGACACCCCCAATCGCTGCGATGACCGGTACGCTCAGTTGAACCGTGGCGGCCGTGGTGGCCCGCAACAGCGGCAGCGCCATATACCAGACCGCATAGCCCATCCCTGACGCAATAGCGCCGGAGGCAATCGCGTAACCCATACCGGCCATATCAATCCGGGCACCGGCCATCATCACCAGGCTCAGCACCAGCGCCATGGGCACCGACCGGATAAAGTTGCCCGTGGTCACAGCAGTGGGCTCACCCGCGCCTTTCGCACGCAGTGAATAGACACCCCAGGCAATACCGGCACTGATCATCAACAGGGAACTGACCAGCGGGGGCGCCGTCAGCCCGGGCAGCAGCAGCCCCACCAGTCCGGAGAAAGCCACCACGAACCCCGCCCACTGCACCCAGTGGGGACGGTTGCCACGCACAATTCCAATGCTGATCATGGTGGCCTGAACCGCGCCGAACAGCAGCAGCGCACCCATGGCCGCCGACAGCCCGCCATAGGCATAGGAGAAGGCCGCCGCATAGGCAAACAGAGCCAGCGCGGAGCCCCACGAGCCCTGCTTTAACGGCGCCCTATTACCCCGCAGGCTGACCAACAGCCAGAGCATGAGTGCGCCAGACACCAGGCGAACGCTGGTAAAGGTGGCAGCATCAATATCGGTATCCCGCAATGCCGCGCGACACAGCAGGGAATTACCGGCAAAAGCGGTCATGGCAACGGTCGTCAGCAACAGCGTGCGCACTGGGAACAACGGCACTACTCCCTGGTAAGGCAGTCAAGATCTCAACAGTGTAGTCGCGACGCCACCCTGCAGCCATTGCCTCAGCGGCCCGGCGATCTACTGGGTCATCACCATCTCGTCGGTGACCTGGTACTCCCCGGCCAGCCAGAGCAGAATTTCCCTGGCCGCCGGGTGATCGTATCGCTGATAGCATTCTGTTAACGCCCGATGGCGTTCATCACTGATCCGTCGCAGCCCGGTATCCTGCAATACCAGCAGATCGTCGCGGACCTGACGGGCAAGCTCAGCTCCCAATACGTCTTCTGCTGCCTGAAAGAACGCCTGGCCGTATTGATAGTCAGGCCCCTGATCATAGCTGCGCGCCAGCGTGATTGCCGGTATCGCCGTGAGGGTTGGCTGCAACGCAGGATTGATCGCATGCCCCGCAAGGTAGTCCCGGTTGGCGGCAGGGCGTCCCGTGAAACCCCGTAAATGCAGATGTTGCGACATCCGGTCGCCGTCATTTACCGGGTAGTTATCCCAGAGCAAAGGCTTACGGCCCAGTGCTTGTGTAATTCTTTGCAGGTGCCCGGTTGAAACCTCCTTCGCACAGACTTCCTCGCCGGTCCAGAACACGCGGATGTCCGCATCAAGCTGCTCTCCCAGAGTTTCAAGATAACGGTCAGGTCGGGGGCCGAACACGCGATCCAGAACCGGATCGTCAGAATAATAGGTCGGACAGATGCTTAGCTGACTGGCCTGAGTGCGATCGCGCACCCAATGCATGATTTCCGCCTGTTTCACCGCAAGATCCGGGATGTTGCTGTGCATGTCGTCGAACAGAATGGCCAGCTCCTGGACCCCGATACTGTCCAGAAACCTGAGCTTTTCGGCCAGAGCCGCCTGAGCCTGTTCGCCGAAATTGTTGAATACCTCGAAGGGGCTCAGGCCCACTCCGAAGCGAACGCCCTGGTCCCGGCAGAATCCGGCAAAGTCGGCAAGCTCCATAGCCAGTTCTGTCGGGTGCGGCTCACTCCAGCGGCGGCGAAGATAGACGTCAGCTTTTGGCGCATACAGATAAAACCGGTAACCAACCGGAGCAAGGGCACTGACCAGACGCCGACGCTCGTCCCAGCTCCAGAGCGGCCCGTAAAAGCCCTCGATAATTCCGAGTTCGGTGCCTGTGATCATCTAAGCTCCTCGTGGTGCCCCTGCTGCAAAGGTTGCCAGCTTGCAACCGGAAAAGGCAGGGTACAAATTTATCAGTTTCTGACTCCAGCTATGCTCGGAGTTGCCGTTAACTGTCTGAAAGAACTGTCTCGGAAAGTGATGGTGCCCAATAATCCGGAGAACCCACATGTCTTTATCCTGGAAGCAGAAGTTTGCTCTGCTGACTGCCGCCACATTCATCGGCCTCGCCATCGCACTCGCTGCCTCGCTGAGCGGCCTGAACAAAGTATCAGAAGCCTACGAAGCGCGCAGCCAGGCGCGAGCCTACCAGACGGCATCACTGAACCTGATGAACGACTGGCTGAACGCCGATCGCGTCAGCGAAAATCTGACGCCGGCAATTGTCGAAGGTTTCAGCGCACAGCTGACATCACTGGAGTCCCAGGCAGGCGAGCTGGCCAGCGCAGCGGCAAGGCTTGACGATGCGTCTATCGCCAGCACGGCGGCCGATATCCAGGATTCGATTATAAACTACGCCGGGCTCAAACGGGATTGGTTGGCCCGGAATCAGGCTCTGGGCCTGACCAGCAACGATGGCCTGAAAGCGAAAATGGCCGATCTTGTTGAAAACGGGCTCCGGTCGATCAGCATTTCCCTCTTCAATGACGACATCAACATTATCATCGCCAACTACGACAAGTATCTGGAGACCTACGAACCGGGTTACGCGGAAAAAACCCGCGATGCCCTGGCCAGGATGTTGGCCATTGTTGAGGAAATGGACTGGCAGGAAATCGAACTGGGCCAGGCGGTTCAGAACTTTGCGGGGGCATTTGCAGAAGCTGAAACGCTGGTTTCCACCATCGCAAACGACGAGCGCAGGCTTGAAGCAATCGGAGCCACCATCCGCGAGCTGATTACCAATCAGGGGGCGTCATTGCGCACCGGCATTATCACCTCTACCAGTGCCCAGGCAGAGGATGCCCGCGAGACCTCCGCCTGGTTTGTGGTTGGCATATTCGTGGCGGTCATTCTGGTGCTTGTCCTGACTCTGACCGGCGCATCACGCACCCTGGTCCGACGCCTCAACGAAGTGGTCGAATTGCTGACCCAGGTGGCCTCGGGAGATCTGAGTCAGCGCCTGGAACCGGGCCGCAATGCCAGGGACGAATTCAACCGTCTTGGCCAGGCAACGAACAAGATGCTGGATGATGTCTCCAGCGTGATTGAACAGGTCGTGCAGGGTAATAAAAACCTGGCGAGCCTGCAGACAGAGCTGGATGCACTGGTGGTTCGGCTTGCCCGAAACGGCGAGCAGGTTGACGAAGGCACCGAACAGACCGCCACGGCCGTTCAGGAGATTTCCCATACCGCCGTTGATATCGCCAAGTACACCCAGTCGGTCAACGACGCCGCCCAGAATGCCAGCGGTGCCGCCAACTCCGGAGCCCAGGTGGTCAAACGCAGCGCGCAAACCATGAGTTCTCTTGCCCAGCGTATTCAGCAGGCC
>Ga0307981_1003962_pt1 | contig 10769 bp, 6 predicted proteins | sample OrgLakmetagen987_FD_201849 | JGI IMG/M metagenome (GOLD analysis project Ga0307981, IMG submission 201849) | Saline water microbial communities from Organic Lake, Antarctica - #987 | ecosystem: Environmental > Aquatic > Non-marine Saline and Alkaline > Saline | place: Antarctica: Organic Lake... | reverse complement strand
CTGACCCTCGAAATCAGTATGCGGCGTGATACTCCCCGGCTTACACAACACCTGCCCACGCTCAACATCTTCTTTGTTGATCCCACGAAGAAGCGCACCAATGTTGTCACCCGCACGACCCTCATCCAACAACTTACGGAACATCTCCACACCCGTACACGTCGTCTTCTGCGTCGCACGCAAACCAACAATCTCGATCTCGTCACCGGTGTTCACGATGCCCTGCTCGACCTTGCCAGTCACCACCGTGCCACGACCCGTGATCGTGAACACATCCTCGATCGGCATCAAGAACGGCTTGTCCAACTCACGCACCGGCTCCGGAATCGCCTCATCACACGCAGCCATCAACTCCATGATCTTCTCCTGAGCATCAGCATCACCCTCGAGCGCCTTCAACGCCGACACATGCACCACCGGCGCATCATCACCCGGGAACTCATACTCACTCAACAACTCACGAACCTCGAGCTCCACCAGCTCCAACAGCTCCTCGTCATCAACCATGTCCGACTTGTTCAACGCACACACGATGTACGGAACACCAACCTGGCGAGCCAGAAGCACATGCTCACGCGTCTGAGGCATCGGACCATCCGTCGCAGCCACCACCAAAATCGCGCCATCAACCTGCGCCGCACCCGTGATCATGTTCTTGATGTAATCCGCATGACCCGGCATGTCGATGTGGGCGTAATGCCGATTCTCGGTCTCGTACTCGATATGAGAAATCGAAATCGTGATACCACGAGCCTTCTCCTCCGGAGCCTTGTCAATCCCCGCAAAATCAGTGAACTCCGCCAAACCACGATCCGACAACGTCTTCGAAATCGCCGCCGTCAACGTCGTCTTCCCATGATCAATATGACCCATCGTCCCAATATTGACATGCGGCTTGTTCCGCTCGAACTTCGTCTTGCTCATGTGGTTTCCTCTACTCCTGAGGTGGTTTCTTGATGAATTGGTAGCGGCGGTCGGACTTGAACCGACGACCTTCCGATTATGAGCCGGATGCTCTGACCAGCTGAGCTACGCCGCCATGATTGTTGGGTTGTGCTCGTCGACGGGTCACCCCGACCACGTGGTCGAGCCCTCTGTGAGAATCGAACTCACGACACCAGCCTTACCATGGCTGTGCTCTACCGACTGAGCTAAGAGGGCGTCTCGATCAGGTGCGCAAGCACCATTTCGAACCGCGTGCTGGTCTATGTGATGCCGTTGGTGAAGCCGGGCGGCGTGAGCCGGATCCGGGGCAACCTTCGGGACCGCACCAGCGTTGCGGCCAGCCCGAGAGTGTAGCGGCAGGCTCCAGACTCCCACCGCGCGAGTTTCTCGTGGGCGACGGGCGTGATCGACGCTGGCCCGGGGCCGTCACCGATCCGGAACCGACACCGCTTCGGAACCGTCGTCGAGGCTGCCAAGAAGCGGCGCCAGCCCGAGGCTGCAGCAGAATCCGTGAGAACCGGTTGGTTCGAGCTCGATAGCTTCGTGCTCGATGAGCTCGCAGCCTGCACCGGTCGATCCGGTCACGATTCGCCGTGCTGCCGCTCGCGACGCCGAGGCCATGCGGGGCATCTACAACTACGAGGTCGAGAACTTCGTCACCACCACCGACATGGTGCCGCGCACGCTCGATCAGCAGCGTGTGTGGATCGACGAACGATCCGGCGCCTTCGCAGCGATCGTTGCCGTCCTCGCCGACGGTGAGCCCGATGAGCAGGTCGTCGGGTTCGCCTCGCTGTCGAAGTTCAAGGAGCGTGCGGCGTACAGCCCCACGGTCGAGAACTCGGTGTACGTCTCGCGCTCCCACAGCGGCGCCGGGATCGGCCGGATCCTCATGGACCGTCTGATCGAGGATGCACGCGAAGGTGGCTTCCATTCGATCATCGCCCGCATCGAGTCGAGCAGCGAGGCGTCACGAGCCCTGCATCGGGCGTGCGGTTTCGAGCTCGTGGGCGTGGAGCGGGAGGTCGGCCGCAAATTCGGCCGTTGGCTCGACATCGCCATCCTGCAGTTGATGCTCTGATCGGTGCAGTTCAAGCACCCAGCGGCGCTGTTTCAGCACCCCGGGCCCGCTGTTTCAGCCCTCGGCGGCGCGGCTTCGGCCCTCTGTGGCGCCGTTTCAGCCCTCGGCGGCCGGCTGGACATGTTGCTCGACGCGGAAGTTCAGGTCGCCCGCCAACTCGTCGTCGATGTCGACCTGGAGGTCGTACTGGCCGGGCCGGGCGAAGATCACCTTTTGCAATGGGACCACGATCGGTACCTGCCGGCTCTCGCCCGGATGCAGTCCGACGGGGAGCGGGCGTTCGCGCAGCGCCACGTCGACGGTCGCGATCCGCTCGGCGGTGTCTGCTGCCTTCACCTTCATCACCATGCGGTGAGCGTCGGCAGCCTCGTGGGAGGGGACGTTGACCATGGCCGCCACGTAGGTGTGGAAGGTTGCGGGGAAAGAGACCGCGACGAGCCGGGTGAGACCGCCCGACTGCACGAACATCAGGCCGTCGCGGATCTGCGCGAAGTCGCAGAGGATCAAGGCATCGAGACGGGCGGCCATGATCGGACCGTACCGGAATCACGATGTCAGTCCGAGCGATCCACCTGCGACACTCGATGATGATGACCACCTGGCAGATCGACGTGTCGGGGCCGATCACCGTGGTCGGACCCGGTGGCACCGCAGAACTGAGAGCCAAGGAGCGCTCGATCGTTGCTGCGCTCGCACTGCACCACCCCACTGCTGCGACCGCCGCCTCGCTGGCCCCGCTGATCTGGGGCGACGATCTGCCGTCCACCGCCATCAAGTCGATCCACAACCACGTGTCGCGCATCCGTGCGAGCACCCCCGGACTGATCGACACGGCCCACGACGGCTACCGACTCGCCAGCGGCAGTGAGATCCAATCGTCGGGTGGCACATCGAGCTACAACGAACTCGCCGACCAACCGCAGGTCGCCGTTGCCCGCGCTCGGGACCGGATGATGGCCATGCGCCGCGACGAACTGCTGGTCCGCGATCGGGTGCGCCGTCCGACCGACGACCAACTCGTCGAAGATCTGATCGCCTTCGTCGATGCCGCTCCCCAGCGGCTGGTGCGTTGGTGGTGGTTGGCGCTGACCCAGGCTCGGCTCGGTCGCCGCCAGCGCGCACTCGACACGCTGCGGGCGTGTCGGCGCGGCCCCGTGGAGCTGAGCGGAACCAACCGGAGCGCACTCGACCGCCTCGAGCAGGCCATCATCGACGACGACATCTTCCTCGACAGCCCGGCCGCGGTGGAGCCCCGGTCTCTCGGCGCCGAAGCGCCGAGGAGCCCCATGCCGACCGCCACGGTGGCGCCGGTCGGCATCATCGACACGACCGGTGCGATCGCCGGTGTGCTCGAACGGATCGACGATGGCGAACGCGTCACCTGGCTGGTGGCGCCAGCCGGTGGCGGCAAATCGAGTGCGGTCCGCCTGATCACGTCGGAACTGCCGCCGCGCGGTTGGCACTGTTTCACCACCACGTGTTCACCTCTGGCGAGCGATCCGTTGGCACCGTTGATCGACCTCGACGACCAACGCCGGGACCGCACCGGGGGTGCCGTTGCAGTTCGATCGGCGGGCGAGGTGGCCGGAGAACGCGCCGCACAACTGCTTACCGATGTCACCGCCGGTGGCACGCGGCGGATCCTGCTCGTCGTCGACGACGTGCACCATGCCAGTGCAGCAACACACGAGTGGTTGTCCCGTCTCGTCGATCGCGTCTCGGAGGTCGAACATGACGTGTCGATCCTGCTCACGGCCCGGCCGGGGTACCACCTCGGTCCGATCACCGGCTCGGTCGTCGAGATGCCACCCTGGGACCTCGCCGCCGTCACTTCGTATCTGCACTCGTTCGTACCACCGGGCATCTGGGCATCCGGAGCGGCCCGGTGGGTGGACGCGCGGAGTACCGGCAATCCGCTCCTCGTCCGAGAACTCACCGTCGACGTCCTGCGCCGACTTCCCGACGAGCCGACCATCGTTGCATTCGTCCCACCCGAGATGGCCTCGCTGGTCGCTCACGGGTCCGAGTTCCGCTTCGACTCGCTTCCCGCCGATCTTCGGGACGTCCTCGTCATCGCCGCCGTTCTCGGTGACGAATTCCGAGTGGCGGACCTTGTCGCCCTGACCGTTCGGACCACGTCGATCCTGGCGACGGGTCACGCCCACGGCCTCGTCGAACCGATCGACACCGAGCGCTTCCGATTCACGCATCAACGGATCCGTCAGGCCTTTCTCGACCTCATCGACGCCGACGAACTCGTCGAACTCGCCCATCGCGTCGCCGTGGTCATCGCCAAGTCGCCGGGCTCGGATCATCGGCTGGGAGATCTCGCGCACTTCGCCCGGACCGCGTCGTCGCGCCACCCCGATGAAGCCATCGAGATCACGCTCCACCAAGCGCAGACCGCATTCGACGGACTCCGCATGGAGGAGGCACTCAACATCGCACGACTCGGCATGCATCTCGTCGACGACGTCGAGGGCAGGACCGTTCGTTGGACCCGGTTCGCCGCCCTGGCCGGATGCGCAGCGATCGACGTCGGCGACGACGACGCCGTCCACCTGTTGGTGGAGTCCGGGACGAGAGCGATCGAACTGGGCGAACACGACATCGTGGCGACGGTGTCTTCGCGGCTGTCGTCGCTCACGCCGACCACCGGCGTGGGGTCACCGGACGAAGCCGCCGAGCGGCTCTTCGACCACGCATACGAGCACGTCACCGATCCGGCAGCTCGGGCGATGGTGTGTCTCGGCGGCGGATTCAGTGCAACGCTCAGAGACGATCCGGATCGCGCTCGTCGTCTCTATTTCGAAGCAGCCGACATGAGTGCCCGACAAGGCGACCTGAACATCCGCGCCCAGGTGCTGTCGTCGGCCTACACGCCGCTCTCGCAGACCGACGATGTCCCGCATCGTCGCGAGATCGCTGCCGAGCTCCACCGACTCGCCGAGGAGTTGGGCCGCATCGACATCGAATACTCCGCCCACCGCTTCGACCTCGCCGACGCCATCCACTGGGGCACGTCCGACCCTCGTGGGTCGATGTCCGAGATCGAGCGAATCGCGATGATCCTCGGCCAACGAAGCCGCAACTGGTCGCTCTTTGCCTTCCGTGCCACGATTGCGCTCCTCGACGGAGACCTCGAGGAAGCAGAGTTCCATGCCGCCGGCCTCTTGTCCGACGACGTCACCGCCAGCCCGCAGCTGTCGCTGAGCACCTACGGCGCCCACCTCTTCGCGATCCGCATGTTGCAAGGTCGGATCGGCGAACTCGACACCATTGCGTCGGATCTGGCGCGTGAACAGCCGGATCTCGCGATCTGGCGGGCGGTGCGGGTCGCCACGGCGGCCGAACACGACCCGACAGCCGCCCGAGATGCCTTCGATGCCGTGATCGGACCCGACGGCCACTCGCTGCCCGAGAGTTTCACGATGCTCGCAGGGCTGTACACGATGGCGTACGGCACGATCCTGCTCGACGATCACCCCCGAATGGCGCGCATGATCGAGATCCTCACTCCCTATGAGGATCGTTGGGCATGGTTCAACGTCGGCGTGGTCGGTCCGGTGGACTTGATCCTCGCTCGTCTCCGAGGGGCGACTGGCGACAGGACGGGCGCACGAGCGTGCGCCGCACGCGGCCTCGCATCGGCCCGGCGAGTCGGCGCTCCACGCTTCTCGGCCGAGTTCGCCGGATCGTTGACGGTCGGCCGATGACCGCGGGTTCGGCCCGCCTGGTGGCGGCACCGGGACGAATCCTCGAGGTGTTCGTCGGCCACGACCAACTGGAGTTGCGTCCCAAGGAGCGAGCCGTCCTCGCAGCGCTCGCCCTGCGCCATCCCGAGAGTCAGACCGTCGACCTGTTGATCACCATGGTGTGGCCGGTCGACAAGCCGAGCACCGCCCGGCAGTCGATCCACAACCACCTCGCCCGCATCCGCAAGGTCGCGCCCTCTCTGGTGGATTCGTCGAGCACTGGGTACCGACTGGCTCCGAATGTCGAGATCGTCGTGCCGACGGTCGCCGACGATCGCGACGATCCTCGTGACCCGAACGACGTCCTGGTCGAGTTCGCCGGGGTTCCTTCGATGCGGCCCGCACGAACTGCATTCGCCCGGCGACATCGCGCTCGCGATGACGTCGATCCGGTCGACCTGATCAGAAATGGGCATGCAGCCGGTGTCATCGAGGATTTTCGCAGGGCGGTGCTGCACGATCCGCTCGACGAGCGAGCCTGGTGGACGCTGGCGATCGCAACCGCGGCGACCAGCGGTGGTGCTGATGCCGGCGAGGTCCTCGATCGTGCGCGTGATGCGCTGCTCGAGGTCGGGCTGGAGCCGGGCCGTCGCCTCCTCGATCTGGACCGGATGATCCGTGACGGGGTGGTCTCGCCGTCGATTCTCCTCGTCGATCCTTTCGGATCCGACATCGGGAACCGGCTCGGAGAGCTCGAGCGAGCGGTGGCGATCCCGCTCGAAACGGTCCGATCAGCGCTCGAGTCCGGCGCTCCCGTCGTCATTGAAATCGAGGGACCTGATGGTTTCCTGCGTCGCGAGCTGCTCGCTCGGCTGATCGACACCGCTCGAGGCAAGGGATTCGCAACCCGTGCGGCGCGCGTGCAGCAAAGCGACATCGGGCCGCCCACCCCACGTGCCGTCCACGTCGGTGTGCGCCCGGTGGTCACCGTCGTCGACGGGGGCGAGTTCTGCACCGACACGAGCCGGCTCGTCGCCATGCTCTCGGGGGACGACGCGTCCGGCCACCGCGGCGTGTGGGTCGTGACCTCGGATCGCGGCGTCGGGTTCGGCGAGTCGGTCGCCGCTGCGCTGGCCGACGAGGGGGCTCCGCTCGGGGTGGAACACACGTCGATCCCGTCCGGAACCACCCACTTCGACGAGTTGGGCGTTCCGAGAAGCAGAGGGGTCCGTCGGCTCGTGTCGGTCCTCGCGCTGCTCGGCGAGTCGGTCCGGCTCGATGCGATCGCACCACTGGTCGGTTCCGACGCCGGTGCAGCTGCGCTCCATGCGGCCAGAGCTGGGTTGGTCCGCGCCGATGCGGCGGCCCACCTGGTGGACTTGGCGTCACCCCACGTCGGTCATGCGACCCTCGCAGCGATCGACGATGCCGAGTTGAATCAACTCACGGAGGGCCTCGCGGCCCTCGTCGACGATGATCACGACGAACCTCGCCGCGCAACCCGTCGCGCGGGGTTCGCGCTCGCCGCGTTCGGACCCTCGGCGGAGACGACGATCGACGCCACTCGCGCCGCTGCTCGCCTCCACGCCGATCGGGGCGATTTCACCGCCGCTGCTGCGACCCTGGAGCGGACCTCGCTGGCGCTGGAAGCGGCGCATGGTCTCTCGACCACCTGGTGCGCACTCCAGATCGAGGCCGGTCAGGCCCGCTTGTCCGGCGGTGACCCGTCGGGTGACACGATCCTGCGCAGCGTGATCGAGTTCGCCACGTCGGTGGGTGAGGGCGCATTGGCTGCCTCGGCGACACTCGAGTGGTGCCGCCTCGGAATGGCGGCGCGGGCGGGTTCCTTCGACCCCGATCGTCTCGCCGTGGTCGAGGGGCTCCTCGACATCAGCACCGACCCGCTGGAACAGGCCCAACTCGGTGCTGCCGCATCGATGGTGCTGAGCTTGGCCGACCGGCCCGAACTGCTGCGGCGGCACTTCGTCGACGCGGTCGAACATGCGAACGCATCGACGAACGCGCAGGTTCTCGCCGACGTCCTCCCGCTGACCTACATGTCGTTGCCGCTGCACGACGACGTCGACGGACGGCTCGCCAACGGTGCTCGGCTGATCGAGTTGGCCGATGAACTGGGTCGTCCCGACGCCCGCTGGGAAGGGTTGCAACTCGTCTACTCCTCGCAGCTCATGCGGGGTGACCCTGCGTTCCGGGACTCGTTCGATGCGCTGCGGGCTGTTGCGGTTCACGAGCGAAGCCGGAGCTGGGAGATGCAGTTCATCCGATCGAACATCGCGCTCGTCGACGGCGACCTCGAGTCCGCCCGGCGTCACATCGACGAGTCGTTGGCGTACTCCACGGACGTGCACGAAGAGCGCGTCGCCGCGGTGTTCGGCGTCCACCACCTGGTGGCCGCACTGATCGACGGTGACGCGGGCTCGTTCCTGGAGTCCGTTCGAACCCTCGCCACCGAGCAGCCCGGCGTCGGTGCCTGGCAGGCCGCCCTCGCCGTGTGCGCCGCATCGGCGGGAGACACTGCGACAGCGCTCGCCGCAGCCCGACGAACCATCGGTGACGGGGTCATCGATCTCCGCCGCGACCCCACGTACTCGGCCGGCCTCGTTTCGCTCGGGGAGGCCGTTGCGATCCTTCGCGACGAACCACTGGCTGCGACGATGCTCGAACATCTCGAACCCTTCGCCGGATGGTGGTCGTGGTGTGGTTCATGCACGTTCGGGCCGATCGACCTCACCCGGGCGCGCCTCGCACTGGTCCTCGGCCGAGCCCGCGACGCCGAGAAGATTGCTTCGTCTGCGGTCGAGAACTGCGCGGCGATGCGTGCAACGCGCTTTGCCGATGCGGCCACCGGCGTGCTGCTCGAGGCGCTCGCTGCTCACTGACGTCGGCTCGTGGTCCGGTGGCGCGGCTTCGCCGCAAAGCTCGGGGCGCGTCGGTCCAGGACCCCTCGTGGGCTCGAGCGTCAGGCCAGATGACGTCGATCGGCGAGCGGTCGGGCGAGAGCACGACGTCCGTCGACGGAGGCCCCGTAGACAGGCGCGCCGCCGCCGTCAGTTGATTCGCGACACGAGGTCGTGGGCAGCGGCGACGATCTTGTCGTGCAGTTCTGCGCCGTCTTTGGAATGGGTGTCGATGAGACCACTACCCGGAGCGGCGACCCCGGTCCATCCCTCGAATTCGAAGGCTTCACCACCGTCGTCCCCGAAGGAGTTGGCCAGCGTCCGCTCCGCCTGCGCGCCTGCCTCGATGATCACGCCCAAGCTGCTCCCAGCTGCGCTGAGCAGCACGGTCACCGTGGTGCCGTCGATGGTCGTGTGCACGACACCGGAGGCGAGATCGACGTCCCACCCCTGGGCATCGACGAACGATGCCGAGACCTTGTTCTTGGAGCGCCATTTGTCCATCGGTGATTTCTTGTCGAACAGTCCCATGCCCATTGCTAGCGGTCGCAGCACCTGACCCTCCGACCAGCGTTCGGAAACCGCCAGCTCGTCGAACCCTCCGCCCGATGTTCGGACCCTGGCACGTCGACGAACCTCCCGAAACGTTCGGAGCCTGGCACGTCATCGAATCTCCCGAAACGTTCGGAGCCTGGCACGTCATCGAATCTCCCGAAACGTTCGGAGCCTGGCACGTCATCGAATCTCCCGAAAACGTTCAGAGCCCGCCAGCTCTCGCTGACGGGCTCGTCGCTTCGGTGGGCTGGCGACCCGGATCGCTCCGTGTCGCGAACGCCCCGTTGTGGGCCGAGAAGGATTTGAACCTTCGAAGGCATACGCCGGCAGAGTTACAATCTGCTTCCTTTGGCCGCTCGGACACCGACCCATTCGGTCCCCCTCCGTCAACCAGCGAGATGAACCTCGCCAGGCCGTCGAACGGGGCTCCGACAAGCTACCGGTCCCGTCACGACGCGCAAACACGGATCCGGGACTCCGGTGGCCGGTCGTGCGCTGCCAGCATGAAGTCGCGGGCCTCACATCGACCGGGTTTCGTCGCCAAACCTGTTGTTCGCTCCCGAGTCGTGGCGGCCTCGGCGTCACTCGTCGTGGCGCTGCGGTCCCGATCCCACCCCTGAATGCGGCCTCGTCGATGGGCGACTCATCGAACCATCGCACGCCCGCCGGCCACATCGCACGCCCGCCGGTCACGTCGTGCGCCCGATCGTCACGTCGTACGCTCTCTCGTCACAAACATTGCGCTGGCTCGTCGAAACCTATGCGCAGCGCTACGTCGGCGGCCCCGACCGGGTGGCGGTAACTTCTGCGGCATGGCGAGTTTCGATGTCGTGTCCGAAGTCGACGAACAAGAGGTGAAGAACGCGGTCGATCAGGCGCAACGCGAGATCGCTCAGCGTTATGACTTCAAGAACACCAACTCGTCGATCGACCTGACCGAACTCGTGATCACGATGCACACCGCCAGCGAGGACCGGCTGAACGCACTCCGGATCGTCGTCGAGGAGAAGCTCGTGAAGCGGGGCGTGTCGCTGCGCGGCGTCGACTACGGCGACGTGCAGGAGGCGAGCCAGAACACGGTCCGCCAGGTGATGACCATCGCCGTTGGCATCTCTTCGGACAAAGCAAAGTTGATCAACCGGACGATCAAGGAGAAGGGCCCCAAGGGGGTCACGAGTCAACTGCAGGGTGACTCGATCCGGGTGAATGCGAAGAAGCGCGACGCGCTCCAAGACACGATCACGATGTTGAAAGCCGAAGAGGACTTCGGGATCCCGCTGCAGTTCCAGAACTTCCGCGACTGACAATCACGTCACGTTCCACGACGTGGATGACTGAGCAGCGCACGCGGCCCAGCCCACCCGCGCCAGGCCACCGGCGACACGCGCCCGACCCATCCCTTCCGCACGAAGCAGCGGCAATGGCGACGCAACGCATCGGCAACGCAACGGCAACGGCATCGGCATCGGCATCGGCATCGGCAACGCAACGCAACGCAACGCAACGATCCTGGTCGGGACGGCGCCGAACCGAGGTCGGTCGCTGCTCGGGGTCGGTCGCTGCTCGAGGCCGGTC
>Ga0307981_1003961_pt1 | contig 10770 bp, 9 predicted proteins | sample OrgLakmetagen987_FD_201849 | JGI IMG/M metagenome (GOLD analysis project Ga0307981, IMG submission 201849) | Saline water microbial communities from Organic Lake, Antarctica - #987 | ecosystem: Environmental > Aquatic > Non-marine Saline and Alkaline > Saline | place: Antarctica: Organic Lake... | reverse complement strand
AGCAAAGAGGAAAAAGAGCGAAAGAATGTAAACAACATAGGCAAAGATTACTCTCAGACTCGTCTTGGGGCAGCCCGTGGCCATCAAGTAGGATCCCTGGGACATCATGGTGACAAACTGGATCAACTGCATCATGGTCAGACTGGACTTCCACCAAATGGGAAGCGACTTGCCAGTTTCGGGCACCTTGGTGTGCATGCAGATAAAGTAGTACGTGTACATGCAGGTGTGGATGAATCCGTTCAAAACAATGGTCAGGTAAATATCACCATCGTAGTTGACGTGGGAGTTGAGCCAGTAAAAGAGAAAGATGGTAGTGTGGTGGTAGACGTGCAAGAAGGAAAGCTGTCTCCACTTTTTGCCAATCACGATAAAAAAAGTGTCCCAAAAGTCCCAAATCTTGGTGGCGTAAAACAACCAGAGGAGGTTGGCAAGAGGAGGGTTGTCTGGGTTATAATCGTTACACGGCATGAGGGTGTAGTTGTTGCGGTATGCCAAGAGAAAGGCCTCAATGGTCATGTAGGCACACAGCATGATCTGGGAAACGTTGTAGACAAACTTGATAGGGTAAGGGTCCATCGCCGGAACGCCCATCTTCATAATGGTGGACCCGACCAACACAAAGACGAGGTAGCCAACAGCGATGTTCCAGGCCGTGGAAAAGTCCGTAAAGGCCCATCCCTGGAGTAGCAGTATTGGTAGTGGACGAGATATAGGGGGTGAGTGAGACTGTGTGATGGTGTCAATGTGAGAAAGTGCCTCGTCCACGCTACCGTTTCTTAACGTACCTCGGTATATCCGCGATACAACTTATCGGGATCAGACCATTGGAGGATAATTTCACCGATAGCATCCACCTGTGCAGTGTATTCTTGGTAAGAGGCAGGAATCTCCATGGTTCCTTTACAGCCGTCCGTCTTCTGTTAGCTTTGTATTGTCGGTAACTCGAACGTGGGGCAACGTGTTGAGAAAGATGGACGTCGTGTGACGACGACGATAGGAAGCGAGATGGACGTCATCGTCAATGGCGCGAAAAAATGCACGCCCAATGCCTACACGTGGAAGCCTTTGTCGCGATATATTCTTGGTTTTTAAGCTGCAGCAGTACCTATCCCGGTATGGACTCTTTCGTTCTCCAATGGTTTATTAGTCTATCATAAGTGAAAAGGTCAAACGATCACGGTTGTTTTCGAGAAACTACTATTTCCGTAAGACTAGTCTTGCACTTTTGGCTGTGGCGGCCTCCATCGAACTTTTTCATCCGCGGAAAACGGCAGTCGGTGCACGGAATCGTCCTCCTCCTGATCAAAGTGAACCATAAGTATGAGTTCATTCACAATAAAAATAGGGTCTTCCACCACCTCTCCCTCACACCAGTCCCAGTCTTCGTTCCAATAGTACTCGAGCCGAGTTCCCTTTTTAATCGACTTGGCCCAGGGCGGCAAGATGGGTTCTCCCACTTCCAAGTCTTTGGAAGCTTCGTCGGTTTCGGTCGTGATTTTCTCAGATATTTTTTGTGCGGTAGCCATGCCCACCATGTTCTCCAGCAAACCCAAGACGAGTCGGAGTCGATCCACTCCGTCTGTCAGGCGGAGAAAGTGGCGGCGAGCGGTGCCCGAAAGATTGGTCAATTCGGCTGCCAGAAAAGAAATGGCGTAGTACATTTGACCGGGGGTGGTACAAATGTCGGGTAGGGACTGTACGAAAATGGCATAGACAGCAGCTGCTTCTTCGGCTGCCTGTCGCTCGGCCGTCACGACCATTGACTGTTCCAGGGGATTGAGATCTCGCTGTAGACCCGTCACTTGCTGATCTACGTAGGTTTTGAGTGCTTCAAGCGTTCGCTCCACCAGTTCAGAAGGCGTCAAGCTAGCATATGGGTCGTCGTCCCCGTCGTTGTCAGCGGTAGCGTCGTTGGCAATACTCGGTTCGTCGTCAAGCAGCTCGTCCACAATCACAACGGGAAACGGAATCGTCTTGACCACCTCTCGTACCACAAAGCGCCACGACCCTCGACACAAAACGGTTCGGGGAGGAGTCTCACCGTCTTCCACTACACTTTCTACTTCGTCTGGTGTCGGTGCACTAATCAAGATTTGCGCCGTACATCCAATAGCTCCCACCAAACTGTCAGAGTCTGGTTTGTAGGCCACATGTCCAAAGATCCGCTCGGGGGATCCACCCATTTCGCCAATAGAGGTCTCGGCTCGATCAATGGCATCGTCCACCACCATTTGGTGGAGGGGGCGCGTCAGCTGCATGCCGTAAATGTGAACAGTCGTTACTTCGTCCGGAAGATGATTTGAGGGCAGAGGTTGCATGTAAATTTGGTCTTGGTCTGGTTGGTCGGTAAAGTCCAGCAAAGGAATCTCGACCCCGCGTCGTTGACTCCACGTACTAGACAAGTGCAAGCCAGTGAAACGTCGTACTTTGTTCGACGACGTTTGATGACAGTGATAGCGATGAGTGGGGTTAGGTGCAAACGCTTCGACCACAAGGCTAGAGCTCAGCAACGCAGTTGCCAAGATGGACAGCCATGGCGTAGGAATCCGGCGACTTTTCATTGCTTCCATCTGGAGATTGTGACAGTACAAATGTCCATCGTCCATCATCGTCGACCAAAGAAAGCTTGAATATAAGTCATCCGACCCCAGAGATGTCGTAAGAGACAAATGTTAACTATTGAAGAAAAGATACTTATTGCGTACAGCCACCGCGAAGATCCGAAGGCGCCGTTGGGATGTATCACATCATCGTTGTTGCCCGTCTTGTTGCTGCTGCTGCTGCTGCTGCTGCTGCTGCTGCTGTCTACTTCCTACTACTACTAGCTTTAGAGGAGAAGAGAACCATGTCGAGGGGTAAGGACAGCAAGAAGAAGACGGGAGATGGTAAGCATCGAAACGAAACCAAAGAGGAGCGTCGTCTTCGTCTGCAAGGTCAAGAAGAAGCCCGAGAGGTAAGTCATTCTGTGCTGGATTCGGTCTGCCATTATTATATGTAACCGTTTGGAGGCGAAAGAGACTACTGTCGTAACTCTTCTCGTTTGTAGCATCCTACACAGTTGCTAGTTCTGACATATTCCGCGGGTTACAACATTATTCACAGGCGTGCCTCAAGATTATCCCCTTCGCAGGAGGAGCCATATTTGTCCTGCTTTTATTCTTTGCACTGTACGTGCGATCCATCCCTCCAGCAACCCCAGTACCTCAGCAGACATTCGTTGACCCAACCGTCGCGGCAGCTGAAGCCAACTTGCAACAACAAGTTCCCGACTTTCTCAAGGTTGGAGTCGTCACGCCCGAGGCTGAAGTCAAACCGAAGGAACCACCTGCTGAAACGATAGAGTTGTAGGTTGTAGTACGGTACTGTAGAACGAGTCGGGTGTCGTGTCGTGGATCACACAAGCTTCTATTAGGTGGTAAACTCTAGCAACCCCAGTCTCTGAGTTAAAACGTTTCTCAGAAAGTCATAGAAGTTCGCTAGTAGTCTAGCTATTAGCCAAGTCGACTAGATTAGTAGCTCAGGACAAGGAAAACGGCTCGGCATCAGTAAAGGGAATGTACTCGTCTGCTGCGTACACTCCATGATAGACTTTGAGCTCACGCAGTTGGACGGCCGCTTGCTTGGGCCCAAACAACGAGTTGGTTCCATCCTTAAACCGCTCGTAATACGAACCCAGCTTGCTACGTGCCTGCTTGGGATTGTCGCCGCCCAGAGGAATCACGAGTGAATCCGCTCCAAACGATGGTCCCGACTCAGGATAGTCCATTTGCGCCAGTCCCGGGCCTCCCACTTTGCGAAGCTTGGTAAAGGTGCCGTCCCCGTTTTCCTTATACAAAAATGCAGCAATCGATCCACGAGCTTCGCCGTATCCGACCCAGCCTTTTGGATTGTAACTAGAAAGAAACATTAGAGACGAATAGATGATGAGTCAAGGTAATGGCTGCTGTAGCCGGATGCTTTCGTATATCCATACTTGTTGGATCATGCATCATCCAGCTGATCATATCACAGTCGAGACAATCACTTCTTACCCTCCACAGAGCAAGCCTTGCTCAGTTTTGCAAACGACGAGAGCGCCACCCTTTTTGTCAACGGCTTTATGAAACTTGGCAGCATTCCATCCGTTGCGACTCGCAGAATACGTGAGCTTGAGTCCTCGAGTTTCCATGTTGGTGTTCTTGAGTAGGGGTCTCAGTACGGACATTTCTCGATCGTCCGTTTCAAGAGGCTCGGCCCATTCGTCGACTGTTGCTGGATATTGTTCTGGGAATCGTTCTCTGCCAAAGCGTTTCAGGCCCATGGGTTCTTCTTCGGGCTTGCCAAAGAAAAAAGAAAAGAGTTTTTCCACGGCATCGGGCTCTTCCTCTGGTTCCGGTGGGGGTTCTTCTGGCGTTTCTGGTGTTGGAGCTTGTTGATTGGACTTGCCAAAATTGAAAAACTGTCGTTGTGTATCGAGAGATCTAAATGTTCGGAGTGTACTGGCAGATTGTGGGAGAAAAGCTTGACAAATATGAAGAAAAACAAGTATCAGCAAAGCTGCGGTCGCCTGGATCCTCGCCATGGTGAAACCGCGGACAGAACGAGAAAATAATGCAGTTGAAGCGAACCAGATGAGAAGATACCCTTGCGTCTCGCAACGACACACTTGCGGTACTGACGTTCGATTCCTGTAAAAGCGTTTTTTCGCTCGCCCCGCCGCCGCGCACCATGGCCATATGGCCAGTGATCGAAGATTTACAGTTGTTTGTTAACATTCTTGCCTGTTTCACGGCACGCGCAAAGGTCTATTACTGTAGGCGATCACACACAGCAGCGCAACGATAGTCAAGAATTCTCAGCTGCAGTGCACGTCCGTTCCTAGAAGCATTGTCCGCAAGAGAACCAAAAACAAAAGCAGCAGCCCACAACAAGAACATCAGCCCACTACTTCCATGACGCTTCCCTGTTTGGACTTGGCACCGGCTGGAGGTACGCCTATCGATCGATGGTTGTCCTGTTGCTTTCCCAAGAAGAAACCGGACCATAATGGACCGCATCGTAAACTGGTAACAGACTTCAAGCACGAGCTAGCAACGACTCCAAAACTTCCGAAAAGTAGCATCGTCAAAGGTATGATATCATATTTTTGTCGAATAGAGGAATGCTCCGTGCGTTGATTGTCTTCTCAACTTGTTCTTACTATGCGTATTTGTTTGTTCTGAAAGAGAGAGAACTACCTAGGGTTACGGAAGAGACACAAAGCGGAATCCTCCGCGAGTTCAGCGACGCCGACATTCCAACTCTGCAAGACGAAGGATCTTCGAGTGAGTACAATGATGCGCACCAAGATCTTATTGTCGCGGAAGCTCCTGCCAGTGCTGATGTTGATGCTGCTGATGGTAATAAAAACAACACCAACAAGAAGCATCAGTCGTTGGTCCAAGAGCTTTGGAGAATGGTCTTTTCTGTCCTGTTCATGACTTGGATGGGCAACGCCAAGCAGCCTGCCAAGCTCAAGCAGGACAGTTCCAGCAAGTTTGTTTCGAGCAACAAGGCAAATTTGGATTGGATCAACGAATAGTAATTGATATCAGAGACATGCAACCCCAAGCTGTCACAGCAGTGACATCATATTGTTGAGCGAACCTACGCACTAAAGAAAGTATAACGATATCATCGTTGTTGCTTTTGGATTACACCATCCTCTCATTTTCCTTTCGTCGTTGCATTATTTTCCAGCGGAACTTGCATGACCTACAGTAGCACTAAATATCCACTTCTGTCAACATATGCCCCCATATTGTCTCTAGCTAGTAGCATGCCATACGGTAGTTGATATAGCTAAAGGGCTTTTGAGACGAGCACCAACAACAAGACTACAGTACGTAATAGGGTTATCGATAATTTGTATATGCAGCCAGACAGGCAAAGTTACTGCTGTTTTAGTTTCGCGTGTGCCATTACATGGTACCGGCAAAATTGGCGTGATCCATGGCGCCATTCGCCTCCGGCAGTGTCGCTTGTACCGACGTGCGCTGGACTGGCCACTTGCTCGTCACCTTGATGCGGTTGGAAAAGAACTCCATGCAAGGCGCACCCGTAATGTCCATGTCGCCATACTTGCTGCTGGTGCCGTACAAGCCACCAAAGGAAAAGGGCTCGCGAGGCACGGGAATACCAATATTGACTCCCAACATTGCGGCACGGAAGCGCGTCAAGAACCAGTCGGCGTTTCCGCCGTTGGTGGTATACACGGACGCGGCGTTTCCAAAGGGACTGGCATTCTCCACCTCAATTGCTTCTTCCCAGCTCGAGCACTCGTAAATACTCAAGACGGGTCCAAACACTTCATCGGTGACGGTCTTGTCTTTCGCAGACTTGTGCAACAGAATCGTAGGTCCAATCCAGTTGCCCTTTTCCTTTTTCCACGATCGACCATCCAACAAGACCTTGGCGCCGGAATCTTCGGCAGCGGCAATGTACGAGATAATCTTCTTGTAGCTCGCCTCGTCAATGACGGGTCCCAATTGCCCTGGACCCACACCGGGTGCAATCGCGGCAGCCTTGGTTTGAATAGCATTAACGAGATTCGTCTGTTGACCAAGCGTCAACAAGACGGACGCTGCCATGCACCGTTGCCCGGCACAGCCGGCAAAACTAACGGTAATGTCGGCCGCGGCCCCTTCCAATTCGCAATCGTCCAAGGCCACCAAGTGATTCTTGGCTCCTCCGAGCGCTGTACAGCGCTTGTTGAGAGATCTGGAGGCGTCCGAGACAATCTTGGCGACAGGACTGGAACCGACAAAGGTAATGGCCTTGACTGCCGGATTGGCAATCAGCGACTCTACCGCCACCTTGGTGCCGTTTACCATTTGGAAGACACCGGGCGGAAATCCCGCTTTTTCAATCAATGCCGCCACGGCATGCATGGTCATGGGCACTTTTTCACTCGGTTTGAGAATAAATGTATTGCCCAGCACCAAAGCAATCGGCATGGTCCACATGGGCACCATAAATGGAAAGTTAAAGGGCACAATGCTCGCCACGACACCGAGCGGAACGCGACGATCTTCGCATTGCACAACCGAGGAGACCCGCATGGTCTGACCCGCTGCCACTAGCGACAAACCGCAGGCGTATTCGACGGTTTCGTTGCCCTTGGCAACGTCCGCGAGCGCTTCCGTCATGTTTTTTCCGTTTTCCTTGACAATCAAGGCGGCCAACGCGCCAGCATTGTCGCGTACGAGGGCGTGGAATTTCAACATGATTGCCGCCCGGGCTTTAATGGTCATGTGTGACCAGGCTGGTAAGGCTGCTTCAGCTGCCGCGACGGCTTGGTCCACGTCGGCGGCGTTGGACACGGCGACCCCGGCCAGGATGCTGCCATCGGCTGGGTTGTGCACGGGCAAGTATTCGTTCGTCGAGGGCGGCACGAACGCGCCGCCAATGTAATTGTCAATCTTTGGCGTATCTCCGTTCATGGTGGCGAAAGTTCGAGGGGTTCCAATAAAATGTAATGGGCAATGGGATAAATAATGGAGATCAAAAGGGTTCTCGTATAATATGATGTGGGAGACTAGACTACCGTAATCAAACAAAGAAGCAGAGAGTCAGAAGTTCGAGTTAGAATGCCATCGCCTTCGACGGCGATCTTCGATGTCTTCTCGTCTTTCTCGCTTCGAGGAAGTTCCGAAGTTCCACAAGATCCGTCAACCAATGTCTTTCAAATGTCGTACCTTCTGATGGTCTGTGCGGCCGCCGGTGTCCGTCTTTGGGGAAGAAGAATTTTGCTCGGGTCGGAATTAATTTTTGATTGCTGCTTGTTTACCGTCGGTACGTAGACCTCCGTAGCTTTCCTACTGATTCACAAAACGACCACCAACTCGTTCGACAATCGACATAACAATTCGTTGGAAACATCATCGCACCTCGCACTAGAGACATTCCTCCAATCGCGATCAGTCGGAACGTGTCTACACGATACGATACGAGATAACGACTAGACTAGACTAGACTAGAGTATACATTGCGACTGACTGAGCCATTCATCGTTCCTTGCGCTCGCTCACACAAACTAGAAAGGGAAGAAAGAAAAAGCGTTCATTCCAAGCCACTCATCATCACCACCATCATCATGACTGGAACCGACGCAACCAATTCCAATCACCCAGTACCAGTACCGTCCAGCAGTAGCAAGACGGTCACTCCGCTATCGCCACCACGGCGGCGTCGCTCCCGTCCCTGCTACTACCCTGCCAAGGAGGCATTCGTAGTGACGGTCCAAACGCAAGTCCGCAAGCTCATGGACGAGTCGGGCTTTGGTCGCGACCGAGCCGTGGCGGCCGTCTTGAGAGAAATTGCGGTACCGGAACAAAATCCCAGTGACACGCAGGTAAGCCCAAGGCGTGGACTAATCGATGGTCGCATCGCAACGTGTTGTTGGTTGTTGTGGGGAGCAATAAGTTGGAACGAGTAGGCAAACGAGTTGCTGCGCGAGGACTCTGGAGGAGAGTCAAAGGAAGAATATGTCACGATTGACTCAACTTGCATCGTGTCCATGAGAGCTCTCTAGGGCATTCGTAACAGAACGCTGCATCTTTGTGGAGAAATACGTTGCGTTGGTTGTTGAGAGATGTTTGTTGCTTTCGGAATGTGAATGTTTTGCTCACACTTCTTGCCATTGTCACAAACAAACACACGTGCGCAGATCTTTCAAGCCATGCGGCGTTACGGTATTGGTATGGAACAAGCAGTCATGGCGCTTTCCGTGTCGGATGCTCTGGAGCATGCCGTCCAGCAAGGCAGTACTTCGACTCGGCAAGCCGTCCAAGATTTGACGACCAAGTTGAATACGGCAAAGTTTGTGCATTTGCCAGCGCAACAAGTCTCTACTTTGTTGTGCCCACCTCCTACCACACCTCCACTATCAACGCCATCCGACTTGCGCATTGCACCCGTACCGTCAATTGAACGTGTCGTGCTTCCTCGCAACAGTAGCAGCAACAGCAAGGTTGTGCCGACGAAAAAGTCAAAGGCAGCCAACAAAATGGCCAAGCCAGCGAGTCGCAAGCGTTCCATGGACGATAATCAGGAATCGGCGCAACAGCAGGAGCAACGCCCTCGAGCAGACTCGGTCACGGAAATTGTCACGGCCAAAATCTCGTCGGAAAAGACTGCAGTCGCCGCCACCACGGGCAGTGACGAAAAGAAGGTTGCTCCTCATGTTGCCGGTGCCGTCGTGCAGACTCCAGTCCTTCGCAACAATAAGCGTCGAGGAGACGATGGTTCTGCGGAAGCTTCGGCCCACAAGCGGTCTCGAACTAATGCTGCTTGAAGCAGCCCAAGTTAGTTTTGGCTACTACCCAGTTACTATACTACCAATACTACTACAGTAGCTAGAGTATGACAATGGCATTTCGTGCACTCGAAAGTGGCGTGCGGAACGATACCTTGAAAGAGTGTCAGTCAATCGACGTTTGGTTTAGAGTGTTGTAACTTTGTGATTTCTTTACGTTAAATCTATCTGCGCGTGTTCTGTTCTAAATAGTGCGTCCGTGGCTATCTCGTGCATGTATATACTGTACAAATGCAAGTGTCGGTGGGCACGTATTTCTCCTCATGGGGTTGCGTTATCCTCGACCGTTTGGCCTACAGTTGGCGCACGAAACAAGAGCACCCCCGCCAACCAAAACTCGGAAATCCGGACGGGTACCATGAGATAGCTGGAAACGTCTCCGTTGTATCCAGTCGAGAGAAAGTACAGCATGCTGTCGGTCGCGTACCCAACGCCCGCGGCGGCCGTGACCCATCCCAACCACTGGCCCGCCGCGAGGACGCCATCCTGGACAATCAAAATGCCCAGCAAGAACAAGCTCACGCCCAAAAACACCAACGCCAGCAAATGACCATACTTGTGCAACACCAAGAAGAAAAATGCCAAGCTAGCGGCTGGATCCGTGTAGTCGTCGCCTGCAGTCACCGCGAGGCTGTTCATGGCGGCCGCCGCTGGAAAGGACGGATTCAGTGAGGTATCCAGCAAAAGAGAAGCGGCAAAGTAATGGAGCAAGTTGGTCGCCAGGACGGCTTGTTGAAGCAGACGAAAGGCTGCTTGCATTACAGCCAGTACGGGATTGGCACCGGCGGCCCAGAAAATGCAACCCAACAAGATACTGACAGCGACATTTGCGCAACCCGTGACGAGGTCCAACACCAATCCTCGGCGGGCCAGCAATGGGTTGGCTCGTAAATGGACGGCCGTGTCTTGGGGAGAGCCAAGGTCCAGCAATCGACTTTGGACGCCAACGGCCATCATTCCGGTCGCGATAACGATAGTGTAACAAACTCCCGCGGCGAGGCCCCAGCGACGAAGTTGTTGTTGCTGGAGTTTGTGTGGGTGCTCTTTGACAGCATCTGTGGCAGGAGGAATGGCATCGTATGCCACGTTCAATCTGGTGGTTTCGTCGTGGTTGTGAGGATCCAGTATCTCAATTGCTCCGCCGCTGTCGCCGTTCATGTTAAAAAGGAAAGGCAGGCTATGTATGGAACAAGCAGTGACAAGGGTTTGAGGTGTACGCAGTGTACGATCGAATGGGTGTTATGTACAAAATGGAACAATGAAAAGCGTCGAGAAAAAACGCATCAAGGAATTTAACATTTTTTTCCAGGAGAATCTGAACACGCCTCGAACCTTCAATTCTCAGCTGTAGTGTGTCAGCAAGGATGCCGTTTTAGTTTAGATTTTAGATCCGGTCTAAATCTAAATCTAAAGCGTCTAAAACCTGTCTAAAG
>Ga0307981_1003959_pt1 | contig 10773 bp, 15 predicted proteins | sample OrgLakmetagen987_FD_201849 | JGI IMG/M metagenome (GOLD analysis project Ga0307981, IMG submission 201849) | Saline water microbial communities from Organic Lake, Antarctica - #987 | ecosystem: Environmental > Aquatic > Non-marine Saline and Alkaline > Saline | place: Antarctica: Organic Lake... | reverse complement strand
CAAGGGTCGCTAAAGAGAATAATATGTGGAAAAAGGCTGCTAGGTTTATTTATGTATCCTTTGCATGCACCATTCTCTATATTGTTGCAATTTGCTAAACTGTATTATCTTTACAACGTCTACTCAAAGTAGCTCGAGTCGACTGCAGGCAGACTAACTTGAATGATCTTCATGACAGAAGAATAACAAACGTCATCGTTATTCGCGTAGTTGGTGGCAGCGATATACAGCCTGTTCGATCCCTTGTTGGGCCGCCAGTCCAAAGAGAACGGTAGCCAAGGCACGGGCGTCGGCATCGCCAGTCTCACTGGCTTCAAACATGATTTCGTCTGCCAAGGCCATTTGCGCAAGGGGATTGCCCCGGACAGCGCCTTCGAACCAAAATTGTTTGGCCAGATTCATCGGCGAGAATGTATCGTCCCCTAGTACAACCAGGTCAGGGCGGCCCGCGTCAGACCGAAGGCGATGGACCAGATCCCTAGCTCGACTCATCCTTTGCTCATCCAAGGACTCGTCTTCCAACAGACTGCCTAGCCGCGTAAGCGCAATAGTATTCTCCAGAGCAGCACTGTCCAAGTACAAATCAGAAGGATGCGGACCCGAGACGATCGGTTTGCAGCTGGTATCCTCGTGAGAATTATCCGTCTGGAACATGGCTTCCGAGGGCGAACTCAATTCTTAACCAGTCGTAGGCGATTCCGAGCTCTCAATCGCGCTAGCGAGCACAAACTGACCTACATGGTTTGTCTCGAGATCTGGTTGACTGTACAGCCATTGGGAGGGCGGTAACGATTGTTCCGAGTCTAGTTCATCCTTGGTAGTGAACCACACGACAAGGCTCGTGCGATCGAGGCCCGGTTCGACGTCGACTCCATGGAGCACGTCCCACGTATACACCATTCCATCGCCACGTGCTAGCGGGAAGAACCTTCGTAGCGCCGCATGGTTGGACGTCTTGCCGTCTTTGGTAGACATTTGGGTGGTAAACAGTCCGTTTCTACCATTGGCTCCAACATCGTCCAAGGTGATCACGGACGTGGCTCTTGAAAAGACATCGTAGTGAGCTGGGATTCCGTTTCTGAACTTGCCGTCGATCACGTCTTGGCCGTAGCGACGCAAGAAAATGTCTCCTACTCGGATCGACGTTGTGTTCATTAGCTGCTGCACCTTCGGCAGTAATTCATTGTATATATACGGTCCAACAAGTTGCAGCAAGTCGTCTATACAGTGATCGAAATCGTCGAGTTCGTCCTTGTCATCCTCAAGAAGAACCACTGGCTTGCCATGACTGACTAAATTGAGGTGAAAACTCGGAAGACCATCGACCGAGTCTGGATTGGTAGATAGCAATCCCTGTCGCTCGAGCACTTGGACTCGTTCAAACACATTTTTCGTCACGTGCCGTGGCAACAAGCCTGGAAAGTGCGAAATCAAACTGCCCTTCATTGGACTGTGGGGTGATCTTAAGTCAAATGTAAGACGGCGAGTGCACAGCTGTTCGAGGTCGTTCAGTGCCTGCATTCCTCTCGGTTCGCCTCGGAAACGAATAGCCTGTTCAGTTAATGCACGAATGGTTTCGACTGCTGGTTCATTCGGATCGTCATGGACGACACCATCGGTATGCGTTGCGTTGCTTTCGCTCACAAACAGGCGCGTCAATGATATTGTATGCTGCTATATTCTTGGCCGTCGGCCCCAATTAGTTGAGGTTCCTTGTGGCGTAAAGGCTTGGCAAGGCCAAGTCCAAGCTAATCCTACTACCACCAACGCGACAACAGGCGGGAAGAACAGTGCTGATATATTCTTGGCCGTCGGCCCCAATTAGTTGAGGTTCCTTGTGGCGTAAAGGCTTGGCAAGGCCAAGTCCAAGCTAATCCTACTACCACCAACGCGACAACAGGCGGGAAGAACAGTGCTGTCCAAAGAGCAACGCGTCGCCTTTCCTTTGGTCTAGATCTTGCCATATTTAATCTTGTTTCTTGGTAAGTGGTTTCATTGGCTTGCTGCACATAGTCTAGCAACCAGTCTTTCAACATGCAGCAGACATCGTATCACGCTTCTAACTTTCAAGCACGCCATCGCGCTGACGAAGAAGGCGAAAAACCAAAAAGTGAGCAACGCGCGCGACGCGTCAGCGACATTTTCGCCGTTGGCGCAAAAAGAATTTCGAGCAAAAAGAACAAGTGCTGTCGACAAGACAATGGTACGAGTGACCCTTCCATCGACAAGTGCTACTCTACAAACGTACTATCATGAGATCATCAGATACGAATATTACAAGATTCTATTGATTTACTCTACCAACATACAGGGATGGAAGGAACTACAGTACTGATGGCAAAAAGCGAACGCGTAGCAAAATGACAAGGGCCGCGAGACGGAAAATTAGGAGAGGAACCCCGTTCAGACCCACTATTGCATCTGTAGCCTTACGCGGCCGCGGCTTATTCCAGGTCCTTGATCATGCAAATGCTGAAATAGCTGGCAGCTTTCTTGCATTGCGTATCCGTCGAGTGGGATACGAGACAATGCTGATAGATCTCTCTTACGTCCTGACAGCTTGACATTTCACCGGCAGGCGAAACAATTGTCGCCATGATAACGGGGGAGTGTCTTGTCCACGTCTGTTGTGGATTGGGAGGGTTGATAAGGATGGTATTGGTAGGGCGTTCGGCAGTGGTGGCTTGCATGGAGGAGCGCATCTTGGTTATCTTTGTCGGGTTTTGTGGTTAGTCTTGTTCTGCTTGTCGACGATGGTGGTGTCAGAGAATTTATGAAACAATCAGCAAAATCCACAAAACAAGCAGAGAACAAAGCGCATCAACACCGAGGAAGAAAAATCACTCCACGACCTACGAGCATCGGAATTCTTCAGCCGGGGGCCTTCTTGTCGTCTAGGGTCGGTCTGACGTGTGACCGTCAAAAAGACGTCGAGAATGACTCCAAACTTACGAATTTGCGACATTTGAGTGCCAGACAGTATGTTCCTCGATATTGATTGGGCCTCCGGGTCGTTCAGAGTTTCTGGGGAGACGACGCTCTGGAAATTCAGCAGCTTTTTGGCCCGCGCGGTAACCGCCGGCACTCTTCATGGTGAAGTGTCTGTGATTACGTCGATGGAACGCTGGACGATATAATGTTGAAGGAAAAATTTCAGCTCCCAGCAGTGTGCGCTGTCAAAGCATCGGTTTGTATCTTCAAATCTGTGAAGTCAAGCGTTAAGGATCATGGTCCTACACAGTGGGCAATCGTCGTGATTCGTAAGCCACTCTATCGCGCATTCTTCATGAAATATATGATCGCATTTATCCGATTTGGCCCAAGAAATGGTTTCCCCAGACTCGTACACATCCAAACAAATGCAGCACTCTCTTTCTCCAATTGTTCTAACGCTAGAAGCTGCCGCTTGATAAGAACGTGCGATGCTATTTCCCTCCGTATTCGCCTCGTAACGATCTTGCGATGCCTTGAGAATATTTTCCACGGACCTGACACTTTCGGGGCGATCGATACTGCGGTGGAATAAGCTGGAATGGATAAGTTCCTTTCGCTGTTGCTCTCCATCAAGACTCACAGGCGGCGCGGATGGATGCGGCTCTGCAGCTACTGGAGGATTTCCTGGAGGATATTGTTGCACTTGCGATTGCGCCTGACTTTGCCTTCGTCGTTCCGACATGTTTTGTCGAACTGTTCCCAACTCTTGGCCCGGCGGATTAACCACAGCATTTTGTTGTTGTGCTTCCTCGGGTTTCTTCTTGAGGCTGCAGATAACGCAGCTAACGACGAACATGAACAGAATGACATACTCAAGCATCGTTGGATATCAAGAGGAGGTAGATAGGAGGAGTGTGTGCCTTGATATTGATGTGATGCAGGTGTGGGTGATGTCATCGCGCCAGCCAGCTTTTTGCGCCATTTGGAGATGCCCGTTGAGATTCATTTCGCCAAACTATCACAGGATAGACCAACATTTGAATTTCTTCAACGCAATGGGGGGATGACTTCTTAACAGACTCCTTAGCGAGATACAAACAGCCTACTACTCCGGGGTATTTACTTTCAGAAGATGACATGTAATCATCCCTCGCGGACTATGATTTTTATGCGAACGGGGTCGTCCATGCACAAGAAGACAAGCTGAGTTTTCTAAGACTTCCTCGAGGCTTTATCTTTCGCCCCATAACCGTCGTACCTGGTACATTATTTTACAACTTTAAGCTACACCGTTACCAAAGAAAGCTCGCAGTAGTGGTACCAAGAGTCGCGCTCTACAGATCCGGTAAGAGTTTCAAAGTCCTCTCCCAAATAACGTCTCGATCTTCTGGTGAGTGCTTGATGCCACCAGTAAAGGTCTTTCCATCTTGATCAAGCAGGTGGAAACCTTTCGTAGATAGATCCAAACAGCCCTGAGTCATGAACTCTCCACAATCTTCCAGTGTCCGAGCAAAGAATGACTGGATAGGACGAATCGCCATTCTTAGCATCCACGGGAATTCCGTGCCCCAATTCGTATTGACAAAGCCGGGACATGCGTGCGCTACGACAAGGCCGGGATACTCTTCGGAGAGTCGCTCAAAACCCGCATCCGTGTAGTACCCAGCAGCATCCGCTGCGTTTTTAGTGGAATAGGTTCCCTTCAACTCGAAATCGTCCTCGAATTGGTTGTACTTGCTGTGCACACCGGCAGAGAGAACAGTCAGAATACGAGATCCCTCCTCCATATGCGGGGCCATTAGCTTGGCTAAGTAGATCCTAGAAAAGTAATGCAGCTGGAGCTTTTGGTCGATTCCGTTCACTGTTGGTGTATAGCCTTGAATGGTCGCCATGCCGTGTGTCAAGACGAGGAAATCAATCTTCTTGTCATTGCGATCAGCGATGTCCTTGACGCTCTTCAAGTCGAAAGCGTCAATGCTTTGAAAGGAATGAGATTTTTGTGGCGAGAGAGCCGACAGCTGTTGAACGATTTCGTTGCCGCGTTGGGCCGATCGTCCCACGACAATCACTTCGCAATCTCGTTTGGCGAGCGCCAAGGCAATCCCCTGGCCGATACCACTTGTACCTCCAACGACGAGTGCTCGTTGAGGAATTGATGATAGGCTCATGGTTGGTGTGGCTTCATACAGTATATGGTGATGTGGCGTTCGCTGTTGTGTTGTTGTGTTGCGAATTGAAAAAGGTTTCGTCAACACACTGGTTCTTCCGCAGTTTCCGGGTTATGCTTTGTCCCCTCCCTCCCGACTCCCGACCGCTTCCTACCCTACCTACCCTACCCTACCTGGGGTTACAACAAAATTCCCGACATCGATGATGATTCGATTCCATCATCATAATTGTATTTATGGTCGTAGGAATTACAACACGACAGACACGATCAACGCACTCGAGTAACAGGATCAATCTATCGACGCAACCATGAGTCTCGTTCTGATTGACGCCACCTCTAATTCCATTACTGTGTCGTGGCCAGAAACACAAGGAGCCTCACGGTATATTTTGGAGTACCGCAAGGCTGTGGACAGTGACACGGTAGAGTTTGATACCTTGTCTGACAAGCTCACTGCGACACAAGCTAGAAAGCGAAACTTGAAAGACGAAGCTGGAACTGGGTTCTTCTTTCGTGCAGGCGCCCCGAAGGATAGCGACGATACCGTCACCGCTTGGAAGACCCATTCGGAACCATTTCACCTATTGCCAGCGGACGCCGAGAAGAGACGCGCATCGGCACCGACCGCGGCACACGCTGGAACCAACCAAGCAGCGTTGGTGAGGTGGAAAGCTGCGCCTGGTGGAACCGCAGGGTACGAGCTGCAAATGCGAGAAAACCGCGGTGGCTCTGCGTGGAGTACGATTGCATCGTCACTGTCGGCCACAGAGGTGCGCAAGAAGAATCTCACGTCCCCGGTGGGCTACCAGTTTCGGGTACGACCGGTATCTGAAGAATCGATATTTTCGTCACCTTCCGACCCGTTCGTAGCACTTGGTCTGTCGGCAGGAATGAAGCAACTCTTTTGTTCATTGGAGAACGGAAACTTGCTTCGAAGTGTTAACGAAAAACCGATTCCATTAGCGGACGCCCTGGGAGGCAAAGAGTTTGTTTTATTGTACGCGAGCGCGCATTGGTGTGGACCGTGCCGCCAGTTTACTCCTCAGCTAACCAAGTGGTACCAATCACAAAGCGACTGCGAAGTGGTCTTTTTGTCGGCTGACCACGATGAGAACGGGTTCCGACAGTACTACGGAGCCATGCCCTGGCTCGCAGTCGTCTACGATGACGATGCACGAGAACAGCTCATGAGCTTCATTAGCGTGACGGGCATTCCTCGTTTAACAGTTCTGGATGGTAAAACGGGAAAAATCATTGAAGAAAACGCCGTTGGCAAACCTTTGGATGTGAATCGCTGGAGGAAGCTCGTCGGTAGGGGATCGCAATACGAGTGTGCTTCTGGTTAGAGACGTTGGTTGTACAACGTTTAAGTTATTAAACTTTTAAAAATGTATTGTGTTATCAAGCGCTAGAGCTACCGGCTCCAGGTAGCTCGTAGAAAGTAGACAACACCACCTAGACTAGTCCACGTGAGAATGCAGGGGATTCTCAGTCACGAGTTCATGCGATGATGCGTCAGTCGTCAGTCGCTTCAAGATTGGACTGCTGTTGTCTGTTGACGTTGTCTGTTGACGTCGCCAGAGCACTTCTTCATAAAGACACGAGTGCTGCACCGCTTGCCTTCCTAAACAGTCAGATCCATCATGGTTTCTTCCTCTTACGTAATCGTGGCCGCTTTGACTCTGTTTTCCTCATCCGCTTTCTTTGTTTCGGCCTTTACCTGTCGTCAAAGTCGGGTGGTACCATCCAGTGCCCCAACGTTTACGAGGCAGCCCTTGGATCCTAGAGAAATATTACGAACGAACGCAAGAACGATATCATTGTTCATGTCGGACCAGAAGAGCCAAGACGACGGAGTTGTGGAACTGGTAGACGAGGAAGAAGAAACTGTCAAGGATTTGGCAGCAGCAAAAGCAGCAGCGGACGAATCGACACAAGTCAGCGCTCCATTTTTGAGCCAAGGTGAAATCTTGGAGGACGCCTTGAATCCGGATCTGTCCGACCCCAAGCAAACAAGAGTGATCCTCTACATTATCATCTCCTTGCTTCCCGTTCTCTTTCTGATTCCCCTGATGCTTGGTTCGAGAGATTTAATTCCGCTTACTGATATGCCACCCGTCAATATGTAATATGTAGAACGCTATATAAACGATAACTACATCTGATGGACGCGAACAATAGTTTAATACCATATTCTCCAAAGTAAAGAGTTTGATTTTCATTGCATAATTTGGTTTCTTTATGATGAACGGCGTTGTAGTTTACTCTGCCTTCTTGACCTTTTTCAAGGCATCGTCAAAGCTTTCTTCCTTATCTGCTGCATCGAACCTGCAATAAGATGATGTTAAAGAGAGATAGACATAAGTGTCACATACAAAAGGATTCCCAGTATGCTTTGGTTCGGGTGTGGGTGTGATGAATACGTACATGTCAAACATTTCTTCCAGATTCAAGTCGAGACCTTCTTCCTCTTTGGGCGGCTCGGCAGCAAAGAGCTGGGATCTTCCTTCGATTCCACGGGTAAACGCCGTCGGTGCAAAGGCACTTACACTGCTACTGAGAATCAAAGCTGCGAGGAGAGCGAGAATGGAAGTATTCATGGTGGTTGCTGACGTTGGGTTTCGTGAGAAGATGAGGTGTGCAAGTCTTCTTGTGTTGCTGATGTTGGATGATGTTCCCCACTACCACCATCGTGAGGCGGCTGACGGTTGAGCCGCATCTTCTTCTGCGTTGCTTCAACTTTGGCGCGAGTGAATCACGAATTGACATTAATCCAGTCACGGAACCTCCGCCGCACGCCCTCACGCGTGCCGGTCCCGAGCGTCGCAGCACGCAACGGTCGACAAAAGCTAACAAAGCAGAAGAACAACTCTTTCACCCTCACATCTGCCGTTGTCTCTATCCATACCATACTGCCTGCCATACTCTATACTGCTGCAATATAGTCTCTTCTGATCCTAGTGTTGCTTGCAAAAGGAACAACGAATTTGACCAGAACTAGAAGTATCGAGAAGCATGAGTCTATCGTCCTCTTCCTACCGTCTCATTGCCGCCATTAGTGTCCTCCTAATGGTCGCTTCGACATCCCACGCGGCTTCGCAAATGACCTACGACGACACGAATCCGTGTCGGTTGTGGCTCGCCCCGTCGCACGTGTCGACCGAAGCTAACCCGAAATACGGTATTTTTGCTGGCGTCGATTACGCTCAAGATGAACATCTCCCGAATTCCGAACTCGCCTTGCCTCTGGTGGACTTTTTGGAGAGCGCCAACAAGGACGACGGACATCTCCATCGAGAGATTCTCGATTACATCGAATCCTTCTTGTGGACGTCGGAATACGCCGGTGCCAAGTGGGAGGGTAACTACAGCACGACAGTCTTGGTTCCTGGTGCTGGTGTCCTTGCCAACTACCACTCGGGTTTCTACAATGTGGACTGGTCTCAGGGATCGGTTCTTCTCCGTGAGCCCGACGGTACGGCCGAGCCGGGAAAGGCGCATCCATCCCGCGGGGCGATTACCGACTACTACAACCTGACTGTCAAGGCCACGCAAAATATTAGAGCTGGTATGGAACTCTTTGCCAACTTTGGGGATGTTTGGGATGAGGGCGACAACGAAAAGAATATTTACCAAGACAAGCTCAATCGTTGGGATTATATGAATGCCGACCAGATTCTCGACGAAGTCATTGTGTTCATGGACAAGTACGACGACGAAATGTCACCGGAACTGAAAGATGAAGCTCTCGACTTTATTCTCGACAAACTCTTGGGTACGGCTGCTGGAAAGCACGCCAAGGTCATTCGTTCGCTGATTCCGGACAATCCGCGCAAGCTAAAAAAGGTCAATGAAATGGGAGGGACTTTTCACTACCGCAACTCGGACTTGGTCAAGTCACCTGCATGGCTCAACAAATACGGTTTGTGCGTCGATAACATTCGCAGCGGACCCAGCACTGTCAAGGATGCGGGCCGAGGTGCCTTCGCCAGTCGCAACTTGAAGTTGGGTGCGACGATTGTCCCGGTCCCCATGGTGCCAATCGCCAACGAAGATGTCATGGAAATGTACACTATTTTTGAAGACGACAACGAATTGAAGTACGATCGCGATAAGTCGCTCGGCAAGCAGCAGATTTTCAACTATTGCTTTGGTCACCCTGAGTCCAGTGTCTTGTTGATGCCGGTTGGACCCATGGTCACATACATTAACCACGCACCGACTGGACTGGGTGCCAATGCCTATCTCCGATGGTCGGAGCACCCTTACATTTACAATGACGAGGAATTGCTAGACTTGCATCCCGAACAACTTGCTGTGACCGAGAATCCCAACCTTGTCATGGAGTTGATTGCCATTATACCCATTGCCGAAGGGGACGAAATCTTTATTGATTACGGCAAGGACTGGGAGACGATGTGGGGCGACTACAAAGAGGCTTTTGAAACCTCGTACGCCGATGGCAAGTGGCCTCTCAAGGCGCGCGAAAAGATGGTCGAGTTCAAGGACAAGCCCTTTCCCGTCGACGTGAAACAGAATGCCAATCCGTATCCAAAGGGCGTCGCAACGGCCTGCTTTATTGAATCAACCGAAGTGGAAGATGGTACACCAAAGACATCGGAACATGACGATGACATTGTACAGTGGATTAACCCTACGTCGTTTGCCAAGTACAAGGGTCACAATATGTTTGCTTGCGACTTGATGGAGCGTACCGAATTGCTGACCGACGGCAACATGTACAATTATACGGTTCTGGCCCGGCAGCAGGACACCATGGAGGCTCTATTAGTCAAGGGTGTTCCTCACGCGGCCGTTACTCTAGTGGATCTCCCTTACACGAGCGATATGCACACGCCTGGTGCCTTTCGGCAATGGATTGGAATTCAAGATGCCCAGCTTCCCCAAGCTTGGCGAAATTTGAGAGGTTAAGTGTTTGAAGTACATGTTGTTCGAAGTACTTAATCACAATAAAATCGATTCTTGCAGTTGTGTATCTACTACAACAAAGTGGTGCTACTAGCGTTAGTAAAGTACGTAGCTTGGACTATGTTTGGAATCGATTCTTCTCATGGTGTCTTTCCATTATTGGAGTCTTCTGGTGCACCGAATCGTATCGCCACATCTTCCAACACCTTATCAACTGCGCTCGAAAGAACACTCTTGGCAACGCAGCCAACAATCGTATCCATGAGTTCGTTCTTGTAGTACATTTGAATTGTCGGAATGCTCAAAACCCCAGAGTCTGCAGCAACTTCGGGCAAATCATCCGTGCAGACCTCAACGACAGAAATCTCGCTAGAGAACTGCTTCATGACATCCTTGACTACAGGAATCGATAAACGACACGGACCACACCACGGCGCAGTAAAAAATACAAGGACTGGTCGGGGTAGTTCTGTATTAGCGACGAACTCCGTGTACTCGGCTGAAGTCGCGATGAGCCTGCCACCCGTTTTAGCGGCCATATACAGTGATGGTGCTGTTCTAGCAGAGCATCTCGCATTGTTCCGTACGTGGTGTGGAAGAAAGGATGTTGCAGAAGATACGAGCAAAGACATAATCAAGGCGGAACATAGCAGCAACGAGTGATATCTTCGTCGTAACGATCCGCCTGATGGAGGGAACACGGAGGTGGAGGGAATCATGTCGGTTTGCTCGCGAATGCA
>Ga0307981_1003957_pt1 | contig 10775 bp, 8 predicted proteins | sample OrgLakmetagen987_FD_201849 | JGI IMG/M metagenome (GOLD analysis project Ga0307981, IMG submission 201849) | Saline water microbial communities from Organic Lake, Antarctica - #987 | ecosystem: Environmental > Aquatic > Non-marine Saline and Alkaline > Saline | place: Antarctica: Organic Lake... | reverse complement strand
CCTCTTGACCCAGCCGACCAACGAGACGTTTACCCGAGGAGTCACAGCACTTGGACTCTTCGATCGAATCAACAAGTTCGAGTCTCGACTGGAACAGTCGCTGCAACGCGGCCCAGTTCGATGGGGGTTCATCAAGCAACGAAAGTTCGCCCACTGGAGTATTGTGGTTGCCCTTCGATACTTCTACAGTCTTCTTTTCTGTTCTCGTGTACGTGGATCAACTTTGTTGGCGCCGATACAAGCTGAGACTCTTGGTATTTTGAAGCAAGTTCGAAGTCTCTCGGAGAAGCACCATTGGAAACCACTCAGACGGGAAGCTCGTGACCTCGAAGGTCAATACTGGGCTACCCGCGAGAGTGACATTGCCTCCTTGATCTTCCTCTCCGGATACCTTGTTTTTGTTTCTTCCACCATTTTTTCGGTGGCTCGCCTAGGCTTCATTGATATTCTCGAAGATTTGGCTTTTTGGGCCACAGCCGCATCCACCCTCGGTGCCGTTCTAGCAACCTTCCACTTGCTAAGAAAGTTGCACCTCCTTCGTGGTCTGTGGTCGGTTCTTGGATCGAAGAAGCAAGTCTCCACTTTACCTCAATATCGCAAGAGCCTCCAGACGATCCGGGCCGTGACGTTTACACAGATCCTCTTGACGGTTGCACGTCTTGCGACTGCCGCCGCTGCAGCTGTCGCCCTCCCATTTTCAGTAGCGGAAAACGGGTTTGGTAATCGTATCACCACACAAGAAGATATTCCCTTTTTGATTGCCTTGGGCGCAGTTGTTGCGGCTGTGGCTTCCGCCATCTTCTTCTTCGTGGTCGAGTACGTGGTTCGATACAACTTGACCCCACAGCTCGGACACTTTGTTTGTGAGAGCTTCCGGGGCGAGCTCGAAAGCATGCACCAAGTCCTGACTGTCCAGCTGAACGAAATCGACACCAAACAGGTCCAAGAGCGCGAGGCGTGGGAATACACGGCTCGCGAGTTCCTCCACAAGTACCGATTCGATACTGTGTTTGCGGCCGATCGATTTGGGCAGATCTTGCAGTACATCCAAGGAGGTATGGACCCCCGAGCCGACTTTGTCCGATCGGACCAGGGACCTCTTGAAACAATCGAGCGAGTGAGTACGGACATGGACCATCGAGCCGATTTTATCTGATTGGATTGGGGACCTCTGGAATCAATGAGCGAGTACGAATACCGGTAGTACTATCGAAAACGGCCGTAACGTAGCAAGATACTTATAAAGATAAAGGTGATAGGTAGTAGAGATAAGTCTGTTTAGCAGCGCGCACAATTGCTGTAGACCTGTAAGACATTTTACGCTGTGATGCCTTTGGAAAGATACTGGAAGTGATTGCACTGTTTGGTTCCGTAAGACGTGATGGCCAGCTTTCGAGTATATCTGATCCATGATCCAAGGGTGAAGATAGAAGACAGAAAAGGAAGCGGACGCTCGGTTCTTGCGACTTCCGGGACAGCAGAAGACTGCTTCTTCCATCTCCTCCCTCTGACTCGACTTAAGATCCTAAAAGAAGCCTGACGGCAACGAACAACATAAGACGCCAACGATGGTGTGGAAAGGCGTATAATAACAAGTTTGTGATTATGTCGAAAGAGATATAGACTACTGAAGGATGGTTGCATCGACGGTGGAACAAAGTCTATTAGGTATTAGACTAGGTATGTATCACACCGGTAGGAATAAAAGTGTGTACTACTGTGTATGACGTTTATGATCGCTGCAGTCGAGCGAGTCACCAGCCAGTCTTCTCATTTTTGTTTGGCGCCAATTATCGTCATAGCAGGAAGCGGGTCGAATTCCTTTTTGGATCCTTCCGACGAAAAAAGAAGAAGCATCATCACGATCTTCACAATGGGAAAGTGTCAGGAGACGAGACGACCCCAACTCCACGGACCCTTGCTGCGCTGCACAAACAGAGAACTGAAAATTTGCCTAGAGAACGACTCATATCGGCTATAACTAAGATTGAAACTACAGCATGTCCACGACAGAGAACAAAACTGACACTACGCCCGACACCTCGTTACGATTGGTGAGATATTTGTCCGATCAACCCAATTGGGAGGATTACGACGATGATCAGGAGCTATTTATTCAGGAGTTCCCGAAGATTGAACTTCATGTCCACCTGGATGGGTCTTTTGATCCCGACTTTTTGTGGAAGTACATGAAGGATAATCCCGACAGCGTCTATTGCCTACCGTTACAAACCAATCTTCCTTGGGATCCAGCGAACAAGTTGGCTGTCCGTGACCTTGTTCAGAGCTGCAAAACATCGAAAGATTATCACAAGCTGTGCACTTGTCGTGGTTATCGGTCCTTGCATCAGATGCTCACTTGTTTCGAGATCTTTTTGCCCCTCATTCGTGGCAACCTCGATTTGCTGGAACAACTCGCCTATGACTTTTGTCAGCGTCAGTGGGAGCAAAATGTGGTTTACACTGAAGTCCGTTACTCGCCACACTTGTTGGCGGAGGGATATGGCAATGGTACCGATGGGGAAATGGTGGATGCCGAGTCGGTCGTGAAAGCTGTTACGAAAGGTTTGCGCCGAGGCAGCCACAAGTTTGGTATCACCATAAATCAGATTATGTGCGGCATTACCTGGCGCGCCGATTGGGCGTTACCGACGGTCGAGCTGGCCAACAAGTATCGCGACGATTATCCGTGTGCTGTGGTGGGTGTCGATATTGCGGCTGGAGAAGAACACTTTGATCAAGAGGAACACCCGGAGCTCTATCAATCGCATTACGATATGATCCAGCGTGCCAAGGAACTTGGTTTGTCCATTACGTTGCATGCTGGTGAAATGAATAACGACAAGGCTGTGGAGAACGTGAAGCGTGCCATTAATGAGTATGGCGCTACTCGTATTGGACATGGTTATCGTATGGTAGAGAACTTGGAGCTCATGAAGGAAGTCAAGGAAAAGTGTGTTCACATTGAGGTGTGCCCCACTTCCAGCGTGGAAACTGGTGGTTGGATGTACAAGGAAAAGAACTGGAAAGAGCATCCAGTGCGTTACTTTTTGAAGCACGGGCTCTCTCTTTCGTTCAGCTCGGACGATCCTGCTGTCTTCCACACATCTCTATCGTGGCAGTACCGCATTGCCATGGCCAAGATGGATTTCACTCGAGAAGAATTGCTGCAGACAAATTTGCATGCGATTGACGCGGCATTTTGCTCCGAAGAAGTGAAGACAGAACTCAAGCATCGAGTGCGATGCTACGGGGCCTTTAAAAAGGTGAGACACTTGGAGTGCAAGGCGGAGATGCAAAAGGCCTACAACAGATCCAAATCGGAGGACGATTATTTTTCGGACCGAGTTTACGTTTCGACAGAAAAACTCTAGAATATTTACAACAATATACAACAATTAATAGTTTCGCTTACGAGTATTGTCTCTAGTCTACTAGCTAGAGCAAATGACCTCCAAGTGGAATCGATGTGTCGAACAAGATGGCTGACGTCCCGCAAACCTGCGTCGCAGGGGGGACGATATCATTGCCGCTATCATCTTTGGTACAGGCCGCCCCGTCGCTGGGTGTCACGTCCATTCCACAATCCATCGATGGGTCGTCCAGGGTACTGGGATCCGTACGCCTCAAGCGGATGTAACCTCCTTCTCCCCATCGTGGTCCCCATGAGTTGCGAATAAGCCAAAAGTCTTCCTGAGTCTCTTCATCCGTTCCGTATCCAGCCAATACAACCAGGTGGTTCACATCAGCCGAGATCTGGTCAATCATGGGAGCATAAAAGACGCCGCCTTCGTACAATTTCCAAGGCGAGCACGCCACACTGACCGCGACGGGTCCGAGTTTAGCAATCGCGTTCATGACAACCGTATAGTTGTTGGTAGGAAGGACAGTAAATCCTTCAATTGAGGCTACCGAGTTCATGATCGGATCAGACAGACCAGCCACCCCACGCAACGAAGCTTCCTTGTCGTCGTTCAGCAAAGTGCATTCAATCTTTGCTCCGTGGCCCGACTGGTAACCGAAACTCCATTCTTCCACAATACCATTTTGACGAACAAAATCAAACGCAATTTCGGCCGTGGCCCCGGTACATCCACCGGCACCTCCACAATGATTCGGATTCTCGGCACACGAGACAATCTCTTGCATGGAAAGTTCGTACAAGACACCAGTCTGGAGAGCAATATGGGATTCCAAGACAGCCGTCGAAGCAAAGGCCCAACAGCTACCGCAGGCCCCTTGGTTCTTGACGGGTGTCACAACTCCCTTGGTTCTCCAATCGACCGCAGCGGGCAAGTCGGCAACGCTATCGACGGCAAACGGCAAGTCTTCTTCGAGACGGCGTGCTTGTTGCGCCTGTAGACTTGCTGCAGGCTTGGATTTTACATACCCTGTAGGAAGCTCCGTAAGCATCGCATCGGTAAAGTAATTGACACCTAGAACATGGCCAGTCTTTTCTTCGCGAAATTCGTCGTTGTGTGCAAGAATGGTGCGAAGATTCTCTTGAAAGGTGCGTTGACGCCGTCCGTAGTCTTGCGGATCGTCATATGTCTTGCCAAAGTCTGCTGCGTAAGTCTCGAACGAGTATGTCTCGTCCAGCTCGTGCCACTTGGGAGGAAGCGCAGCGACGCACTGGACGGCACTAGCAGCAATTAACAAAAGCAAGGGAACGCGGAGAGTCATCATGGTCAACCAACGGACAGAATTTGTGCGGGGCGAAAGAATTACGTTGGGCAGAATTCGCCTCTGTTTTCATTGTTTTTTAGTTAGGGTTAAGCTTACGGTCGGTCAAACTGGACGAAACACGAAACAAGATCTGTCATTTGCAAGAGCAAGTATACCTACCGGTACCAGGTAATCTCTATGAGTAGGTATGTTATTCGCCTCTTCTGTACAAGGCGCAACAGCAGGAGGATCTTCTCAAGAGAGATATTCATTATCGGTCAAGGATACAATATTCAAATTTACTTTACAAATACGACGGCTCTTTGTGCTAGTCACGGGCTTGCCCAGTAGTTATTTGAGCGCCGCAAGCGTCGTCCTTCTTGATATCTTCCGGAGAATGCAACTTGAACCCGTCGTGGTGCTCAGCAATGATGGGAAAGTGATCTTCTTTGGCGTCCACGACGATGAAACACCTTCGGGCTCGGAGGAAGGTGTTGTTGGCATCCATAACCTTCCCAATCATACGGATACTTTATGTTGGGTACGAGGTGGACAGAGGTATGGTACGTGTGGTGTGGTTCAGATGTGTTTTTTATGGCCAGCTCTTTCGAATTGGATGACATCGTCAGTTGTTGAAGGAAGCTGTACCACACAAAGAGCGTCCTTGTATGACTGCAATTTCTCGCGCACACCGACCCTCGACGCTTGCATGCTCAGCGTTGGCAGGAAACAGAGGACGGGATATTCACGCCGAGACGTCCGATGGATTCGACCGTTGCCATCCCGAACCGCGTGAATGCATTGGAAACGAGAATGAATTCGATCAAGACATAATGAAATGCTCATCCTTCTCTTGAACTAGAGACTGGTATCATTTAGACTACGCGAGAGGTGGGACGTCTGCAAAGATCGGTCACCGAGTCAGTCAGTCGATTCACCGACAAACTTGATCGAAACCTTTCGGTATTCGCCTGCGCATCCCTCCTCCTGACCCTGAATCGGATAGCAAGCTTCCATCAAAGTTAAGAGTTTAGAGCCCGCGAAAGCCAACTCGCGACGAAGAAGAGGACTGCACAGATAAAAGCAATATATGCAATACGTAATACCAAAGCAAGAGCGAGTGCTACTATGCCACACGCAGCGCGGGAGCGAGAGGCGGATACGATTTAGGTCGTACCTATGTGTTTTTGATGAATAGTACCTAGACCTGGGTAACGGTCCTCATGAGATAGATAGAGATCTTTGCCCCGGACACTTGCTTGAAGTTGCATGTACGTCCAATTACTTACGTTCGAAATAACGTCCATCGCTGACGTAAGCGATGACGTTAAAAAACACCACACATTAGACGAAAGTAAATCACGTCATCTCCAAAACTTAGAATGACGTCTCATTTATACACTCTAGTCCTATAGTAAAATCAGCCATTGCTGACGTCCTTCACCAATGACGTTAATATTCCATGACGTCTTGGCCTCGCTAATCGCTAAACAAGAAAACGCAAGACAGAACTCGACAGATTTGCTCACAAAATCCAGTCTGAACAATATCACAAAAAAAAAAGATCTAAAAAAGAATTTCAATAATGAAGCTTTCTTGTGCCCTCCTCGCCCTCTGCGTCTTCCACCCTAATGGTTGGGGGACCACCGCCTTCTCCATTCAGGCGCCCACCACCGCACGCACTGTCGGTAGCTTGCAGATGTCCTCTTACTCGGATAATCTCACTCGGGGTCCTGCCACCAGCCCCTTGGGGAATGCCGCCGTCTCGGGGAAAGTCAACAACATGGCTGGGTCTAGTGCCCAACAGGTCATCGGCGCTCAGAATGTCAACCCGAAGCTGACCCAAGCCATTTGGGATACGGCGTCCCCAGTGACCGTCCAAGGCGGATCTCTCAAAACGTATTCGTTTAAAAGCGACAATGTTAAATTCGTGCAAGTCGCATTGAAGACCGAGGGTCGTCCTCTTAACGCGAATGTCGACTTGTGGCAGGGACCGGACAACACCCCGCAGAAGATGGGAATTTACGTCGAGGATGGAAGCAAGCGCCCTTTTTCTGCTGTGATTGCCACCCCGAGAGGCCAGAACTCGTTTGCCATTCGCAACACGGGCCAAATGGAGTTCCCCTTGGACGCGTGTGTGGATGCCGACGTTGGCAATGGTTACGCGTCCGCCATCGACAATCTCTCCGCTATGACGCGTGCTGAAACGGTCCAAGGAGGTTCCCTCAAGACATATTCGTTTGGATCCTCTGTTGCAAGCGTACAGATCTTGTTGAAGACCGATGGGCGTCCCATGAATGCGAGAATCGAGTTGTTGCAGGGACCCAACAACAACAAGCAGGTCATTGAGCTTTACATCGAGGATGGAATGGAGCGTCCCTTCTTTATGGTGATCGAGACCCCTGGAGTCGGAAATGTGGTCAAAGTTGTCAACACAGCCCCGGTTGAGTTCCCCATGAGCGCTCGTGTGGAGCCCTACCGTATCGAGGAACCCAGCGATGTAGCTGCTGGCGGATGGAGTACCGATGAGTCCTCCGGAAGCTGGGACAGCAAACCCACTTTTGGCCGTTAAATGCTTTGTGTCCCATGGGGGAAATGGATGGAGATTAAATGAACGATTAGATGCATCGGAATCGGAGATATTAGTTGCTGTTAAGATCCTTTTGTTATAACATATATAATGCTGTGTTTTGTGGCGACAACTTGTACAATAACCGACAAAAGACAATGCAAAGGGAGAGAGTCGCCAATCTCACCACGTTACTCCCTATCTTCAAAGTGAACAATGCAACGTTTAAGGAGTGTCGTCCCGACGATTGGCGGTAACGCGCTCTTCTTTGCCGTCCTCCGTGACGATTGAAATCCCGTTGGGTTCCGGAGTGTGGTGACATCCACAACCCTCAATATGTACCTGTACGAATACTTGCAGTCTGGAACAGAGTCCTTGGATGACATGGCGGCGAACAGAAGGGTGAAAAGAGGTATACAGTGTGCGTGTGGTTTGATGTGTGATTAGACTAGGTCCAACTGCATGATGATAGAGGCGGCATTCGTCGCGTATCGTGCAAAATCGGCTGCTCGGGAATCGGTTTTGGCGGGAAACGAGAAAACCGAAACTGGGAACGACGAGAATGAAGGAACGCGACCCGCCACAATAAAGGAAGGAAGGGAGCGCTGTGGTTGACTGCAGTGCTGCTACTACATTACTAGCAACAATCTCATGGCGTTACGAACCTTTCGATCGAATCCAGCCTTGGGAGGCTTTGGCGGGGAAAGTTCGGCGCCTCTTGCAAACGTTTTGCGCCTTGACGGACAACGCGGGACTCCTCCCACCACCAACAGCGCCGTGGACTGCGACGCCTTTGCACAAATCATCAAGGAGCTGGTGGATAATGCAGTCGATGCATGTTCTGTTCCAGTAATGAATGCTACCGACGGCGATACGGCACGAGCGAGTGCGACGGCAACAGCATCAAGCAAGAGGCGCGTCCGAGTCTCGATCGAACGATTCGAGGACACCGCTTCGTTGGGTGGCAGTGGCAATGGCAGCAGTGGTAGCAGCACTGGGGGTGCGCGTGGAGATGCTAACATTATGGACGACGACAATGTAGCCCACCAAGATGTTCTGCGGGTAACTGTGACAGACAATGGTTGTGGAATCAAAGACATTCAAGCTTCTGTCGAAGCATTTCGTACCAGCAAGGCCCACGCAGCAGCTGCAACCGACAATAGTATGGCAGCCACCAATGAGGGCCAAACTGCGGGCCGCTACGGAATCGGATTGACTCTTTGTCTATTGCATGCGCAGCGCCTTGTACCTGGTAGCTGTGCCACCATCAAATCGGCAACGGCAACAACTGAACACTACACATTCATGACTTGTGTCGTCGATACCGAAGGAGACTCGGTGCGCTGCATCCGTCGAGAGCAGCTGCCAAAGTCATTTGCTTCCGAAAGCGGAACAGCTGTCAGTGTACTCGTACCAGTAAGTGCAGCAATGCAAGTGACTTCGTGCGTGATTATAGCATGTTATATTACTAGATTCTAATAATTCCTCTTCTCCCGCAGGGCGGAACAACGGCCATGTTGGCATGGCCGCGTCTGGCCGAGTACTTTGCGCGGTTCAAGCTAAGCCTTGGCTTACAGTGCAGTCTGGAAGTCATGGCCCCGTCTCTCTCTAAGATTCCATTGATCGTTCGCCCTCTTAGCCAAAACGCCCAGGAGGATTCCACAGCGTCCCAAAGTAGAGGCACAGCGAACCAACCTTGGCTCGAAGGACTCGAGTACAACGAAGCCGACACGGCATCTCGTTCGTCTAGTCAAGATGAGTCAAACCGAACCGTCAAAGATAGTCAGGTTGACGACGAACAAACCAAGATCTGGAAGGCGATGCAGCTATACCTCGGGTACCCACTGAAAATCAAGAATGTCGCGCATACTCTTGTCCCAATCCGAATTGGCAGCCGCCGTCCTCATGATTCTACACCCAAGCTCGAGGTCGACTTGATTGTTCAGGGAGAAGATAGAGACGGCGTGGCGCTCGACGCAGAAGAAGGCGACGTCGACGTTGCCAGTACTGGAGCGGCGAGCAGCGGCTCGGCAGCTATGCTACTTGTTCGCATGGTGAATCGAATTCCATTGTTGGACAGCGCCGAGGCGATTGCCTGTGGTCTCGTTCAAGGTCTCGCAGCAAAGAAACGAGTATGGAACTCGTTTGGCTTGGATGTCACTTTGCAATATGATTCCAACAACATTACCAAGCTTCCGACGTTCCAGGTTCGGGACAGCGACCAAGTTGCACCCTTTTTCCAAACTGGTGCGCACGCCCTTTATGAAGGAGACGAAGATGATCTTGAGGATTACGACGAAGATGGCTCGGTCATTCAAGACGAAATGTCTCTGGGGGACAGAGACAAGCGTAAACGGAAGCGAATGCGCAGGGTTCTCCTCCCAGCTAAGGTTCGACTCGGAAACATTGTCGTCATAATTCAGATCCACGCCGAACCGACAACGCTTCCATTACCAACTCTCTCAAAGGTAGGCGCGAGCTACAAAAGAAATCTAGTTTTGTCGTTCGAAGGCACAACCGTCACTAAGCCAGCTGATCTCTCTATTCTCTTTTCTTTGTAGGGTCGTCTCCCAGTGGACAATTCTGATATTGACGCGGCACTTGAGCTGGGACTCATCGAATGCCTGCGACAGCTTCAAAAGAGTAATCCTGGTCTACTACTGACAGCAACAGAGCTTCGAAAAGCTGAGCGGGACGCTCGTTACGTACCAGCCGTCTCCTCAGCACTCGCGTCGATTCTTTGTAAGCCAAGTCACGAAAGCCAGGCGCTGCTTGACAGCATCCACCAGTGGAGTGAGGCCAAGTATGCTGCTCCGAATGAGCATGCAGAAGTGGCGGTCGATCTTCGACTTGATCACGAAAAGATTCAAGAACTTGGTGCTTTCATTGAAGGGCGGCTTCGACTCGTGCTATCGCACGGCGGCAAGAAAGAGGCGACAGAGAACGATAGTGGAGACGAGAGACAAAAGCAGCAAGATGATGATATGGATGATGTTCTTGAACAATCGTCAGAGGGGAGCGATCCTCAGTCTCCCCAAAGGACACCTGCAGATGTATTGCTTGCTCTTACAGAGCTATAGTTTGACCAACACGTTTTGCTCATCTCTAAATATAGCGTCGTTCGCCTTGCAGTCCTTTCCTTTTAGCAACCACCTTGTCTATAGCGTTTGGGTCATCAGCGTTAAGCGAAAACGAATGGGATCGTACATTCTCGGCAATAAGGTCCTGGTTACGGACTCCAACTAGGCAAACTACCACTACGGGAGTTTGCAGCACGGAACGCTGGGCAATGTTGCTGATATTTGCTTCCGCGCGGGAGCCATCAGCGCAGCTTTGACCGGCAGTCGCGTCCATCGTACGCAAGCGTTCTTGTGATAGCTTCCAGTCACCAAAACGTGACGCTGATCTGGTGCACATGTGCATACTGGCCGTGTTGAGCACTTCTTGGGTCGGTGTAGGTTCACCCAAGTAGCGATTCGACAAAATGCCGCTTCCGACCGTCCCGAACGCAATCACGAGTTTCTACGGACCGTAAAAATCA
>Ga0307981_1003955_pt1 | contig 10777 bp, 3 predicted proteins | sample OrgLakmetagen987_FD_201849 | JGI IMG/M metagenome (GOLD analysis project Ga0307981, IMG submission 201849) | Saline water microbial communities from Organic Lake, Antarctica - #987 | ecosystem: Environmental > Aquatic > Non-marine Saline and Alkaline > Saline | place: Antarctica: Organic Lake... | reverse complement strand
GCGAACGCAGCACATGTACTTTTTTTGGTGCCTCTGTGACTACTGTGTGCTTGTTTTTCTTTGTTATTGGGAGAGTATTAACTAGCAGGTGAGAAAAGCTCCCAGTTGGGCAAGAGCTCCCATTGGTCCAGGCGTGCTTTGCGGAGTCACATAGTAAGTTCTGTTGTTCTGTTGCAAACGTAGTACTGTACAGATGTTCATACAGTAGTTGCACCTTGGTGGTTGCACCTTTGTTGCACCACCAACCCCAGCCAGCAGCGGCGGCCAGCGCCTGGCCCTTAAGTATTGAAGCACGTCACCCTCAATGCGCGGTTGAAATTGTAGTCTCGAAGAGTGTTCTCTCAACATTGAGCGAATTAAGGTTGGGAATGGACGAAGACAGAGATGAAGAAAGTGTTGAGGAAAGAGGGTCTGCTGCTGAGGGTGTGAAAAAAGCAATGCATAAATCTGGTTGGCGAAGGGTGTCTTACGCAGCGGAACCCCGCATTGATGCACGCTTAGCTCTTACAGCTTCTGCTATCGAATTGCGTGCCTTTGTTCCACGATTAGGAGGTAAAAAATGTACGGAAATATTGGGCACATATGATATTACTGGAAGTTCTCCTCCTACCTCAGAGCAGATGAATTGGGCTTTGTCTGAAAATTTGAGAAATTGTCGCTACGTTCTGGATGAGCTATCTTCGACACAGCAGTATAGTTGCCGGGGGAAGATGAAACATGGTGCGCGTAATGGCAAGCGAACGTTTATTGACGACCTGACCTCAAACACCCATAGTACTTTGCGGCTCCGGCTTCAACTTCAGCTTTGTTTAGCTCGCGAGGTACTCGCAAATAAAGATGAATCTCTGATGCTCTTAATTTGCTATAATGAGGCGGAGAATGTTTCGGTAATTTATGAGTCGAGGAGTTCAATGGGATCTTACCAGCGTCTTCTTGAAGGCTTAGATCAAGATCAACACCCGTGGCTCGGTGAACACATTTTTGTATCAGCGGGTGATTCTCTCGTTGGAAGAAATGCAGCACACTTTCACCTGAGCTCTTTAACCTCAATTAACGCTAGTCATCAATCGAGAGAATTGAACAATCTGCTCGAGGCACTTCACAGAGGTGGTCCCTCATTGCAATATTCCCTACTCGTAAAAAATCCTGGAGCAGGTAAGGATACTGTTTGGAAATCGGCCCCTGGAAGTGATGGAATTTCTTTGGCACCCAGCGGTGCTTCGTATCATTATTACGGAGATGCTTTCTCGAAAGATAGTGTGGTATTTGCTGTTGAATCATCCGTGGCATCGAATCTATTTGCGAAGTCGCGGTATGACCTATGGCTTAGTTCTCTAATGAAGCCTTACTTCACTGGAGACGCGCCAAGTACAATTGATGTGTCAAGATTTTTATCTCTATGGCCCCCTTGTTTTTTGAAAATTCTCTTGAATGAGTACTCCAAATTGAGGCGCTCCTTAGAATTATCCTCTGTTGATGAGCCTTTCTTATTTCCATGCCAAAAGGTATTCGAATTAGCCTTCGGCGGCCATGCGAGCTCTCCTGAAATGTTGGCATCGAGCAACAATGGTGATGTAGGGTTTTCCGTCCACGAGCAAACTTCTGACGCGATAGAATCAAGTTACGATGATGACATGGGTGCTAATTTCGATTTTCAGGAAGAAGCACCTCTGCAAAGTGCATCTGCGAATGGCTGTCATCGGGGTACATCGAGCTCGATTTCTCATATCATTCCTCAAATCGCAACTGGAGGTAGTGGCGGAGGTTATGATATTTCATTTGCGACCTTTGCTTCAGAAGCCATGAAGAATTTTGTATGCCTTGAGCTACTTGAGTGTCATGGTATTCGTCACGCGCTGATAGCTTTGATAGATTACAATTACGATACATTGGCTCGTACAAATGGCAAACCAGTATTAACAGAAGTGAATGTCAATGCTGGTAGCATTAATGTCAATTGCCGTTGTTATGCGTCATATATGGCAGATTTGACGACAGAGCATAATATCAGTGGAGTAGAAGGGAAGAAGTGCTATCACGCGCAGCTTTTGCATCTCCCGAATGCTTTCGACACGATTACTAAACATCCCCGTTCACTTTGCGATTTTGCTACGGGTAGGCCCAGATCCATTGCTGTCACGGTCCTTTCAATTTTTCAAGGTCGTAATGACACCTCTGGAGTACCTCGACGCGCTTACGTTTATGTCACTGGCCCTGCTGGATATTTCAGGCGTGGTGCTATCTTACTCGTGAGAAAGCTAAATCGACTTGTAGGCGGTCGTGGGTACAGCGTGTCGTGCGACGCATGCGGGAGCGGGAGTAAATCAGAGAAAGGTATAGCCAATCGTCACATCTGCGGGCATTTTGAAGAGCTGCGTAAAGCAATTGCTGCAGGCGAAGAGACACACTCCTCTTCCATTAGACTCGTTTCTCGTATTCTTTCGCATGAGCCAGTGGCAGCTGTTGTGCCTCCGCTCTTTGATGAAGAAAATCAACAATGGCAATTTCCCTCTCTTGAGCTTGATGTTCTGAAGTCACGAAGTTCTACAGTCAAGCCATTGAAACGTCCAGCTTTTACATCACTTCATGAAGCACCCCCAGGACCGATGGGCGGACCGAATGATCCCGCGACTACACGATCAGAGGTTACTTTTGATGTCCTCAGAGGTGATGATATTTCGCTTGCGGTCTTCAGAAGAAGCCTTGTAAACCTTTACTGCACGCCTTGCAGTAGTGCTGCTCTTGTTCAGCTATCCTTCGGTATTGCTCACTTTCCGTGCTGGTCTTGTGGTGCAATCATTCCTAACGGCACTTTTGGTAAATGTTCTTCACAAAGTTGTAGCTCGAGTATTTGTGAGTTTTGCTTGGTGCAACAGGTGCGATCTCAGGGCATAATTGAACCTAAGTTTTATGAAGCGTTCTCTGAATTTTACCACCTTAAACCAGACTGCAATGAATTTCGATCCCTCGAATCTTTTATCTATGAACTGGAAGGCATCTGTGCCCTGAACACGAAAGGGTCAACTCCTGTTGTTTTAAAACCACCCTTGCCAAAAGTATCAGGGAATCCTGCTTGTCAATGTGCTTACATCGAAGATGGCTACAAATTGGCTGAGCGATCTACAATTTTTGGACTTACGAGCAGTGAAGATTGCCTCGTATTCGACCTCGAATGTACAATGAACCACGATGGCTGCCTTATCCGATGTGCCGGCCAAGACAGAGGGAATATTTTCCGCTTCTCTACGGAGACATTATTTTGGATAGAAGTTTTTGATTTTTTTTGGAAGGTTCAAAAAGACATGCGCGGATCTTCAGCAATGTCTTTTGTTTCGTTGGTGCAAGCATTTTACACGAGGAACAATAACAATCGATCTTTTGTATCTGAACCTACTTTTCGCGACGCATTCTTTGGGTACATGTCCTTAAAAAAAATCAACTTGAATCAACGCTGCATTCAATGCCCAGTCTATAAAGATCCAGATACTGGCGTCCTCTATTCTGGTTGCAAAATTGTTGGCTATGACTGTGTCACACTTCACACTAAGAAGGACGAAGATTCATCTCAATTCTACGAACCCACTGCGGATTCTCCTACTGTGAACTGTAAAAAAGTCCACATCTATGATAGGCTTTTCTTTCCAGGCAAATTAAAAAGCGACATTGGTCAACTTCGCGTGGAGACTGAGTCCCTGGCTTTGTGTGTGCAAGAGAAGAGGTCGAAGGTACCCAATGATTGTGAATTTGAAACTTTGGCCGATAGAATTAGCCTTCATTCGGTCATACAACTATTTGCTCCAGCAGTGCGGCTTGTGGCTTTAGAGGTATGTGCACGAGCTGACTTGGACCACAATGAAAATTATTCCATATTAGCTATGCGTATTGCAGATGTTTTGGTTGCAATGTGCAACCCTCAAGGTGAAGTCTTCCAAGTTGCAAATTTCGAAGAGGCGCACTTTTGTTTGGAGGCGTTAAGATTAGAGGCTGCTGGCGAATTGAAACCATCGTTTTTGCAAGCTGAATTGGAAAAAAATGTACGCGCAAGCATCGTTGAAGTAGTTCGCGCGGGACTTTTGCCTATTCATACACCTGGGGAAGAATCAATATTTCGGCTGAATGAGGCTGTCAAATCTATGTTGACTCGCATTCATAAAACCAGTTTTGAACACCTTCGAAAAGCTGTGAAAGCTCCAAAGTTGCCAATCATTCCTAAAGCCCAGCGCAAGAGACCAAATCCAGCACGCGATGGCATCATGGTAAATAACACTCAAGGCGGCGAACAATTACGTTTGTGTCCGGATTTTACTGAGGGTGGTCCTGTTGAAGTAGATCCTAGAATTTGCGATAAAAGGCAATTCAAGCTCGTGAATAAACATCATCGACATATGCACAGAACGCAATGTGTCATGAATCTTGTTTGCATGCCGAGCCAGCAGTCTGTTGGCATAGTCATAATGGACGGTCATGAAGGACGGTCGCATGGCATCCTATTGATGTACTGTTTTATGCCTTACTTTCAGCGAATGGTCGTTTGCGATACCGGGTGCCAAAGCGCGTCTTGGGCGCATACGCATCTAATGTTTTTCTTCTTCCGGTGGAAGTTTGTGATTGATCGCTTTCACCACTTCGGTCACAAGTGCACGCAAGTGACCGATCCGTCTGAATTCCGGATAATGAATGGCATGAATGACTCGTACGTTGAGCAGCTGCATGCAATTCAACGCGCTCTCAGCTTGACGATTGAAAGCACAAGTAGACCAAGATCGATGTTTCTCTTGCAGCTCTTGCAGCATGCAGAATTCTGTAGAAGGGCTGATAAAGCCGGTGTTCCCATGGCTAAACGCGACTGGCCTGATCCAGAATCCGTTCCCTTTGGCCCCAGCACGCATGACTTCGAAGCCGTACTAAATTCAGCAGAAAACCAAGCCAATGCTGAAAATTTGCCGGACTGTGGTCTAGAAAATGTTACGGACAGCACAGGAATTATTCATGAATTCATGGATACGACGACTGAGCCTGCAGTATCCAACAATGCTGCTGACGGAGCAGACGCAGAATCAGAAGTTGGCGATGTACATGTTGCCGCAGAAGTCGACGACGCGCTTCATGCAAATGAAGGTGTTGACCTGGATGACGAGGACGACTTCAGTGATGACGAAGATTCTGAGCTGGTTGAAATCGTTCTACATGATGATGCCACTACGGAAGATTAATGATTTGATACAAAGTGATAGACATGTCTACCCTCAATTGCTACCGTACTAATCGTGCCTAAAATTGAAGTAGATACGTAGGGATAAGGCGAGTGATGTTATTTATAGAGTAAGAAGATGTAAAATGAAATGGAGTCGCGTTTGTGTGCCCTTGGTCGAATAGGAATTAATATCATTTAGATATCCCTTTTCCATAACAGCACGGACACTTCAAAGTCCAAAAATGGATAACACATGCCTCACCATAACGTCGAGACATCGGAGCACTTGTCGGGACATCGGTGCTGTGAGTCACATCTGATAGACATCTACTCATCCGTATGCATCGCGGTGGGCATCTCGCGTCATTAATCGTGCACCTTCGTCGCGTTTGTGTCGGACTGAGTCGACCAGTCGGCTCACTTCAGCTGTCTCTCTCTCTCTCTCTGCCTGCTCTTGTGTTAGTTCAGTCCGTCAGACTTACTTCGAGCACTTGTCGAGACATCGGTGCTGAGTGTCGCATCTGATAGACATCAACTCATCCGTGTGCATCGCGGTAGGCATCACGCGTCATTAATCGTGCACCTTCGTCGCGTTTGTGTCGGACTGAGTCGACCAGTCGGCTCACTTCAGCTGTCTCTCTCTCTCTCTCTGCCTGCTCTTGTGTTAGTTCAGTCCGCCAGACTTCGAGCACTTGTCGAGACATCGGTGCTGAGAGTCACATCTGATAGACATCAACTCATCCGTGTGCATCGCGGTAGGCATCTCGCGTCATTAATCGTGCACCTTCGTCGCGTTTGTGTCGGACTGAGTCGACCAGTCGGCTCACTTCAGCTGTCTCTCTCTGCCTGCTCTTGTGTTAGTTCAGTCCGCCAGACTTCGAGCACTTGTCGAGACATCGGTGCTGAGAGTCACATCTGATAGACATCAACTCATCCGTGTGCATCGCGGTAGGCATCTCGCGTCATTAATCGTGCACCTTCGTCGCGTTTGTGTCGGACTGAGTCGACCAGTCGGCTCACTTAAGCTGTCTCTCTCTCTCTCTACCTGCTCTTGTGTTAGTTCAGTCCGCCAGACTTCGAGCACTTGTCGAGACATCGGTGCTGAGTGTCACATCTGATAGACATCAACTCATCCGTGTGCATCGTGGTAGGCACCTCTCGTCGCTTCATTAGAACTTGTTGGCACTTCGGTGTGTTTGGCTCTAGCCAGTAATAATATTATTTTCGGCATCACGGTAAGTTCGAGTGATGCAGACGACTTGTTCTTAAAGTGGAGTTCCTTCGAGGGTTTCGGAACACGCTGAAAAGATGACCACGAATAGTGACCTCGGCGTTTGATGGAAAATGTATGGGTTAAGCTCGGTGATAGGGACGGGACACTAAGCCACAAGCGGCCCGCTAGCGCGTTGCTTCTTGTATTTGAGAGGTACATCTCTATTCATTGCCACTCTGCGGACGAGAAAGGAGTTCCTGACGTTTCAAGGCCTCTCATGGCCCGGGGACAGAAAAATAGGCTCCGTGCGCGTTGGAAGGCAAATTTCTGACCTCTGTTAATGGGACTTCGTGTTCCGCACGTCACGAGCTACGCTCGCGGGCCTTCCTCTGTATTGTTCTGCAGAGTGCGCGCTAACCACAACTGCCTCGTTTTTTGAAATTTTTGCAAGATTTTTGGCCAATGCCCCTCCCCCTCATGAGTCATTCCGTATCTGCTTTGTTCGCGCAACGCACGCGCATTCGCACTTCTGCCCGCAGCATTGGCTTCTGTGCCACTTGGGTTTGTATTAGTTCGAGTTCGAGCTCAGCTCGTGTCCGCTTACAGAGCTGGTGCTATGTTCTCGTGACGTGTTAGTGGTGTACCGCGAGTAACAGGAAAGTTCAACTCTCTGGATCGGTCTCACTGGGCTAAAATTTAATTGTGCCCATGCACTTTCGAGGTGTCCTTCAGCCACCAAGCAAGATGGGGGTCTAACATTGAAGTGAATCTGCTGTTTCTACGCTCCTCAGAAAGTTAGTTTCCTCACATGCTACTGCATCTAGATATAAGCAATAAGAAATTAAGGACGGCCGGCGTTATCGTATAATACATGATATTGTTACAGCAATAAGTCTGTAATGAGCGACTTTCTCTGACGAAATCATTAATCATTCATCTTGAAAAAAAAAATGGCTCCAGGAAAAACATACACAAGTGCCGGGCTTGAACTCAGGGCTTCTCGCAGCTAACTGTGTGCACTACACACTAACCCGTCAGGTCTTGGCATGTCAAAAAATCTACACAATTTATAATCACTTTTCGCAACTTTTCGTCATTATTTTCTTTCATTGGTACAGTTGTACTACTGTACAATCTGTAGATCTGTACTACTGTACAGTACAGTACATTTTTATACGAAAGTACAGTAATGTTTTTACCAGCAAAACAGCGCAATTAGAAGCCACAACATACAGAGGGAAAATTCTCGTTATAATTCGTTTAAGAGGCAGTTCTAAGTGTTGCTAAGAATTACTTCGACACCAACGAGTCTAGTCTAGTCTAGTTAATACTCCCCAAATACAAAGAAACACCCCTGTGACATATGAAAACAGAAAAGTGTAACCTTCAGAACAAGTCTGATTGGGCTGAGTGTCCTTTTGCATAAAGCAATTGTAATCGTTTACTCTCGTGGTGTCCTTCAGCCATCAGGCATCAGGAGGTTTGGGATTGGAGTGAGTCAGCTGTCTCCACTTTGACCTGTCCTTTGCAATGGCAAAACACTCATCGAACTCCTTGGAAATGCCCTAACGTTTGAGCGCGTTCTCCAACGTCCTACCCCAAGTCATCTGTGGACAACCGACCGGCCGAGAATGCGCTACCCAACTTGTCAGCAACTGCCGTGGCGCCCGGCTCATGGGCATACGTGCGACGTGGCCAGCCCAGCGAAGACACCAACGAGCAAAATTATGGAGTGGACTTAAGCCTACGTACCCATGAGAGAAAGGCGCGCAGAGGAGGACGCGGGGCAGAAAATATTATTAAGTGAAGAATGTTTGGGTCAAGTTTTATGGAAAGCCAGGTGTTACACGAAAAAGAAACCGCTGCATTCTGAAATTATACAGAACTGCAGAACCGGAGAGTCCAGGTCGCATGTCCGTTCAATCGGGATGGAGCCCACTGAAGGTACTCATGGACTGCTCCAAAAGACGAAGAAAGGACTCGCAAGCAGCGAGAGCTTCGGAGAATATCCTGCAGAACAGCTGAATCGGAGAATCCAGTCACATTTTCGTTCAATCGGCATCGAGCCCACTGAAGGCACCCATCGACTTTTAATGGAGATCTATGGCTATGGCAGAATCGGCTGCTAGTGAATATGAATGAACGACTTTTACGTTAGGATTTCAAAGCAACTTCAGCAAGAACGCTAACACTGAGTGCAGGAGACTTACACTCGCCCAGAGGGCTGTCAATAGCGATCTTGATTGGTCTTGAATGGAAATAAGTAGTATTCTCCCTTCGTGGGTTCGTATTTGTGAAGGGAGTACTGAAGGCAAACCGAGAGCCCTTCCGACTTGCTCGGTGCCTCATGCACAAAGCCACAAAAATGAGAACTGGACTTAGTATGATCAGTGTGTGGCCACTATCTACTTCTGCAGCTCTCGAACAATTCCATGCCGTACTTTGGACTCTGTTGACACAGGCCCCATTCGATGGCATTTATCTTCCTGATAGTGCGCTTAGCTCGAGTTGGTCGGGAATACGAAGCAGATACTTTTTAAGTGCCTTCCCGAGGGTTTGGAGGGTAAAGTGGCGAAGTTATTCGCAATAAGAGCTGAATTTATTCAATATTTGTCTCGTAAGTGCTATTGTACTTGTTACTTGGACTCCAAATATTTATGATGGTCTCTAGTCTAGTCTCTAGTCCAAATGAACTGCAAACTGCGGGGGGGGGGCTTGCGCCCTTGCAGCTTGCGGTGGTTATAGGATTAACTGAGAGATCAACAGGAGACGAGGAAAACGGCAAGCCACAAGCAAGCAGGCAACACACGACAAGGTCTACTTACGAGTTTAGTGCATCGAACACCATCAGTTCTTGAAATCTAAAGCGGCCCAATGTAGCCTAATTACGAATTACAAAATTACCTGCCTCAAGACAGCGAGATATCCCATGCGAATAGGTACGGGTACGTAGAAATGAATGCGCAACGAAAGGCATACTATCACTTCAAAATTGGTCATATCATTGATATTAAAGAACCATAGTTCCCAGACCAAAAAAAAAGAAAAAAAGAATCAGCTTCTATTATGCAGCCCTTCCGGTGCCTTGAGGTAGAGCGCCAAGGTGGAGCGTTAGAGTAGTGCGTAGCGTACGCATGAGCGTCTGCACGAGGATAAATCTTATGATATTAGAAAACACTGCGTATGAAGAAGAAGTCATTGAACGACAAAGGTCTTGTAAGAACGCGGTCAAATAAGAATCATTAAGTGAATTGCGATGCCATGCGATCAACAACTTAAAGCGGACAAACAAGAAGTCAGACGCTCTCGTGATTCAACGCTTACCTCGAGCTATATATACGCAAGAAGTGTGTTCGCTGCTCTCGCCAGTTTTGCTACTGATGACTATATCTATACATATTGAGAGTAGCAGCTGTCCTTCAGAACCTAGCTAAATAAAAATGTATGGTGTGTCAAAGAGGCCTGAGGATATGAGGATATTGGAAACAGAGTAAAATAGGTAATTCTTCAATGCATCTAGGATGATAATTGATTACTTCAATGCCAACAACAAGATAAGCATGTGTAATTTGAAGCACAAAGAATTCTAATCCAAACAACAGATTTACCTACCTGTCGGCGCGAAGATTTAGCTTAATTAATCTCAATTTGGATATTGCGGTTAATCTCGATTTGGATGATTCGCGCCGACTTCTGCTAAGATCGTAGCTGAATGATTCGTCACCAGGATCCAATTATAACGACGGATCGCGTCCTCGAAAGCAATGATAACTCTTCAAACTAAACGATCATGGCGGATCTAACCGGCCACAACCATGCAGCTCTTAATTACCAAGCAAAACTTTTTGTTGCTTCATACATACCTAGCGAAGACGTCTACAGATTCTTCATCACATACACACGCCTCAAGCATGAGAGAAGGCTAGAGCCACGATATTTCGCACACACCAGATTCAAGCAGGCGCGCAATCCCATACGCTAGCTAGTCTAGATTGCGTCCTGCCTTGCCTTGGAATGACCGCGCAGAATGAGAATCATCGAGGGCAACGCTATAATCCTCGGAAAAAAGAAAGAAAGAAAGAAAAGTGTGCCCTGAGAGATACCAACGTATGCTAGATATATGAGATCATGTATCAATACAAGGTGGATGCAGCGCTCTTGCTTCTTGGCCGTGCGCGTCTCCCTCGACACGGCGAACAGGAGTGCTCCCAAATTCTTCTAATTCGAATACGTATTCGAATTTGTATTATGGTGGATGGTATGTATTAGAGTACCTCTAACAGGCCTGGACCAATGGGAGCTCTTGCCCAACTGGGAGCTTTTCTCACCTGCTAGACTAGACTCCTGTGTATAAGTATCCCTCTGTAGAA
>Ga0307981_1003954_pt1 | contig 10779 bp, 10 predicted proteins | sample OrgLakmetagen987_FD_201849 | JGI IMG/M metagenome (GOLD analysis project Ga0307981, IMG submission 201849) | Saline water microbial communities from Organic Lake, Antarctica - #987 | ecosystem: Environmental > Aquatic > Non-marine Saline and Alkaline > Saline | place: Antarctica: Organic Lake... | reverse complement strand
AATCTGGGTGCCGCCATTGGTGTGGACCTTCAACTGACTGTTGCTGCGCCTGATGTTAGTGAGGAAATTCGGGTTTTTAAAAACCGAGACAGTCGACTGACTGTCGAGAAGCACCCAGGACGATGGGATGAGCTCGTGACGCGAGAGAAACTGGGTGAAGGTAAAATCCGAAACCTCATGGTTCGCGTTGTTATCATTGGCGAAAATGTCCTTGGTGTGAGAGGCTTGGAGAAGCGTCACGGCGGCAGCGGCTTCAGTTTGGAGGAGAGTGGTGTTGGGACCGTCGGGGCACTTGTCGGCGTAATGTCCTTTATGCTCGCAACGGAAACAAGTGACGCCGGTGTGCGTGACGCCGTCAGCACCAGCAATCACTTCGCCAGATTGCACAAAAGTCATGCCATCTTCTTCCTCGACTGCCGCCTCCTGGCTGCGCGTGTTGCGGCGCGGCTCTTCCCGCTTGGAAGGCTTGAAATTGACATGCAGGCTGTAGGCTGCGGTCAAGTTGATGGGATACTGGTTGTTTTCTCGGGAGAACTGGTTCTCGAGGTCGGCCCAAAGTGTACCAATGCAACGACGGTTGGCTTGCTTTAGTGTTGCGCGTGTTTCGTTGCGTCGTCTGTGAAGTAGTACTAGTAGTGGTCGCCGCACCCTAATCAACAATGGGCTCGAACGCAGAAGGCTCCACCGTGGCCGAGCCTTCCTCAACGGCCAAAATGTCAAGGACACTCACCGCTTGGCTCTTGCCGGTAACTCCAGCTACGCTAAAGCGGACCAAAGCGCCTACCGCCTTTCTCGTTGGCTTTCTCTCGCCCATGGGACTGAGCTTTGCATCTGGCTCCATGATGGGCTTTGAGAGAACGAGATTGAACTCAACACTTTGCGATTCATCAAAGAGACATTACAGAGCAAAACGTGTCAGAGGAGGCATCTAAAGATATGCACACTAAAGAACTGCATGATCATGAAACGAATATAACGAGTAACGAGTATAACGAGCAACGAGCAATGATCTTCTTACCTTTTCAGCTCCAGTTACTGTAGGACACTTGAACTGCAGGAAACTTGAACTGTAGGACACTTGAACTGTAGATCCGATCTTTCCTTGTTGCGATGGATGACTGACAGTTTGTGTTTGGAGCGACGGCGGCACGCAAAAAGCGCAAAAAGTAGGGCGCAAAAAAACAGTATCCAAAACAAGGGAAACGAACAATACTCCTTCGCTTTCCGCGAACAGTCCGGTAATCGATAGATTAGTAGACCATTGGATAGAGTAAAATATGGGTTATGCTCGGGGGCGGGGGGAGGGGGGCATCAATGACCCGCCGTCGATGCGATCTGCTGATCATCCACAAAACCCTGCAGGGCCAAAAGGGGAAAACGTGGTCATTTTCGCGTCTAATAACGAGCAGTTCTACAGAACGCAGTACGCAGAAGCAGCTTGCAATGTCTCTCTCTCAGAATACTGAAGAATACAACTCAGTGATTCCGACAGCATCCTGCATACAGGCTTCATCCTTAGGCTTCATCCTTCGACTCCTATCCAGCACCCGGCAATAGAGAATTTAGTAGGCAATTTAAAGAGTGAAATCCAGATTTTGCCGGGTGTCCCTAGCAATACCAGTACTGCAGAGCCTGCTTCCTACTTATTCCGGCCCCGGGAAAGGAGTTTGAACTTTGAACCGACAAAGGTGTTTCTCTGATTCATTACAGCAGATGCGACCTCCATCTGTTCGGACACTTTTTTCTTGGCTGGCAACGCGAACGTCTGTCCGCAAGCTCCAGATCGAACTTTCTCCAATATCGGATTCTCAACAATCATGCATGCAAAAAGTCACTTCAAATGAGTATTTATAATTTATGGAAGCGTGAGCATACACATATTTTTTTTCGTCGTTACGGACCGAGCGCAATGTCTCCAAATATGACTGGAATACTGGGATTGAAACCAACGTAGCCTCCGGCGCCCTCCAGACGCAAGTTTACCACCGGCACCGTTTCCCGCATAGTACACAGGTTGCCTACATTTACCAGTCCAGCACCATTTGACGTGCCTCCACCGTTCCCTCCTGCCGAACCAAGAGCGCTTTGACCTTGGAAATATACGGTACGAGTACGACTACAGTACGACGTATTATGGTTGGTCGCGCGTCATCACCAGATTATATTCTTAACAAGGGACTGTAACCAATCGCTGGTGGAGCAACGCACATATTACAGTCTGTTCACTGGACCGATGCATGCTCTGTATTCTAGACTACCCGATTTGATTTTATGTCCATGTTGTTTCCGTCCACAAACGTGTCAAATGCTACAACTACAAGGTCTGAGGCATGAGAGAGGAAAGTGCTGTGTATGGGTATCAATAGCGGTAGGGCTGCTCTATACGTTCGTTGCCGACTAACATTGCACAGATGCTAATGCTACAGAGCCCTGTACAGGGGAAGAGAGCACTTCGCGGTAATACAATCACTAAATTAAATTAGTGAACCGTGAATAATAACTTAATGACATGTAACAAACGCGTACAAACACTTGGATGGATGGCCCTGCCTCTTGGGCTGAACTTCTTTTGGATCGGTGATGATCGATCATGTGTAAAAGAGAAAAGATGCGATGCATCATGGATTTCCCAACTCTTTTTTTTTTGATTTCTCAATCGCTTAAGCTTGGTGCATGCCCTTGGCAGCGGTCGGCGTCGTCATACCAGACTGGAGGTACTGGAGGATGCTACCAAATCGGTCCGCCGCAAAGACCGAATCGAATCGGTACTGATGTAAAAACTCGCGGGCCGTGTACTCCCACGTGCCACGCTCTTGGACCACCTTGCTCTCGATGTTGTTCTCGGGCAGTTTGAAGATCTCGTACATGCCCAAAATTTCTTCGCGGAACATTTCGCACACAAACTCACCGAGCTGCGGAGTCAAGTTGTAGCGGATCACGTACTCGACTAAGAAAAATAAAAGAAAACCAGTCACAGAGGCAAGAAATGCGCCCATAGCGAGATATGCTGGAAGATTCCTCGGAACGGAAATCACGTCAGCGTAACCATTATCAGCAACGCTCATTGGAAGAGCGACAGACGCAGCGAGAGCGGCGCCCAAACGAATCAGCGTCAAAAGGAACTGCGTCGCAGTCACGTACCGGATCGTGCGAAGCTTCTTGTTCTGATCAAGGTCGCCGCTTACATACTTTGATCCCAGAGTAATCCACAATTTGATCAAGATGACAAACTTTCTGGCTAAATGAAAGGCGGCAAGGATTGCGCCAAAAGCCGACATTAAGACGGCCCAAAAGGCAGCGTCGTTCAACGTGTCCCCGCCGTTACCGAGTGCGACGCAACGGGCAATCGAAAAGAGAATGGATGCACAAAACACGGAAAGGCCAGCCATAAAAACAAAAGAAGCAATGTCGCTCTCATGAGTGGCCCAATAGAAGGATTCCACATCGCGGACTTGACGTCTGAGCAACCGGTTATCGCTCGAAACAGTCTTGATATTGTTCAGAAAAGACGACGCCTTCACCTCGATCGGAGCCAAAGCACCATCGCAGCAAAGGATGAAAGTAGAAAGATAACGGACAGCGACCATAATATCCCAGTGCATGAACTTGCGCTGCTTCAAGAAGCCCCAAAATACTGGGCCGCGCTGCATCGATTCCTCTAGAGGAGCCTCAAAGTTGTTCGCCTGGGCAAACAAATCCTTGGCTTTTTTGGCAACGGTGGGATTAGAACCACTTTCTTGAGTGAGCAGGAATATCATGTTGCTGATGGTACTGTATATGTTCACCATATCTTCCTGAACATAACTACTGACATGAAACGCGTCGGCCATCTCAGCTATCAAAGTCTTCTGGAAAGACTTAACCTGATCGACGTCGTTGATATTCGACTTAAGCGCTATGTAGGCGCCCTCAAAAACGGTAGATTCTTCAACGTTGTAGTACGCACAGGCCTTATGAAAGGTGTCGACCTTCTTCTCAAGCTCCGCTACAAAAGGATTGAGGGGCAAAGGCACAGTATCCTGCGCGGTACGCTCCATCAACGAAAAAATGCCTTGCTTCACTCCCGAGAACTTCTCGTCCTTGAAAACGATGCGAGCTTCTTCGTTGCGGATCTTGTATCGAGCCACATTCGTCATCGTACCAAAGGCGATGGCAATGTTGAGACCTCCGAGAATCGCCGCGTACGTCCTTGCGCTCTGAACCCCACCAGCTCCATCAAAGGTCAGGAGCGCAAGTGCACCAGCCGACAATGTAGCAGAAAAGGAAAGCGAGTTGGCAAAGTTTTGCGCCTCGACAGCAAAGTCGTCCACGATAGAATCGACCGGCTTGGGCTGGTTAAGAGATTCGACGAAATGCGTTTGTTCGTCAAATATTGTTCCGACGCGAATTCGATGATTTTTAAACACTGCTTGCTTAGAGTTTTGGCAAGGGAGACATGAGGATCCTCGATCATACTCTTGGTATCAGCATCGACGTTGAGGCCGCCCATGAAGTTATCCCAAAATTCCTTGGCGCAGTTCAGCTCTGGCGACGCCATTGACATCGCTTGGGAAATCAGCAACTTCTCAAGACCTTTGCCATCGAGTGCGCTCTTGAGTTTCTTGTCGGCCTTTAGTTCCTGAACGAACTTGGCAAAGATATCCTTTTGCAAATGCATTTTAAGAGTTGCAATGAATTCCATGTTGGTTTCCATTCCTCGAGGCACTATGGAAGCCGCAATCTTAGCCATCCAGTCACGCGATAAAAGGTCAACCAAGACGTGCTCGGTCTCGTTGTGCTCGATCGCCTTGGAATGGAGGTAGTCCATAAAGTGGGAGTAGCTGAAGCCAGGGCGAAGAAAGCCGACGTTTCCGTAGTTTTCCCCGCTACCACGCTGAACCACTTCACCGTTGTTCCAGTTGGTTTCGTCTGAGTATTCCCTGAAGCGATCCACGAATGAGATGCCATGCATGGCCTTTTCGAGAAAGTTCTTGAAAGACATGGCGTTGACACAAGCCTGCAGAGTGGGATACGAATATACTGTGTGAGCTAACATGCCATGCTGGTGTTCAAAATGTGAGTCAGATGCATTTCCTTTCTTACTCCAGTGAGACCGCCTACAAAGAAGGTTAGGGACGAGATTTGTGTGAGTTAATGTGTGTTTGTGGGGTTGCTTTCCTTCCTTCGATTGTCGGTGGAAACTTACTGTATCGCATGAAGTGAGGGGACGCTTGTTCATCTCCGATGAACGCGAACGCGTAGCCCTCTTCATTCGATTTGCGCATCGTGCGAAAGTTCACATAGTGACCGACAGGAATGTCGCCAATGCCTGTAGAATAATCAGATAGTTAGTTTGCTGCAATCGCATTGAATGATGTAGGCCGATATAGTCAGTACTTACCACTTTGGACTCAGCGTTACCGTCTGGGCCGCGAGTCAAGTTACCTTCTCGCTTGACCTTCTCGGTCTTCTTCATGCGAGTGATGAATCCTTCGACATTGCGAGCAATAACCTCGAAAGGCGTCTTCATGATGATTTCATACTTCTCGGTTGGATCCAAAGAGAGACGGAAAGACTCAAAAACTGGAAGGCTTCCAAGGTCTACGTCAAAGTAGGAATTGATCAGATACAGTCGCGGGACGTTGCCGCGGGCACCGGGATTGTATACGTCACCTTGTCGGATAGTCTCAAGACCGGCTTCGTTCCAAAGACGATCAATGGTATGCCCCAAGGTATACTTGAGTCTACCGAGAGCTCTCTTTTGAAGATCTGTTAAGGTCTTCTTCTTGGTAAGTCCCAGAACAAGATCGGAAGCCAGCTTGTTCTTAAAGTCGTCGTACTCACGGGTAAACTCCATGCCCAAGTAGAAATTGTCTCCAGTTTCGAAAAATCGAGTCTGAAGAGTCTGACGGCGAAAAGACGGGGCCTCATTTGCAAGTTGCTTGAAAGCCTTCACCATCTTGGGATGCGGGGGGTCCAACTGGTTCAGCTCGGGAAAAGGAGAGTCGGCGATAATCATCTTGATGTGCATTTTCCAGTCTCTATCGTTCAAAATGGTATCGTACATGCCTTCGATGATCGGTACCGTTCGGACCATCTTGGTAAAATCCCCGATAATTCGAGTGTTCTGGTCGGTCTGCGAACGAAGATCGTCGTAAATACCATTGCCCCATCGTGTTTCGTCAAAATTGTGCATTCCCAAAGACACCTTCAACCCTTGCAAGCAAGCAACACCGTAGGGTTCGTAGGTCGTGACCGAAAAGTGTACCTTGCTTCCCGTCGGTTTTCCAATGGCTTCAACGACGTGTGTGTTTCTGGTAGATAGGAAAGAATCAAAGATGGTGAGGACCCATGAACGGTAACATTGTCACCTTTCGCAGTGGACATCTATCTTACCGCAAATCGAGCGTGAACTTGACGCCGGTCATCTCTTTCAGTGGCACACTCTCTCGCAAATATTTGGTGTTGTCGTCGTGCACAACGCTTTCAAAGACAATCTTGGACGGGTGTGTGTGAGCTTTTTTATCTGATCCCGCAGGGTACAATGAAGGCAAGCTACTTTCGTGAGTCTCAATATCATTGACGCCATCCTTCATAGACTTGAACGTTATCATTTAAAGAACGGAGAAGAATGCAAATGTCAGAATCGAATACAACTTGGATACACAGGCAACAAACTATCTTGAACCTACCTCACTGTTCGGATCACGAGCGACAAGCTTGAAGGGGAGGACCTCTTCAGCGTCTGGGACCCAAATACTGTACTCATCGCCGTATGTGAGATCCTTGAGAAGAACAGGCTGTACAAATTTGATATCGACAACCTTCCAGGTATACGTCTCTTCCGATGCGTTACCATTTGGGTCGACCTTTCGGAGAACAAGGTCCTTTCTTCAGGTTCTGCCCATTCTTTGTCAAGGTATTCGAAACAACATCGTACTGGGCCTTGGAATCCGTGTAGACATTATAACTGGTTAATTCAAGTCAATGGTTTCATTGTTCTAATGCCTTATCCTTCCGGTGTTCCTTGCTCCAAGCAATCGTCCAATACATGCAGGAACGGCTTCGGCAAGCGACACAGTAAGATGGCCAGTGCAACCAGTAGCGAGTTTTCTCTTTCTAATTCCGACAATTCGGGAAACGAAGAGTCCGCGCAAGAACTCTCGGGCAAAGCCGAAATCCGAATTTCGCCCCCCCCCCCTTGAATAGAGCGAAGAGTAGTGAGTCGAGTCGAACCAAATATGAAGTTTTAGCTATCCATACGATTGATTCGTTGATTTACCTCCAGCACACCAAGGTCTACCAGTATGTACATCGCAGTACGGCGGGGACTTTGAACCTAGCTACAGTAGGAGGCCATCTGCAGTACACATAGGTAAAATATCTAGTATCGCTCTGGTCGTATATACTGTATTTGGAGCTATGTTTAAAAAGTCACCATAGCTAGGTAGCTAGCAGACACAATAAGGAGACTCGGATGCACTATCTTCATATATGTATATGGACAATCTCTCAAGACACGACATAGATCGCTGCATGTCGCCGGTTGTTGGTGCTGTTTTCGTAGTTGGCAGTCTGCAGTACACATAGGTAAAATATCTAGTATCGCTCTGGTAGTATATACTGTATTTAGAGCTATGTTTAAAAAGTCACCATAGCTAGGTAGCTAGCAGACACAATAAGGAGACTCGGATGCACTATCTGCATATATGGATATGGGCAATCTCTCAAGACACGACATAGATCGCTGCATGTCGCTGGTTGTTGGTGCTGTTTTCGTAGTTGGCAGTCTGCGTAGTAGTACTAGTTGTTGCGGCAGTCAAGGCGCTATCTTCCATGACGTTTTCCAGCTCGTACACGAGGCTGACCGCCTCCACAATGGATAGTTTACTCTTGACGCGACCGTGTTCGAGTCGCCACGCCTTGGTTCTATCGGGCGACCATCGCACGCCGAACCCGGATCGTTGATCTTGTTTATAGCGGTACACGTCCAATTCACCATCCGTTCGCTGCAACTTGCCCTTGCCGTGTCGTTTGCCAGCCACAAACATGCCTTCAAAGCGTTGGCCCGACGAATAGTAGTAGCGTCCAAAGCCAGCCATGGAATCCGCCACCCACGATCCAATGTACATGTCACCATTGGAAAAGTAAAAGCGACCTTGTCCCGCTCGTTGCCCTTGGCAATAGTCTCCCATGTACACGTCACCATTTGGAAAGCGCCGTGTTCCCGCACCGTGCATTCTTCCTTGACTCCACTGTCCAACATATTCCGAGCCGTCGGCAAAGTCCAAAATGCCGTGACCCTGTCGTTCACCATGTTGAAAGTTTCCCTTGTAGACATCACTGTTGCTCCACCGGAGAGCGCCTTGGCCGTGCTTTTCACCCGTGGCGTTGTAAGCGCCCGTGTAAACAGCCGTTGGTAACAGTACCTTGCGGCGCTGTTGTTGTTGTTGTGCAGTAGTAGCGAATGCTGACGGTGATCTAGTAGTGGTGGTGGTGGCGGTGCGTGCTGAATTGTGACTTTTCTGCACCACGCACACTAAACACTGACCCCGTTGCACCTTGCCAGCAATGGTGAGTGGTGCGCGCGTCACGTTTGTCTGTGGCGACGATGGTGACTGTGGCAACGATGGTGACGACTGGGTATGCTGTTCTGCAGTACTCGAATTGTTGTTGTTGTTGTGGATATACTTGTGGGAATGTTTGGTAAAGAGACTGAGGAGTCCACCACTGAAAGAGCGTCGACGCGGTGCTTTTCGTTTGGTTGCAGTAGGTGAGTTACTGATATTACTGCTGCTGCTGCTGCTAATATTGCCATTGGACGTGACAACCTCAAAGAGTTGCTGGCCACAATAGTGGCACTGTCCGTTGAGGTGCCGATCATCTGCAATCACGGCGGGATCGACCGGTGGGGCCTTGCGACGAACGTTGGAGACCACTCCTGGTGGCAAGGGCGATGTTGGGCGCTGCTGGTTCTGTTTCTGTTGGTTCTGATTGTGCTGCTGCTGTTGGTCCTCAAACTGTCGAAAGAAGGCAGCGTCGTGCGCTTGCGAGTTGGAGCCTTGGGAGTTGCGACGCCGTGCAATGGGAGGTAACTTGGGCTGATACGACCATAGGGGATAATCTGACTGTTGATGTTGTTGTTGCTGCTGATAATCCTGCGAAGGATGGAACGACGACAGGGAATCGTCCCGCGATCTAGTGTTCAAGGGAGGAGACAACTTTCGAGTTGATGTTGATGCCATGGTGGTTTAGCGAGTGTAATGTTGCTGCCTGTTGTAGTATTTAGATCATTGCGATGGTCAAAGGCTACGGCTTGGGCTACGCCTCGTTCGATGGTACCGGTACCTCTTGCTCTCTAATCTCCGAATGGGATGTTTGCTGCGTATACCGGTAGCTGATTACAGATACCGTACGTTAGGTACGCTGCTCTCTTGCCTCTTTACAATACCGGTACCAGAGGCCAGAGGTATGGATTATCGATTGTGTGTCTATTATATCTCAGTACTCAGTATCTCGATGTTCGTTCCTGGCAAGTGAATCTCGATCCGCCGGTCCGTTATGACCCCAGTCGGCATGAATGACCAAACCACGTGAGATCCAAGATTGGCTTATAAGTGGTCCGCCTCTGAATGAGAAGTGTATCGTACACTGATAGAAATGAATGTTTCACATATATCAGATCTGGTCTTATTTTGATCTTGGTCCGAAGGCTAATTTACTTTATATATAGTGGTACGTCTTGGGCCTTTCGTCCATACTTGAATCATGAATCACGAATAAGTATCTACCTACCTTGATCTTGCAGATACAGTGGTACGTTCGTACTGCGGTAGCTAGGATAGGTGACATGGTGGTGGCGCCCAAGGAACCCCCATCTCTGCCGACTAGTCTAGTTCAGTCTAGTCTAGCCTAATGCTGTACGTACGTAACGTACCAGGCGAGCAGGCAGGTAGGAAGCGAAGCGGAGCGTCGTTGTCCTGTACAGTAATCGGGCACGAAGTGCTCGACACCATTCTCCTCTCTCTTTTCTCCGGTGTCGGCACGTAGTGCATTATAGGTACCCGATTGCGACCCGTGTGGCGTTTTTTTAGACCGGGTCCGACCCGAGGACCGAGAGAACTTCCAAATAACAAATAACGTATTATTTTGTACCCATCGCTGTAAATAAGCTGTGTTATTTTGACCCTCTGACGTTTTCCTTATATAGATTTAGAAAGATATTAAGTAAATCAATACCGCATCGGAGGGTTCCCAGCGAATTCGACATGGTTCATGTTATTTACTGTTTCTCTATAGTTGTAATACAGTACAGTATACAAATCTACTGACATCTGAAAAGGATATTCGGCCCTCGCACTTATTTTGCTCTCACCGGCTCCGCAATCTGTAATTGCACTACGAAGACGGAAGCGATTAGAGCAGCATCTTAGGCAGCGCCTTGAGCCTGCTGTACTGGCAAGCACCAGAAATGCAACACCTCCAGCTGTGGGTGCTGAGGTTGAAGAGGAGGTCATGTGGCTCCGCTTGAAGAGAGGATCGAAAGATACCTTTTCTTGATGTTGAGGTATCTTTGGCAAAGATCGGGAAAGATCACGTGGACCTCTTTCATGTTGATGGCAATGCACTTTTTGCATTCACCCTTTGCTCACAGTTTCGATTCTCGCTACTTTCAAAAACAAAATCATCATGAAGCTCGCCATCCTCGCCTCCCTCCTCGCCTCGGCCGCCGCCTTTGCCCCGGCCCAGAACTCCGCCCGTACTTCGGTCGCCACCAACATGGCGTTCGAAGACGAGCTC
>Ga0307981_1003953_pt1 | contig 10782 bp, 14 predicted proteins | sample OrgLakmetagen987_FD_201849 | JGI IMG/M metagenome (GOLD analysis project Ga0307981, IMG submission 201849) | Saline water microbial communities from Organic Lake, Antarctica - #987 | ecosystem: Environmental > Aquatic > Non-marine Saline and Alkaline > Saline | place: Antarctica: Organic Lake... | reverse complement strand
TGGACCCTTTTAATGCCTCTCTTTCTGACTTCTGACTCCAGCTTGTTCTAGGGCTATTGCAAAGCATCCTGGGAAACCTGAAAGCTGCATTGGTACGTGCAGACTAAAAAGTCTCGTTGGCAGCTACTCCTTGTTATTTTTCTCATACTCCTTCGTGCACCTCGGTCTACCTCATTATAGGTGTTAGCATTACAGACAACGCAAGCGCTATCTTTGCGGGTCCGGACGCTCCCACGGCGTTGGGATGCGTGTATTCGATTGGTGCCATTGGCCAAGAGTCCAACGGCGCCATTACAGCCGCAGTCACTGACTTCCTGGAGCCATTTGGTCTAGAGGAGAATCGGATCTACATCAATGTTTTTGACATGCCTCGCGCCAACGTTGGATGGAGTCGACGAACCTTTGCCGGATTAGATCTAGACTGTTGCTCTGCTGCATTCGTATAGTTACTTCTAAATTTCTAAGATAGAGCAGAGTCGAATCAATTTATCGCTACTGCAGAGACGTTTACTAGCTAGCGTAGGGAAAGGTTCTGTACGTAGGTTAAAGGATGTAAAAATGCAAACGGATGAAAACATGTCGAGCACCGTCGTGGCACTCCCTACTGGAACGTACTTCCTATCGTATGATCTCCACCTTGCTACTGGGGCGCTCTGGATTAGGAAGGAGCTGCGCACTTTCGGCATCCGAATCATCTCCGAACGATTCCATGTTGGTCTCGGCCTCGGACATTTCATCAAGTTCCAGATCCTTCTTTGGCTTCACCGCCTCTTCGTCCGTACTTTGAGTCTTTTCCAAAAGGGAAACGTAGGTATATCTTGCCGACCCCGCCAAGACAACCGTAATGCCCGCACCGTTGAGGGGCGTAATGGCGGTGCTGAAAATCACGGTACTGAGACCAATCATCAATACTTGCTTGACATTGGCAGCGATACAGAGTGTCAATGGGCTTGTCAGCTTGTTGGCCATGAGAGAAGAAATGTTGAGGGAGAAGCTGCAGATACCCGACATTCCCAAGATAAACATAGGATAGTAATCGACTGCCGGACTGAGCTCGGTATTCCATCGTGCAGCTATGTCCCTCACTTCGCCACTCAGCAAGGATATGCCCAGGCACTGCACCAGTGCCAACGGAGCCATGTGCGCTAGCAAGTCGACTGGATGCAGCTTCAATTCACCCGTCAGCATTTCCCCCGATGCCACGACCTTGGTCGCTGCCAACAAGACGCATGCAATGGTATAAGACAGGCCGAGCATGGTATAACTCATGTCACTAAAGCACGCCATGGCGACACCAGCGACAATGGGCACGACAGCCAGCTTGCGCGATGAGGAAAAGGACTTGCCCATCATGATGCCCATGACAAGAGTAATGGCCGGAACCAAGCTCCGCATGACTTGGTTAAAATTGACGCTAACGTGCTTGAGACTGACGTTTCCAATGGCAATATTTAGCGAGAAAATGATGGAAAAGCCAATAATCCAAAGCTGATCCGATCCCGCGAGCTGCTTGCGTTGAATACTCCCTAGCAACTGATGGACGTAACCTTGCGTGGCGTCGGCTGAATACTCGCGTCGCAGCTGCCAAAACGTGAGATAACTACCGGCCGTGTTGCACGCCATGTGGACTGCCGAGAGCAAGTAGGGATAGTGGAATTCGACGGTCGCAAAGGCCGCCTTATTCAACAAGGTGACTCCAATGTTGTTGCACATCCAGAGGAGGAGCCATAGACTAAGGGCATAGAATGATGGGAAAGGCGTTATTGTGAGGTAGGGAGGAGCCACGACAGAACAATTAGCATGCCAGCAACGGTAGTTTCTTGGCTGGGCCTCCACTCTTAGCTCTTCTATTTTCTCTTTCCTGTACTATCGAACGTACCTTGCGTTACTGCTTGCCGACTGTGAAGAGCTCATGGTGAGAATGTTGCTTCTATCTTGATGCAGAGGGTATCAACAACAAACAACAAATTACTCGTCGTACGGATCGGATATGGATATGATGGACTTCTTTTACCTCATCAACGATTCACGGTTGCTTCTCTTTTGGTCAAACTGCTTTAATTTCATACAGCGTTTCCCACAGTAATTAGTAATGATAGTAAACATATTACTCTAATTGGCTCCATAATAATATCAATCAATTCCCGACCAAGAAAGTATGACGTAAGTATGTACATTCTGTATGCCTACCTACCTCGAACCATGTCAGATGGGCGGGCAAAATGTTCTTATCTCGACATAATTCGTGTCCGTCCCAATCCGAGTCCGAGGTCCCAATCGGGCACATAATACTGTAATATCATAATGTACTCATGTCGTGGTGCTGTAGTAAATGGTAAACAGTACTGTACGATATTTTGATACTATTTAGGTTTTGATTCTTAACTGAATCAGTACAAAGTGTGGTACTGTTTAAGTTTTGGTAGTATCTACTGTACGACGTACGTACCAGGAACTACTAATGCTAAAAGGTACAACGAACCTGTACGTAGTGTACTGTTGCATCCAATGCCTGGTATGCAGTACGTTGACTGTCCATTGTATGCTACATTATGTAGCGTGTCGACTTCGTGAATGCTTCGACTACTCTATGAGCTACTTGTTGCTCTTGGTGTTGCAAAATGTCGCCCCTCTCGCAATGCCAAATGGTTTGTGACCATTTGCACCAACATGTGATGTGCCTCGGGCCCATAGCTGGCGCCGTTGTCACCAGAAATTCGTTGATCACCAAAGCTCCGCGGAAACATGGCCCCGCCCCAGTCCACGTACGTCAAGTTGCTACGAGCAGGTAGCGCGGCAGTCTCAATTTGCTCAATATTGTGCATGGCACGATTGTTCATTTCCTTGACAAAGTCTTGGTGACTACCGTCGGCATTGTACCCGGAAGTTCTCCAAACCACAGTAATGCCCACCGCCTGTAGTTCTCCCAAGAGCCGTGTGGTATCGTCTTCCAATGCTGCAAAATCCATGGGATGCTTCTTTCCTTTGTGAGCGCACTTGCTTTGCTCGTTGGCATCCCCATTGCCCATGGCGACAATGACTGTGTCTATAAACTGCAATCTGTTGGACTGTTGCTTGACCTCGTTCATAACAAACTTGCGAAGAAACTTGATGCACGGCATGCCAACATGGGTAAACAATCCGTCTTTCGAACCGGGCATTGCGCGACAGGTATGCGCCCACTTTTTGCAAGGCAGTTTGGCGTTGGCGTTCGGTTTTCCGACAAATAAACCGGCTGATGAACGGTTCAGAGTGTCGTACATTTCGATCGCAGAAGCGTTGGCCAAGTCATCGCCAATCCACAATACGGAGCGATCCTTGTAAAAGTTGTAAAGCTCTTGGCTGGAAAAGTGTCGCCACGGCGCGGGAGGGATCCAAACGTTATCGATCCAGCTACCGTGTTGTTCTTCTCGGCGAAGTCGTGGCGCGACATAGCCCACGGCGTGTTTAGTGGGACTTGCAGCGACACTGATCTGGACAGCTTGTTGTTCTGGAACCGTATGAGTAGTAGAACTCTTTTTCTTGGTTTTAGGTTTGGTGGTCTCTGCGGAAGTGGTCGATGTGGTCTCCGTCACGAGTCTCCCATTCTCAAGTGTGGCGGTAGATACTACTATCACGGCAGTGTTAGTCATATCGTTCTGTTCCAGCTGAGCGAGTGCATCCAAAGGTTTGGGTGTGGCAATTCGCAAGTTTGCCTGCTGCTGACGGTGGTGTTCCGCCACCAGCAGGTGCTTTTGGTCCACGCGGTAGCGAGCAATGGAAGTGCTCACAGCAATTATGAAAGTCACTGTTGTCAAGAATGACAATATGGAGTATCTGCAGGAACATTTCCTGGCGGAAAGTGGAGCGTACAGCTCCTTTCTCTTTGGTTGCACCATCGTGAAAAGTGACATGAATGTGCGTTTGGTTTTCGGTTCTTGTGAGGATTCATCGGTTTTTCGCGGGTTCGGGGAGTCACGTTCCCTGTCGCTGCTTCTTGTTTTTATTTACATTGATTTCAGAATCTGACTCACACATCCTGAATAATGATAGAACAGTACAACAGTACCGCTACAGTATTTTCAAGCAGGAAAAAATACGTAACTACAGTACTACTTTAAGATCGTTGACGCACTTTAATGATGAGAACGGAATTTGCCCTGTACGTACTGTAGAGAGTACGTGTAGGAGAGTAGGTCTACAGTAGAGCTCATTATCGGATTGGACTCGAACTCGTCGTATGTACCGGTAGGTCGGTTGACTCTATCTGGAACCCGTATCACATCAAAATCGAACACAGACCATCGCATAGCAAGCTCTCCAGCAGGTACCAGTAGTTGATACTATTTTGAACATGATGTACAACTGATGAATATGCAACATTCTTTATTTTGGTTAACGGTGTTTGTTAATAGCGCAAGTAATCCATGATTTGGAGGCCTTCCTCGAGATTGCTGGCCTTTTGACTCCATACGCACCAAGAATGTGCTCCTTGTCCTCTGCCATGTGTCAGCCATCAATATCTTTCTTGCGATTGTGATCAAGCACCGAGTCTAGAACGACAATAATGCTTGCTTTGCTCATCATCTCCTGTACTGTGAAGCTGTCCAAGCCAATCGCAGTCTTGAGAGTCTCCTCCAACCACTTTACGCAAAATGTGGCAAGAGTCTCACTGAGGTAATCATTCTGCGTGTACCAATTTTATTCGCGATTGATGTAGTCTGCCACAATTTTGTGTGAACAAATCTACCAACTTGTTGGCCATTTCTTCAAAACGACGAACAATGAAAGCTTTAAGTTTTGGATAGCGTGTCAGCATGGTCTCGCTTTTGATCGCGTTTTGGGCAGTCTCTCTGACCAAGCTTGATACAGCTTTGACAAGATCATTGCAAGGATCGAGCCAATCTCTCTTGCTAGAGAGTTCTCCACAATAGCGTTGAAAACATCCCGTTTGGAAAAGACCGGTAGATCACACAAACTGTTTTCGATGATGAGCTCTTTGATCCATTCTGTGTGTCGACGAACTTTCCTAGAAGGGAAGGCCGCAAGAACGTGATATTTTCCATTGGTCCCGGCAAGGTAAGTTCCAGCCTCGTTGATCCACACGCTCCCTTCAACCTCCTCCGTATCACCAGCTGACCCCTCTTCATAACTTTTCTCGAGGAAAACCTGCTGTTTGGCAACATCAATAAACACAACTTTGCCAGTGTGCTCCACTTTTTCATCAGTAGAAATGATTACCAAATCGCCAACATCGAATGCTGTTATTTCGGCCAGTCTTCCCTTGTGCAATGCCACTTTGAATTAGTCGCATTTCAGGTGGAAGACAGCAGAAGCTAGAGTCTCTCTCTTCTTTGAGTCCGGAGTAAAGAAGGCACCACTGGCAAGCCAACGGGTATCTTTCCCAAGCAGCAATGACTGGACATTATTGGTAATACGTTGAGCTACTTCATTGTAGTACTGTCGCTTTTCAAAGAGGGTATCGCAGGTTTGGCCCATGGACTTGAGCTAGTTGTTGGTCTTCTCCTTCTCATCCTGCATCTCCTTGAGAATTGCAGGGATTGTAGCCCAAATAAGTTGGATCTGTACGTCACCCAGCTTCCTTTGGTACCTCTTTGGTTCCAAACAGACTGTGATCCGGTACATTGCGCGAAGTTTACGTGGTACAAAAGAACGCTTCCTCCTCCTTTAAGCCTTTCTTGACACCTTGCGTGTTGTTCAAGGCCGCTTGGCCTTGTTCCTTGACCATATGAAAGCCTTTTTCAAATCTCTCGTCTTGTGGCCCAAAAGCAACGCTTTTACTCCATCTTTGGCGCCTTCATCGATCAAGTTGGGTATGGTGATGACCGGCAAAGTTCTGCTTGTGTCAGGGTCAACCTTCTTGGCATCAGCTATGATCTGAGAGTTGTGGAAGTCCAAATTGGCTGGGTAGACAGCAAGAATGACGCAACGAGAGGAGTTGCCGAGATAGTCGTCAATCAGGCACTTGCTATCTTTGGCGAGCGTTGCGCTCTCTACCACACCCACAGACCGAACAATTCCAGGAAGGTCAATGAGAGTGAGGTCCTTGCAATCAGGTCCGGCGACGTTGACTCGAACAATGTTGCGGGCAACGTCCATCAGAAGGCGGTAATTTTTAATGTTACGTGTATATACACGATGGTTTCTACACGTGTGTATATTTTGGAGTACTGGGTGTTGATTCTAGGAAAACCTGCTCACGCCTCAAACCTTCAATTATCAGCTGTAGTGTATCAAAACTCTCGATGGTCTATCTATCAGAAAAGTTGATCAAACTGTTTTTACGATGGGATTCATTAAAAAGAATGAACAGTCACTGGTGCCCACTTGAGGCCCTTTTTGAGAATTGACGCATACGTGGGAGCAGATGCGACCTCCATCTGTTCGGACACTTACTTCTTGGCTGGCAACGCGAACGTCTGTCCGCTCGCTCCAGATCGAACTTTCTCCAATACCGGATTCTCAACACGCTCCTCGGATGGAGGTAGCGGAGATTTTGTGAGCGTATTCACATGACAATGACCGAGAAGAACGGTCCGGAATTTCCAAAACAAACTGCCTTGAAGAGGCTTTGTAAAGAAAACGGCAAGCATCTCGTCCGTGGGACAGTAGAAAACAGAAATGCCTTCGGACTCGAAACGGCCCTGCATAAAGAAGCAACGAATGTTGACGTGCCGGGACTTCTGCCCGCAGGTTGCTCGACCATTCTTCTCAAGTTGGATAGCGCTCTTGTTATCCTGATAAACAATGTTTTCAGTAAGCTCGTACCCTTGTTCTGCCAAAAACATCCTGGCCCAGATAGTGTTAGGTAGATAATCACTTGAGCCGACAACTTCGGCTTCAGTAGAACTCTTTGTATTGAGGTTCTCCTTTGTAGACTTGCACATGATCGCTCCACGACCCAAAGAGGTTGCTCACCGGTGTGACTCTTCATGTCATTGTGCACAGCATTGGCTGCGTCAACCCACAACTTCGACTCGGTGAGACTGTCAGCTCCGAGAATGAGAGGCATGTCCAGAGTACCGTTGAAATATTGGAGGAGTCGGATCAGTTTCTCCCAATCTTGCTTCGTGCTGCACGAGACTCTGGTGCAGAGGAAAGCGATAGCCAATTGAGCGTCAGTACGAGCTCTTTTGGAGACGTAAAGTAATTTTGCGACAATGCTGTGAAAAATTTCGCCTTGTTGTTTGTCAAGTTGCTCGGATCCGTCATCAACGGTGAACAGGTCTTTCTTTGCCGGCGTCGGACCAACCTTGGAAATTTCCATGCCAGAATCGGATTGCTTCCTTGAGATATTCCTTCATCAGAATCGTGACGGTGCCATCGTTGTCGTTAAAAGTGATGTCCATGCCCAAAACCACGTGATGTTTCCCTCTGGTCACGGTCACTTTACCAAATTTGGCTTCAATCTTTTCGATGATGTCGGTCACTACCGTGTCATCCACATGAGAGATATTGTGGTCGTTGACATAACAGGCAACTGTGCATTGCTTTCCTTTAATCTGGCTGTTTGCGACGCATCGATCGTACGGATTCAACTTGAAACCCATGCGGACCAAAAGGTTTGTGAACAAGTTGTACCATAAAAGCGTGGATTGAAAACAACCGTACTGGGCCTTCAGCAACTGTAGGTAGAGTGCCTTCTTCCCCTTCTCAATGACGACGAAATTCTCGTATTTGGGATTCACCTGGCACATAATGTCAACGGCTTTCGCAAACTAACTTCAAAAGAACAAAATCTTCCATGTCCGCGTGCAAATACGGTCCTTCAACGTCAGCCGTTGCAACGTCACGTCGCTCCTTAGCGTCAATCATAAGGGAAATCATGAGAGCGTCCGTGGATACCGTGGGGGACGTCGTCTCTTCCTTTGTATATTTGGACCTCTGGGACCAACCGTTGGCGCACGTGCACCCCTTCAACTTGCCGGAACCCTTCTCTTTAATAAGTTTAACAGCGCGAAGGGCTTCTTGCTTCTGACTGGCAGTTAGCGTAAATGCGTCAAGTGGATCGAAAACGTTCTTGCTGTCGAGCTGACAGAACTCCTGTAGTACACCCGTCCACGGCTGCCTGGCCGTGCTTCTTGATGCCTGCAGTTGCGGTTATCTGAGTCATCGTATGACCAAAAATGTACTTGTAGATGTTGTCAAGCGACTCATCCATCTTGTCGGCTGCTTGCTGTAACATTTGCACGCCTGACTCGTAGCTTTTCGAGCTTACGGGGTCATCCATTTGGTGATCGAGTCGGTGACCGTAGGATCTCCCTCTGTTGCTCCTAAGATTGTACCGGTTGGTACCCAAATCTTTGTTTGCGTCAGGCTCCATGTTTGTGTTGGGAGCATCGCTTCCGGGATCTTCGTCTCCGGGATCGTCGTTTGCCTCGGCGCCTTCGTCGGCGTCGGGATCAAGTTCATCACATCGGGATCTGGCTCAAAAACGGCGGGATCAGCAACTTTATCCTCATCTGGGGCGCCAACATCATCGTCATCCGGGAAGCCAACATCATCGTTGTCAAAAGGTTCAATGTCATTGTAGTGGTCAGGTTCCTCGACAACGTCATTGTCGGTTTCAGTCGGATCAAAATTATCTCCGACAACATTTTCATATTCGTCGGCCGATTTGACATCTTCTTCCAAAAATTCCTCAACAGACGCGTTCGGACGCCATTCTAATAGTGGGACTCCGCCTTTGCTCAGCTGTTGGCCTTCCTTCTCCGCCATGGCTTCGACTGCAGAGATGACTGCGTTGGTCATGGGAATTGCGGTCCATTGATGCCGGGACAAGCGTTTTCCGGTGACGACTGACATTAAAAAAATAGTTGCCTTGGGCGTTCCCAGTTGGGCTCAGTACAACTGCTCCAGTGTTACGGGACGTGGTAGTGTTGCTGGGGGTGTTGTCTTCGAAACCAGTACGTACGATCTGAATTCCAACTTCAGGTCTTTGTAGTCGGGGTTCGCGCGCCCAGTCATGATGGTGAGAGGGCTGAGAGTGTCGGAAATGCCGTTCTTAGCCGGGAATTGATTCAATCCTTTGGCGGCATGGTAAACAAGTGATTGAATCATTACCTTTGGAAGTTGTTTGAAAGGTAGCCCGTGGATGGTGGTGCGCGCACGCTCCTTCATAGTCCGAATGGACCGTTTGACTTCACCAACATGGTCGTTGGCAGCGGTAACGTTTAGCCTGGAAGGGAGGACGTTGTTTCGGACGCACTCAAATTCCATGTTGGCATGCAAGTTGGAGATGTTGAAACCCCTGGACTTGTACATTGCCATAACTGGCTTGATCTCACGGTGGAGGGTTGCTTTGTTCCTGTTGAGTACTGGGGCAACGGTGCGGAATTGAACTTTGCGAGAGATGGTGTGAAAAAAAGGGTGGCCTTGGACGTAGAAAGTGTCCATGCAAAGTGTAACATCATTGTGGTGCTGCAAGATAAAACCTGGGACTTGTACCGGGTTGAAAGTAGGGACATGTTGGGAGGGGCCTTTTGTTGTTTTTCCTTTGAGGGCGACTACGTTGGGGCCGTAGATGAGTAGAGCCCGTTTGGCGTCGTCAACGGTGACGGGGCAGTTTCGGATGAGATTCTTGGCAAGAATTTGTTCGAACTGTTGTTGGGAAGGGCGCCCGATCTTTTGATAAAGTGCTCGAGCCTTGTCCGCTCCTTCAATTTTGCGACGTGGGAACTGTGCCTTGTTGTTAGCTACAGTGGAGACAAAAGAGTAGTCAATAACATTCTTGTTAGAGTTAGGCTGGACGGCAGCGGCGGCGTTGTGGTAGTAGAGGCCCAAACCGTATTCAATGAACTTCATGATTGAGCCATCATAACAATGGACACAGAGGGCAGCTTCAACGGACGTGTACATTGTGATGCGGCAGAGCTTGCGAACGGCGGCGAGAGAGAAGATGTTGGCCAAAGAGTCGGGATTGTACCAGACAGTACCAAAATTCTTGATGTAGCAACAAGCGACAAAACCTGGGTGCCGCCATTGGTGTGGATTCAACTGACTGTTGCTGCGCCTGATGTTAGTGAGGAAATTCGGGATTTTGAAAACCGAGACAGTCGACTGACTGTCAAGGAGTACCCAGAAAGATGGGATGAGCTCGTGCCCCGAGGGCAACTGAGTGAAAGTAAAATCCGAAACAGAGTTTGTGTTGTCAGCGGCAATGATGGCCTCGGTGTGAGAGGCTTGGAGGAGCGTCACGGCGGCAGCGGCTTCAGTTTGGAGTGGGGACCGTTGGGGCACTTGTCAGCATAGTGTCCTTTGTGCTCGCAACGGAAACAAGTGACGCCGGTGTGCGTGACGCCGTCAGCGCCAGCAATCATTTTGCCCGATTGCACGAAAGTCATGCCATCTTCTTCCTCAACTGCCGCCTCCTGGCTGCGCGTGTTACGGCGCGGCTCTTCTCGTTTGGGAGGCTTGAAATTGACTAGCAGGCTGTAGGCTGCGGTCAAGTCGATGGGGTACTGGTTGTTTCCTCGGGAGAACTGGTTCTCGAGGTTGGCCCAAAGTGTACCAAACCGACAACAGTTGGCTCGCTTCAGGAAAGCCAAAGCGAGAGTGCGGTCACGTGCAATCTTGAGGCGTTTTGTTGTGTCGTCTGTGTCGGACGAGACTGCGGCAGTAGCATCGAGTAAGCCTGGGTCTTCGCCAATGGCGCCGCCATAGTGCTCCAGGACCTCGACGAGAGAACAGAAATGCTCGAGATAGGAGGAAATCGAGTCTTCGGCGCCTTGAGTGTAGGCGTAGTAGGTGGTGCGCGCGTTATCAAGTGAAAGGTAGATGTAA
>Ga0307981_1003952_pt1 | contig 10783 bp, 8 predicted proteins | sample OrgLakmetagen987_FD_201849 | JGI IMG/M metagenome (GOLD analysis project Ga0307981, IMG submission 201849) | Saline water microbial communities from Organic Lake, Antarctica - #987 | ecosystem: Environmental > Aquatic > Non-marine Saline and Alkaline > Saline | place: Antarctica: Organic Lake... | reverse complement strand
AGTAGGCCTCCTTACTTCCAAATTAATCAGCGTTTCAAAACACTCCATTGATTAAAATACACTAGGTAAACTCGTCAACGGACTAGTTTCCGTCCGTTTCAAATCTTCCCCCGCAAACGAAAGAGCCAGGAGGGTCTTGGATTCAAAAGAAACGAGAAAGAAAAGAGGTGAAGAGCAACACATTGAACGCATAAAACGAGCATTGGTCGGAGGTGCACCGGCCACTATATTCGGAATTACTTCTTCTTATCACTGCTTACTGTTGAGGTGAAAAGGTAAGGAATGATTGCGGAACCCCGGCAGGCTGCTGTAACTAACGCCGTGTTGTTGGGTGCACTGCGGGAGGAGGAAAAGGAAAACCTAAAACACGCAAACAACAGAAACTCTGTAAGTTTGTTCACTAAGGGACACTTGTTCCGATGCGTTAAGTTCATTCTCGACGAGAAGACACTAGATGGACTGGAAGGACCACGTTCAATGGGGAAACTTGTTGTTAACAACCTCAACATCCCAGAGGACGGCCAAGTAATCTTCTGGAATACGTACAAAGGAGTAGTAAACCAAGTGCTGTGCGAGAAACGTAACAACGTTAATGGCGCAGTAAAAATCTCTTTTTTATTGGTAAGTTTATTTTCCTGACACTAAGATGATGTATTGCTGAAAGCCACTTACTTCGTTACGTAACCTATCAGTACTAACAGCAAATGTTCACTTACTCTCTTATTGCATTTAGACAAAAAAAAATGGAGACGTTCCAACGCTTACAGACATTTTGCACATGCGCAGCGATGTGAACTCGGCATACACATACTTTGCCAACACTATCTTGCCCAAAATAGTTGGCCCCACCAAGTGGAGAGGACAGGTGACAAAAAGGACTATTTCACAGATAGCAACACCAACGGATGAAGCGTTCGGTTTACTTCTACTGGAGAACTCATGGGAGAATTGGAAAGAAGCCCAAAGACTCGTGCATGAAGACAACAGCAAGAGTGGGGCAAACAAAATGTGGCCCAAATTAGGTAAGCGGCAGTCTGCAGTGTTCCTGAGGTGGAGTGTAAACACAGGATCACCCCCGCAAGCGCTCTAACTGCCCAGACACGTCTCCTATTTCAGAATTGTCAAACCAGCCAGAAAATCACTTTTCATTATTCACTGCAATCAAGAATGCCCTAGAAGCTTTCCGAGCAAGGGTCCAAGTTTGAACCGGCGGATGGTATCAGCTTGTAAGCAAATATCTTCCAGGCAGGCAGCTGGGGGACTTTCAGTGCAGTCATTGGTCAACAAAGGCAAGGCTCGTGGCGTAGGGTGAAATATGAACAATCCAGTAGAAATGATTCTTTATTATTTTGTAGCGTTCTTCTTCTCACTAGCATTGGTCTTCTCTGCCGAGGACTCTTGGAATACACGATTAGCCACGGAGGACGAATCGAATTTATATCATGAGCGACTCGAGTCGCGAGAGAATCTCCACCTTATCAGGTGCCACGGGAACGTGTCTAGCAAAGGTGACGAGGAGTCGGGCCTTCTCTTCTAGCTCGCGAAGACGCTCATTCACCACACTGGCAGCTCCTGCCTGCAAATCGAGCTTGATGCGACGATGCTCGCTGTAGAGAATCTCCATCATTCCGACAACAAACGCTGGATACGCGTGCTTCACCAATGCATTATAGCCATGGTATTCCGTTTCTTTCGAGGCAAATGCGGACTGCGACGTGGGCAAAAGCTGCAGACGATCGGCAATGAAAAGGGCCTCTTGGTAGTGCTCCACACGTAGCCGCTCGAAGAAGGTATTTAACTCCAACATAATGCCACTTGTCTTGACCAGATCGAACTGGTTATCTCGCTCGAGGACATCACGAACATGGGTTTTCTTGGCGAGATAATGAGTATGGAATGACTGCGTTTGTTCCGTCCAAAACTGACGATTGTCGTCTACCTTGTCGGGTGGCGACAGGAGCTGATTCAAGAGCGATAGCACGTCGGCGTACTGACCGGCTGACATAAAGCACATGAGAGCAGATCCTGTTCTTTGACGATCGCTTTTCTCTCTAAGCAGAATGTCGGCGGCCTCACCAAGGAGGGACGAGATCTCTGCGGACCCGAACCGCTTCTCGAGTACTCCCCCACTTTGGCGCACACCTTGTGCGTTCAATTGTCCGACCAATTTCTCAACATCCCCCGTCTTGGCAATCAAGGCAGCTACCTCACGTCGCGCCTGTGTTGTATTGGGGATACGCGCGACATATTCAAACGCCGCCAATGACCCAGCAGTCGGGTCAGCTAATAATTTGGTCGAGTACGCCACGAGAAGTGAGGCCACTGTGTTGTCCGACCCTTTGGACTGACCTAGATTGCGGAGGGGGACCTCACCACAGGCCAGAATTAAGCCCAAGTGCGTGGCATGTAAGAGGCCAGTAGAACCTCCCACTTCGGCCAAATGCAACAGAGCCTTTTGGTACTGTTGCGTCGCTAAAAGAGGCAAGGCGTAGGACCAGCCGCCTGATTCATTATCGACAAAGTATCCCGGTCCAAAGCCATGAATGACTTCTCCCAACTGAATTAGCTCATCAACTGGATTAGGGACCATCAACGTCTTCCAAAGCGAAGAAAATAGGTAGTCTTCGATGGTATTGAAGCCAGGGACGGTGTCCGACGTGGGCTGCTTTGCTGTACCGCAAAGCAAAGCATACACGCCAAGCTGATGCAAGTCGGCCGATTCGAGATTCTTGGAACGTTCCAATAGTTCAGCAACTACTCGGCGATCACACGCATCCAAACGAGGTGGGTCCGCTTCCCAAAAGCACGAAGCGTCGCGTTGGCTAAAAGCAAGAGTGTCGACAATACGACGAACGGCGCTTTCCATATCGCCCGTGAGACCGACCACCGACTGGGCCAATACCTCCTTGGCAGCGACGGCATCCCCACAACGCAAGCAGTAGAAGAGCACCGGCCATGGGGAGTCACTCACGCCTAGCACCAACTTGCAAAAGGCGGCACACTGGACCGCCACGTCGCTCGAGAACGTAGTCGGTACAGAAATATCTTGTCCGACCAAGGCGCCACGTCGGACGCGATTGACTACAAGCGTTTGAAACTGCTGGCAAAAGTGTACCAACGCAGACATGGCGTGATCAACTGGAGAATGCGTATGTGCCTGAATCAAGTTGGAAATCAGTTGCCACGCCGAGGCGTAGCCCGAATCTACGGGAGAACCAGAAGAAGGATCCGTCAACGTTTGGAGCTTTCCCACCGCCTGCTGGAGCTGTTTGGCACTCGCGTTCTTTTGAAGTTCCTGCTGGACGACTTGAAGATGCGCCTGTACCGTATGTGGATCGAGTGAGCCCGACGATTCCGCCCGAGCTGCAGCGAGACTAGACGTGTTGCGAAAGGAACCAGCGGTTGCGGCATCCCGAGTAGAGGTGGACGGACGACCCAGCGTCAGTGTGTACTGACCCCCGGTGCCACTTGAAGAATGTGACAAGGTCGATTGCAAAGGACCATTGTTGCCAGTAGCGGCTCCTCCAAGCGTGCGCGTCCCCACCAGTTCTTGCATCCAACAGTCCCTCTCTCGTTCCCAAGCTTGCTGTAGCTGACGCTCAATGAGCAGATCCGTTCGCTGACGAGTCTCGGTCTCTGTTTGCTGCAAGATCTTGTTCATAATACCTTGTTCGTGACGAGCCAGCATGTCTTGGAGGCTTTCCGTGACTGGTGGTGGGGCAGCGGTGCCATTGTTTGTGTTTTGCAGCTGCATGGCACTGGTGCTAGCAGCAGGGTTGCGAGCCGATTGCTGTAGAGCCTCCATGGCTTGCCACGATGACGGCGGTTGGATCTGACCAGTGAAACGACTACTATTTCTTGCATCACTTGCAGTAGCGGTAGTATGCTGGTGCCACACGGACTGGTTTGCAGCGTGCTGGAGCTCGGAAAAGTTGCGGTGCACCTTCCAAGTGGCAGCAGAGCCGTCGAGGTCGCCTCCAGTGGAGAGACTCGGTAAGGTCTGTCCAACTAGGTCGTTCCATTCCATATCCGTCATGATGTCTTTCTCTATCGTCTTCTCTTTTGTAGCACCAGGTAGCAACGAATTCTCAAGCGGCGGTGTTGGGTCGATGACTTTGGATAAGGCGAATCGGTTTTGTGCCATCGTCTATCGAGACGATACCGCGCGGCTCGCTGCTCGCCGCACAAAAGTTAGCCGCACCCCTAGTAGAGTAGGTATCCAAAGTTCGTTGCAAAATTAGTTTAGGCGGTTGTTATCCTTATGCTATCGAAAAGGACACGGCTTTTCATACGGGATCATACCGGCGGAGCTGGAGTGCCGCCGCCGCTGCTACTACTAGATGGAGGCGTCGTCACCCAAGACTCTTGCCGTTTGGAAAGTCTCTCCTCAAGCATCACTTCGTAAGGACGACCACCCAGCACTGGTACTCGGCCACATCCAAGAATACCGCTAAACAAAATCGTTCCAATCACTTGGTAATACACAGTCAAGGCCAAAAACAATTCGACGGCATAGCTAATGAGAAACTCGTAGGCGGAAGCATCATCCACCGCATCGTCAAGATCGACCTTGTCGTCAGTGATGCCGCCCGTATTGAGATCCGACAAGCTCACACTGTCTTCCGAATCGTCCAAGGCCGCACGTAGCACGACCAAGAAGCTCGCAAAGGCGGCGGACGCAACAACAGTGAAAATCACTAGGTAGCTTCCACATCCCCTGAATCTTCCCAGACAGTGCAAAGACCGTCCCGGTAGGCAGCATACGCAAGCAGTCATGCACCAGACGGTATTGTCGTACAATGCGTGCAGACATCCACCAACCGTCCACAAGAGAACCATTCCTTGAGTTATTTCAATCTCCTGCCTACTCTTTCTCATGTTGCCATTGTCAAAGTCGACACCACCAGTGGTGTTTCCAACACTGAACCCTCCCAACGACAAGGTAAGTACGGGTCTTTCCGATTCATCGCGATTGTCAATGAGCCAAAGCCAGACAATATTGGTTACGGCAAGCCCAAACACGATGGATCCAACCAGGTTGATGATGCGCATGCAAGGTTTCACAGGATGCAACTTGTCGTGAAAACAGATTCCGAAAATGGGATGGTTATTAGCAAAATACTGGATCCAATCGTCACACCACGAGTTCCCTGGGAGGTGATAGGCACGGAGGGCAAGAGCTGGAATTGTCTGTTCGCGATCGACTTGGGAAACGCCGCTCACGCGTTCCTCGTACTGGGACAGCCGATGTCGACTGTTGCTTTTGCTACTGCTGGTTGCAGCGCTGTCCGAAACAGCGAGTGCGAGTTCATCGTCTCTTCTCTTACTTGACATTGTGATGATACTATTTTTACCGAGCGTCTCTCCTGGGTGTGTATTGGCGATTGTAAACTGGGTTGCTATGGGTTATACAGGTGATTTGCGGGTTTCCCATCGTCGAACCTCTGGCGTTGAATCTAAAAAATTGCTAAGAGCAAATAAAATGCTGTGGTTTGAACCGGTCAAATAAGTATTACTTACTTAAGCCCGTTCCATTCCATTCACGAGTGAGTCGAGGTAAGAAGAAAAAGAATAAATCATCATCGCAGCGAAAGCGACGTATAATTTGAACGCCGCATTCCAGAATCTCTTATTCGCGAAACGCGAAACGCCAACTTGAAACGAGTCATTGTTATGGATATTTTACTGTTGCTGCTGATGAAGAGGCCCTTTTTGACAATGGCGAAGACGACGATCGGAGAGCTGCGCTGAACGACTTGAAATACACAGACCTCGCCGCCATGCCGACATTAGTAGAAACTAAATTCCGCCTTCCGATGTCGGGAACGGCTGCTGTTGTGGCAGACTTGCAATCGCGCCTGGCAGTAGTTGTCTCCCATCCCTGGGGACCTCTCGGCGGCAATCTTCATAACCCTGTTGTCGTTGCTGCGGTCCTTTTCTTTCAGAGGCTGGAAATCACAACTGTTCGATTCGATTTTTGTGGTGGACAGATTGGTCGAGGCTCCCGCCAAGTACAGCAAGTTGAAGAAGTCTGCGAGAGTCTGTTAGCTGGAAAGTTCAGCAAGGATCAAGCACTCCGGCCAACGCATATATTACTGACAGGATACTCCTATGGTGCACTTATAACAGCTAGCGCGACTGCCAATATTCCTGCGTGTGTGGGTTGCGTATCCATTGCACCGCCCTTTGGTGTCCAACACTGGCTCTTGATGTTTCAGGCAAATTACCATCTCGAGCAGGCCACCAAACGAAAATCCTTGCCGCGGCTGTTGGTAATTGGTGATAATGATAACTTTAGCTCGGAATCGCTGTTTAAGAACATTGTCGAGACGCGTTTTCCGCCCGAGACGACCACAGGAGCAGTCGTCAAGGGCGCGGATCATTTTTTTGCGCATCGAGAGAAGGACGTTATGGACGTAATCGGAGAATGGTTGCTCACTGCCTTTCCCCAGTGTCAAGGCGACTTGCGGAGACTGAAAGACATTCAGTTTGGTTTAGAGACGGGTGCCTAGCGTCGATAATGAACCGTCTAAAGACGAAAGATGATGCGAGAGTTAAACTTATCACCCCCTAGTCAAATAGTTATAACAGAGAGCGTTCGTAATTTAGTTAGATCAAATACTAACGAACAGTGGGGTATCCATACAGTATATTCCAACAGAACTAAAAAGATCCATCATGGGACCAAATAGCATGGTCGGTAACGTAAAGCGTGAAGTATAACATACGCAAAAATGCGCGCGAAATTTTCCTCCTACGCAATCGTCGTGCGAGAAAGGATATTCCCCTTGGTGCGAGCGGCGAGTGGCCGCGCGCATAATATTGCCGCATTCTCATCATTCATCATCATCATGGCGGTAAGCATGACGGCAGTAACGAACCCGTTTGACGACTCCTTTGCAGAAGCCAAGGGAGTAGTTACGAACCCATTCGCCAGCGATGATGGAGTATCTTCCACCAACCCATTCGAAGACGACGTCGCGAACCGTCTTTCTCAAGACAGCGATGCAGCAGACATGACAAGTGCAGTTCCAGCCGAAGCGTCGTGGCAGTATCTTGGAGATCTTCCCTACCGAAGAGTTCCTGTCTACTCGAACGTGGTATGGAACCGACAAGTTGCCACTAAAGAAAGTCCAGAGGATGATATCTTCAACCACGGCCTCGCCAAGTTTCCTCCATCCGCGCTCAAGCACCATCCCGACATGCTGGACCACCGCGAAGTGAAAGGACTCTTGAACACGACGACAACGACAAAAGTAGCGGGTTGCCCCAACGGTGGACCGATTGCTGCAATTACCCTTCCGCTCGTTGGAGAAGCGTCAGATTTCACACGGACCGAGCTGCGTATCATGACGAACGCGGGAAAGCCTCTGGTTAACTTGGAGTTTCCTCCTCGTGAATTGGACAATCGATACTCTCCCGCGGACGTTTTGACGATTGGTTTCACAAGCCGAACAGTGTTGATTGTAGTCCTACGCGATTCTCTCTGTTTGACGTACAACCTCATGGGTGATCCGATTCTGCATCCCTTTCACATTCTCCCTCGTGGAGAAGGAATGGGCACCATTCTGATGCAGGCGGAAACCTTTGAAGGTGGAGTAGCCGTCTTGGCAGAAAACAAGAACTCGGCCTTGGTGGAACTACTAGACGATCACGATGATCCAACATACCTGCAAGGGGCACACATTGCAGCACGTCGAATCGCCCCGGCCTCCAACGAGCTCTTGGGCGGGCAAGACATGCCTCCGCACTATGCACTCGTCACACCCTTGCCGACTGCTGCGCACGCTAGCTCCAACTTTTGCTCCTTTCTAGCCATTGCAGTCCTGCCCCGCTCCCGAACAATGTCACGGCATCCAGAATTATTTCTGTCTACTAGCGACAACTCGGTGATAGTGGTCAACTCGGCATCTACTGAAATTACAGACGTGGACTGCCGCGCACGCATCTCGTCTCCCATTGTGGAGATGTGCTTTGCGCCGAATGGGCGATTTTTAGCTTGCTTTACGGAGCAGTCCATGTTGACGGTCATTTCAGCCTCGTTTGAGACAAAGGTCCTCGACTTTGATACCTCTGAGGGGTCTTCTTCTCCTCCGCTTGAAATGAAATGGTGCGGAGAAGACAGTGTTGTACTACACTGGAAGAATCTCGGTGTGCTCATGGTTGGACCGTACGGTGATTGGTTGAGGTTCCCTTACGAGGGGACGCAAAATGTTTTTTTGATTCCCGAAGTGGATTGCTGCCGAGTAATCACCGACTCGTCCGTCGAAATTCTGCAGAGAGTACCACCTGCTACCGCCTTGCTCTTGCGCATCGGGTCGATCGAAACGTCAGCCATGTTATTGGACGCAGCGGATGCCTTTGAATCTGGTACGCCTGCTTCTGACGAAGCAGCGCGCGCCATCGCCAAAACTGGCTCTCTGGCTGAAGCAATCGAAACTTGTACTGATGCCGCCACAAAAGAGTTTGACATTTTCACCCAAAAGCGGTTGCTTCGGGCTGCATCCTATGGGATGCACTTTGCATACAAGAATGCAGAGGAAGAACAAGGGGATGTCATGGGTGGTCCAGTGACCGGTACTTCAGATAGAGAGAATGGGTGTTTACCGTCTGCAACCACTGTCAAGTTTGTCGAGTCTGCCCGCATGCTCCGAATATTGAATGCTCTTCGAAACCCCAATGTGGGTTTTGTTCTCACAGCGGCCCAATGCGATGCAATAACTTGGACGGGTGTCATTGCACGGCTGATTGCTATGAAACGCCCCGCACTTGCAGCTTCGATTAGCAAATACCTTTGCCTTCCCAAATCAGTGCAGTTGTATGCCAGAGCGTCAAAAGCGGCGGCTCTTGTGATAGCAGATACTACTCGTTCCGATACAGAGACAGCAGAGGTTGCAATGCAGATTATCAACGAAGGTGTACCAACTGAGATTGCCAAGAATAATGCGTCGAGTATCAACCGTGGTGCGTACGCTACAGTTGCTATGGCTGCCACCAAGGCGGGCAGACTTGGCGTTGCGAAACTACTTTTAATGCTGGAATCCAGTGTGGCAGACAAGGTCCCAGCTCTCATTTCCAGCGGTTCGTACGCTGACGCCATTGCGGTTGCGACGACAGCAAGGTAAGGATGCCGATGTGGTAGCGTATGAAAAGTGTCCATTGCGCCGTTGCATTTCTTGCTCACAAAACCTTTTATTATCACCTCACAGGGATGCCGAGTTTATCTTTTCAACGTTGATGGATTACGAACGATTTTGTGTATCAACTGCACCATCGAACGATGTTTCCAAGGCGCAGTCGGCGTTTCTTGGAACGGTGGTGTCAAAATTCACACCCGAGGCGTTTCACACGCTGCGTCGGTACCTTGCAACGACGATGGACGTCAAGAGTGTCACAAACTTGCTGTTGCGAGCGCAAAAGTTTACAGATGCAGGGTCCGCAATGGCCGAGCGAGCTATTCGAGAGAATGACGCGCGTGAAAAGCAGGGCATGCTGGGGGTAAGTTCGTGGGGTGTGGTGGCTGGGCATCTATAATGTGCAAGCTTGTGAAATAAACTAACTGACTTGCCTACAATTACAGGAGGCTTCTCGCTTATTCGGACTTGGAAAAGAGACGGCGTTTCACAAGGCGTGCACTGATGAATACCTTGAACTACTGAAAGACCAGGAAGTACTTCGAACCAAGTACGGAGTATACGAAGTGTCCCCTGAGAGTTCGTCCGTGACGGCTACGATCACGAGTGTCATCAATTTTGCAGCTGTGAATGTCAGGGAGCAACACCGACTCCTTTCCGATGCTGACAAAATAGGAAAAAAGTTTCGAATCCCAGATAAGAGAATGTGGTACATCAAGGTCAAGGCGTTTGCGGAGAGCGAGCAGTGGAGCAATCTTCGAATCTTGGCAGATTCCAAAGCCAAGCCTCCCATCGGGTATAAACCTTTCGCCCGAGCGGCGATCAAGGGGAAACAGGGTGTTGCGGAAGTCATGAAGTACGTTGACAAAATACAGTTGATCGAGGAGCGCTATGATCTGTTCTGTGAAGCGAGCCTTTGGAAGAAGGCGCTGGAGGAGGCTGCCAAGATGAAGGATGGCAGACGAATCCTTAATGTAAAGACCCTCTGCACCTCTCCAGAAATCCAACTCTTGGCAGACCAGACCCTGGCCCGTATCGCGTAAACTTAAATCAACGGTTTGTTTTGTTTGCGTGCGAGCCTCTTCAACAGTGGCTTCATCTCCTTCTTTAATGTCGTCCGCCTCAAGTCGGCGGTAGGCACTCTATTCTCAACCAGCTGCCGCAGATCTCGTAGCTCGTTGTCACTGGCAGACGGCCACGCTTGAGGGTACCATGGTCCATCAAACCGAGTCACCTCGTCGGCGGTGCGACCACCGTTACGTTCGTCTGACAATACACTGAGCTCTGTTCCGTATCCAGGAGGAATGACAGAAGATCCGGGACCGTACCGGATACTGTAGCGGCGGTATATGACGTCTTCATTTTGATGCTCGGCCACAAAGGCTCGATCAAAAGGAACAGTCCGATGAAAGAGCCATCGTTCGTGAAATATCACGTCTCCCCGTTTAACGGGATAGATTCGTTTCGTCTCCTCCATTCGTTTATGCAAGTGGGGTGCTGAATATTTCAGGTTGCAGGTGCCTTTGCCTGGTCGGTTCGCAATCATATCGTCGGCGGATGTGTAGCCTTGCGCTGGAAATGTAGTACTGGCGCCTGTTACGTAGTGTGCTTCCTCGCGCCAAGGGGCTTGATGAGAAGCAATCGCCAAA
>Ga0307981_1003951_pt1 | contig 10783 bp, 11 predicted proteins | sample OrgLakmetagen987_FD_201849 | JGI IMG/M metagenome (GOLD analysis project Ga0307981, IMG submission 201849) | Saline water microbial communities from Organic Lake, Antarctica - #987 | ecosystem: Environmental > Aquatic > Non-marine Saline and Alkaline > Saline | place: Antarctica: Organic Lake... | reverse complement strand
GCGTTTGACCCCTTTTTCCGGCCGCAGCGCGGTCTCGTCATCGCGCGGACCATAGAATTCGCTCATGCCCATACAGCCAAGGCCGACGGCAGAGACGTCGAATCCGGGGGTGAGTGTGCGTCGTTTCATGATGTTTTCCTTGCTGATAGGAATTTGCTTTTCGGCGGCGTAGCCGCCGGGGTGGCATCGGGGGTGTGGGTTCATCGTAAAACTCGTTTTCTCCCGTGGCCCGATAGATGAGCTTATGGGTGGAACTCCGGGCCATGACCGTGCGAGTAAGATCCTCCGGATGATCGGTCCCGGTTCTAAACTTGGGATAATACATCGTGCCGCGCATAAAATCATCGGGTTTTCCATCGAGCGTTTCCGCGGCGTGCGAGTCGTGGGCACAATATCCTCCTTCGCAATAAGCCACGCGGGCCGGGTCCCCCTTGGCACCCGAGAAAATCTCTTCCGTTCTGGAACGGGCAAAGTGCGGGGACTTGGGTTCAATACCAGCAATTTCGAGGACTGTGGGCATGAGATCAAAAAGCTCCGTGGGGGTCTCGACGACATGCCCCTTCTTCCCGCCCGGAACTTTCATGATAAAAGGCACTTGCGTGATAACGTCTTCCAGTCCCGATTGCCACTTTTCGACAAGTCCATAATCCCCCGCATAATCCCCGTGGTCGGAAAAAAAGATGATCGCCGTTTCTTCAGCAAGCCCTGCATCTTCAACCGCTGAAACTACTTGCCCGAGGAGATAATCGGCAAAGGCAACCTGCCCGAGATAAACGGCCTGGATCTTTCGAAAAACAGATTCCGAAAGACTATCGAGGCCTCGGTCTTCACGAAGATGTCGGTGAAATGCCGGAGCTCCCTCTTTCCCCGGGGGTATCAATTCAGGGAGACTCTCTGGATCAATTAGATCATGATAAGGTTGCGGAGCACTGTAAGGTGGATGGGGCACCTCTAGTGCCAGAAAAAGAGCGAAGGGATCCTTCGGTTTTGACCGAATGTAATTGATCGCCGACCTCGTCTTCCATGTATCCATTGCATTATCCACGGATTCACCGATCGGATCGAAGAGGAATGCTAAATTTTCCGGCGAATCCGGGTTGAAGGTCGCGTGGTTTCTAACCGGTGCGACAGACTTGGGCACGGTAAAGCCGGGAAGTCGAATGGCATGGTTCGTCGCTCGTTCGGAAAAAGAATCATTCTTTCCAATGTAAAGGACATCGTAGCCATTCTCCTTTAGGGACCGCAGGAGATTCGGCTCGTCTTCCTGAATAAGCCGGGTAAGGTTTCTGTGTCCTCTCACATGCGGATACCAGCCAGTAAGAAAACTACAACGCGATGGCGAACAAAGGGGTGATTGGCAGGACGTTTGTGCGAAACGGGTTCCTTCGGCCGCAAGCCGGTCGATATGCGGAGTTCGGGCAACCGGGTTGCCCTGGCATCCCAAGGTATTCGCCCGCATTTCATCCGGGTTGAAGAAGATAAAGTTCATGATTTTTCGGTTAGTCTCCTAGACTGAAAGGTAATGTGACTGGCGAACCCGCGTATGGGTCGACGGGAAAATCAACTTCGGCATGCCAAGACATATTTCTCAATCGAATTGCAATCCTTATTGATTCGGCGGTTTGGGATGGGTCAGAGATCCAGAGCTGTCCGAGACGATCTCCTTCCATCTTAAGAATCACAGCGCAAGGGCGATCTACTTCGATATTCAGGGGGATTTCCGGATGTTCCAAACTGGACCACTGATAAAAGACAGCGCCAAGCCACTTTTTTTCGGGAACCCATACCGCTTGCATTACGCAATTGTTTACGAACCGAATACCTTCCCCTAATTCGTTGCTGTCTTCCGGTGCTGCTAAATAGGAGTAGACGGCACCCTTGGGACGACTACCGTGGTCGATCCAGAGAGTAAAAACATTGCCTTCAACATCTCGATTCGGAGATATCTTCGAGATATCTTGCCAATTGCCCTTACGGGATTCGACTTTAGCCATTGCAGGATCGCTGCCGGGCAGAATCGAATACACGAATCCCCCGTGGTAAAAAGGCTCTCCTTCCATCACAGACACTTCTTCAGCAAATTGATCGATCATTCCATCCTCGGCAAAAGATTGCTGAACCGTCGTATACACCGGTGCCTCCTCGTCCGCCCCAATGCACGATCCCAAGGCGACCATATACCCACCCGGGAAGAACCATGATTTTCTTGCCGAAAGAGTGTCTCTCTTGAAGTCGCCGACGAAGACACCAGTGGTTTCGTTGGATACTCCCCCGACGAAAGAGGTCTCGCCCTTGCGGTCCATGAGCCTCGGAATCAGCGGAAATTCCCCGTTCTGGACAACGGTTGTCCCCGGAATTTGCTGCCAGTTCCACAGAGGTTGGATTCCAAAATACTCAGTCCCATCCCGATTGAGAAACGTGGTTCCGTCTCCCAGGTAATGCCCCTTTAGACTCTCGCCGTTGTGAGGTTTATCAGAATTCTTGGTTCGAGTGGAATGCAGGCGCGCCGATGCGTACCAGTCTTGCTCGCGATGAACCATGAAGTCGCTTGCCCAGAACATTCGGTTTCCGGTCAATGCGGGTGAATTTGGAGTGGTCTCCGCATTGTTCATGCGCTCGCGCAATCGCTCTATCTCGGCCCGCCGGGGCGTCTCCACCCGAAGAAGGTAATCCACTGGCGCATCCAAAAGCCCAATCGGACCCGCGTTGCGGGCAATGGAACGACCCCGGGTGCTGAGATCCACCGCCCGTCCCCACATCACCCATTGCTGGTGCTCCAAGATGAACGCTTCAACCAAAGCGACACTCTCGGGCGGAAATGAAAAATCCGTTCCATCGGTCCAGTAGATCAATTTGCTAGTCCAGCGGGAAAATCCGTGACCGTAAGAGAACGAGGCCAACAAGGGACCGTGCATATGATAGCTGTAATCATATTGGACTCCTTCGGCTGTCGTTTTCTCCATAGCTTTGGCAATTTCCGAGAGCATGAAGTGCACGAGTTCGTCGTCTCCTAATATCAGCCCCAGGAGCGCCATCGATTCGGCCCGCCATATGAGATTCTGACCCGAATTCATAAACTCTGAGTAGACCCTGAAGTCGGCTCGCCGGATCATCCTTTCGGCCATTTCCCAATCCTCCGAACTCAAGTCGTCTTGCAAGATCATAAGGGTCCCTACCGCGTTCATTGGCTGTTTAATCCAATAACCGAAATAGTGATTAATTTCCGGATCGAAATCGAGCCAATATCGAAATCCTTTCAACGCAGCCTGGCGAAGGACCTCCGCATCGTCCAAATCACCGTCTTCACTGGCCCGCAAATACTCAACCGATAGAAGAAACACCCGGTTCATATGAGCACTGGATGCGGAAACCACCGTTGGCGAGAAAGACAAGTCACTCCACGAACCGTCCTCGTTCTGCTCATGGGCAAACCGCAAGGCCGTTCCCAATTTGTTGGGCTCTTCCTTCCAGGTGTCCTTCACTCTACGAATTACGATCTCCCGGTCAGTCAGCTGCTCCATGGAAATTTTCCCATTTTCCGGGATGTCGGGAAACCCGATTGCCGTGGAGTCGGCTGAAGCCAAAGAAGAGATTGTAGCCAGAGAAAAAACAAGCGAATTAAGCCAAAATTGACGTAGTAATATCATGATTTTATTGAATTTTGTGTGAGGATTCGTTGCGGGATTTTTTGACCCCAACGGCAAATAAAAGTCCGCAAACACCGCCCACGAAAAGGATTACGAACAGAATGGAAAGAAAGGAGGTCAGATCATCACTGATAAAGATGAGTGGGATCATACAAGCCGCGAGAGCCAGCCCGAAAGCTCCGATAATCTTTGCTTGCGCCGCGTCGTTTCCCTCCCCCACTTCCCTCTCGAAGTCTACGGGGGTCGCAAGCATTTTGAAAAATCCGAGAATCCGTTCGCGTTCATTTTCCGGAGTTCTCTTCCAGAAGAGAATAGCCACTGAGAATCCAACCGTACCCCCGATGGTAGCACCAAAAGCGCGCATCTGGAAGTTCCAAGGCTCTAACCCGAGATGTGGAGCCAGTAGCGAGAAAACTCCAACACTAACCCCCAGACCGTAGCTACTGAATACGGCCCACCCCGGAGCCCTCCGAATCAAAAGGCCGAGCAACATCGGCACAGCCAGCGGAACTCCGAGCAAGGCGGCTATGTTCAACAACGTATCGAAAACCCCTAGGCTTCCCCTGTTGTTATAGTAAATCGCCAGCGATATTGCCGTGGCCCCGAAGACAATCGAGCAAATGCGTCCGGCCCGTAATTCCGTTCGCGGCTTCATTTCCTCTTTTCCCAAAAGACTGAGAACAAACGGTAGAATGTTCCTCACTACGATGCCCGAGGTGCGGTTGATTCCCGTATCCATTGAACTCATAGTCGCAGCCAGCATCGCGACTCCCATGATCCCGAGGAGTTGCGGAGGCAGCCAGTTCTTGGCCGCAAGAGCGTAAGCCGCTTCGGCGGGGTTGACCCCGGGGGCAGCCGCGACCTGATCCCCAAGTTGCATCGCCGCTCCCCAAGCCGGAACGAAAAGAATTAGGGGAAATAGAAGCATCAAAACCAAAACAAGAAGGGCCGACTTTACCGCCGTAGAATCATCCTTGACCGCAAGAAAGCGAACCGAGCCTGCTGATAGGAATTGAATGCGTCCGTTTCCCCTTTGGCGCGGGCGATGGTGTCTTTAAAATTGGGAGTTATGCCCTTGATTAGGATGCGGTGGAACGGGTGCAATCCGCCCTCCTTGCGCTCCGGTATCATTGGCATAATCTTGGAAAGGGTCGTCATTACCAGATGATCAAGCGGGTCGCCTGACGATTTGTGTCGGGCTGCAATGCGGCGGTATAGCTCGCGGGCTTCGTCGTGGATCGTAGTCATTGTGTGTGTTGGGTTCGATTTTAGAAAAAATGAGGAATGATGATTTCAGTTAGTGACAGCATCCCAATTGCACCCGTAAACCATCCGCTTAGGTAGGCTTTGCACCTGTTGCGTTCTGCCTTCTCGTAGATTTCATCGATCTCACCTTTACAGTATAAGTTTTTGTATCTCATTATTTGTGTGTGTTAGTTTGTTTCTTTGTTTATTTGCGGCGCGAGGGTCAGACTTGCGCCGCGCACAGGTTAGTCTTCTAGCCCTAGGTCTTCCTGGTTGGGGTCAATCCTCCCTATCATCAGCCCGTCCATTGTCTGCTGCTGACGCGTGCCAGCAATATACAATGTTGCGGCAGCGATTGCTTGCTGATAGGAATTTGCTTTTCGGCGGCGTAGCCGCCGGGGTGGTCCTTCCATTGGCAACTGCGGTGCTTGCGGGCATTGCCGTCCTTGCCGCGTTCGGTAGAAACCACCGGCAGCATCGTCCCGTCGATCTCGGCCACGATATCTCCGGCCCCCTGAGCCGGAAGTGCCCCGCTTGCCGTATGCGCTTCAAACTCCAGGCGCATCCCCCGGGCATGCGCCAAGGTGTAAGTGCGCACGGTTGATGCGCTGAGGCTGACACGGTGGTGCCTGTGAAGCTTGCCAGCTGCTTGGGCAAACGACTTATCCGCCCCGAAATCCACCAGTGCGGCTTGAACGTGTCGGGTCAATCCGCCGGCACGTAGCCCCAACAACTCAGCTAAAGGCCGCACCGTCACTGTGCCCCGTCGCAATACTTGTTCCGTGCAGGCCACTTTGCCCAACAAACTCGTGAAGTTTAGTTTTTTTTACTGTGGGCGCGGCAGGCTCCCCCTCTTTTGCTGGCTTCCTGCGCCTTGGACTGCTTTGCCTCGACGCATCGACCCAAACTCGACGCACCCATCGACTTAACCAGCTCCAGCATCTCCAGCTCAATACGATCAAAATCGCTATCCAAGCCATCCTCCTCCATCTGACGCATCAGATCCAACTTCTCCAATAGCTCCGGGTGTTCTCGAAGCCATGATAGTACTTTTTCACGTTTTTGTTCTTTTGCCATCCCAAGCTTAAATCAGCATCGAATCATAAAGTACAGTGAGAACGTGTCTCAATAAGAAAATTGACACTTTTTCTGATTACACCCCACCATCCACCAACAGCTCCCCAAAATCTATTCGCACGAACTCCTAGAGCCCATTTTCGAACAGCCCTATCGCCGCATTCAAAACCTAGTCGAGCGCGACATCGCCAAACGCCAAACCGCATCCGTCTATCTCAAAAAACTCTGTGAAATTGGCGTCCTCCATGAGCAAAGCGCAGGCAAAGAAAAACTCTTCGTGCATCCGAAACTTATCCAGCTCATGACACAGCCCGCACATAGCTTTGAGCCTTATGCAGGCAATTCACCTATACCACAAAGGTAATGACATGAACCCTTCTCAGCCCACTCTCTGGGCACAAAAAAGCACGCTGCCAGTGAGACAACGTGCCTTTTAGAAAAGTATGTAGTCGTCTAGACCCGACGACGACGGCGGAGGCTGACGAAGGCCAATGCAGCCAAGCCAGTGAGCGCCCCGTAGCTAGAGGGCTCGGGGACAACGGCGGCGGCGCTGACGACTCCAGCGGTTTGTCCGCTAATTAGGTAAACTTCATAACTGCCGTCTATGAAGGATTGAGGGACATTCGTATCGTTACCGAATGTGCCGCCGCTATAGCTAATGATGTCACCGATGACAGCTTCTTCATTGCTTCGTATTCCCAACCATATTATTCCGCCGTTGTTGGCTCCTCCAAAACTATTATTTGCAAAAAAATCGTTGGATAAGGATGATGTACCAGGAAATGATACTGATCCACTGGCGTCCCAGTCATTAGAATTACCACCAGTACTGTCTCCTTCTACTTGCATGCTTGGGGTTTGCCCTACTGCAATGCCGATGCCAAATGTTGTATTCCCGTTAAAATCATCTGCATCGACGATCTCCCAACTGATTGAGGGCAAGGTTATGGATAACGGTGAGCCGCCGCCCCCAGTGAAGGCTACGTTGACTGCGCCAAAAGACGCGGACGCTACGAGAGCTAAGGTGGCGCAGATGGACAGAAGTGTGGCTTTTATTTTCATACGGATTGATGGTGATGGTTTTTTGCTGATAGGAATTTCAACGCTACCGGCATGATTTCATTGAGAAGAAAACCCGCGTAGCGACCGTCTGCGGCATCATACTCAAAGGAACGATTGAAACGCGGCAGAGCTTCCTCTGACAGCGCAGGCACCACTCCCGGGTTCACGAAGAGAGCAATCGTCACCGGCATCTCAACCGCATCAATGAGATTATCAAAGACAACCGGAACGGTTTTGAGATAACTCATCCCGTCTTGAAAAACCATGAGGGCGGCTGGTTCCGAGGGATCATACTGAGCCGGCACGTAAACCGCATAGTCACGAGTCGTCCCGGGAAAGATCTCGCTGGAATCGAATACCCCCTTTCGAATTTCACCCACCGGCACGCCCTCCTTTTTTACCATGTCAGGATGAACCGGATAGGTCTCTTCCTGCGAGATGAGACAAAACGGGAAGGCAAGAAGAACTGAAAAAAGAAGGGGTTTCATAAAAGAAAAACAAACAGGGTTACGTCAAAGACTCAACCCTCTTAAATCCGGCCATTGGAATCAATCAGGACGTTCAAAAACAGCCCGCATCTTATCAGGTTCCAGTAGATCGAGCTGGGCCAGCATTGAGGTGTAGTCGATGACATTTCGAACCCGGCGAAGCTGTCCCGCTTCAAAGGATCCGCTGAAGCTGAAAATGAGATCGACTTCCTTACCTGAGAGCCGATGTCGGGCGGCAAAGCGCGCATGTCCGGCGACTTCTTCACCTTCCGCGACTAGATCAACGACCTCGACATGGATTTGATCAAACGCAGCGGTAAAGGATTCGTGAATTTTCAAGAAACCGGTCGGGCCGACAACAGAGTTTCGGAGACCGAGCACCTCGCACTCTTCATGCATCAACTCAGCGACGGCCGATAGATCGTTTTGGTTCCAGACGCGCTCGAGCCAACTTTTCGCTAACTGCTTTACTGAAACTTCCATCGCTTCAAAATTTCGCCTTCGGGGTCACTCACTTGAATTGACTTTATCTCCGCATTCCCGTTTGGAAATAGAACGCGCAGATGAATGACTGTTGCCGTCGTTGGAACCAGTCCTGAGAAGCGAAGTGGTTCTTCGGGACTGGATTTCAGCGGAATTTTCCCCTTAGAAAAATCCTTCTCGCTATTCTCGCGCGAGGCAACGGAGAGCCCTCCTGAGACCGGCTTGGCAAGCTCGACTGAAACGTTGAACGGACCATCGAAACTGAGTTGGTTGTTGGCGATGAAAGGAGCAAGACGTTTTTCGCCGTCTGGATCGAGCAGTTTCAGGATTCCCTTATCCACTTTGATACTGGAATTTCTCGCGATCCATCCCTGAATATTTTCAGGTTGCTCCAGCTTTGCCGTGTCTTTCAGCGATACCGGCTTTCCATCGAGATAGTGATCAAAGTATTTTTCCCAGGTCTCGGGCATCATCTTCCCGATAAAACCGGGAGGACTCAGTTCGTTCGTCCACTCAAGAAGGCGTGACCGCAATTCGGTAGCCTTCTCTGGATGAACCGCGAGCAGGCTTTCAGATTCGCCGGGGTCTTTCACAATATCGAAAAGGTATTCCCGACTGCCCCCGCGAAGAAATTTCCAGTCTCCGACCCGAATTGCCGACTGACTCGACCACCTCCAGAAGAGCGCTTCATGCGGTGCCCCTTCCGCTTCGCCTCTGAGGTAGGCAATGAGGTTCACGCCATCGAGTTTCTCATCATGAGGTAACCCGGCGAGAGCCACCGCCGTTGCTGCGACATCCATCGAGATGACCGGCTCATTGTAGACCTGACCGGAAGGAATCGTTCCCGGCCACGCCGCTACAAAAGGAACACGGATACCGCCTTCGGCGAGCATTCCCTTTTCGCCGTTCATCGGCTCGTTGAGCGATCCATCCCAGCCGGGACCACCGCCGGGGGCATCGAGTTTGTGAATCTTTAGAGGAGCGCCGTTGTCTCCAATGAAAAAGATCAGCGTCTTTTCCGTAAGCCCCTTTTCCGCGAGCTTTTCGCGAACGAGACCAATACCGTCATCCATCGCTGAAATCATCGCGAGTGCCTGCCTGCGACGTTCCGGCATTTTTCCAGGGAAGCGTGAGAGATATTTCTCAGGCGCGTCCAATGGCACGTGAGGGGCCCGATAAGCCACGTAGAGAAAGAAAGGATTGTCCCCGTGGCGATCAATGAATGCCGTCGCCGCTTGAGAGCAGGCATCAAGATGATAGACTCCTGATTCGTCGTAGCCCGGCTCGCGATCTGATCCATCGAGATTAAATGTCGCCCAGGCCGGCCGGGCAGAGTTCTTGTAGTAGACCTCATCGAATCCATGAGAAGCGATTTCCGGTCCCGGACCGAGATGCCACTTTCCAGTCTGACCAGTCTTGTAGCCAGCCTTTTGAAGGCGCTGACCAATCTTCACCTCAGCGTTGAACCCGTCGAGCGTTTCCCCGTTCGTTTCGAGACCGAAACGACTCTGGTCGCGACCGGTCAGGAGCCCGCCCCGTGAAGGCACGCACTGCGGCGCGGTGACATAACCATTGGTGCAGCGCACCCCGTCCGCGACAAGCTGATCAATATGAGGAGTCTTCAGATCATCGTAAACACCCGCGGCACCAATGTCCGGCCAACCATGATCATCTGTAAAAAATAGAATGATGTTAGGTTTTAATGTGCCGTCTATATTAATGGCGGCTGCAGCGTTACCAAAGACAGGATTTAAGACCGTGCTAAAATCACCATTTTGTATGAGATTAGAGGTGTCGGCAGTAAACGAGTCAAACGGGAGGGGAACCGGAATCGGCGCGGTTGTGCCTGTGAAAAGTAGTTGCTTGCTATCCCCGCTGAGAGAAAGCGAACCGCTCGCCATAGACTCAAGATTCAGCGCGCTGGACAGGTTACTTAGCTCGCCGGCTGAAATGGTGTCACTACCAGTCAGCTCAATCAGCACTAAGTCTTCAAATAGAGTGTCGCTTGTTGTGCTCTGACCATTGACGGTCAGAATCTGGGTGCCGGTGAACTCAATGGAATCGGCGGAAATTTTCGAAATGCCACTATCAGCAATTTCAAAGGCTAGCTCAGCCGTATTAAAGAGAAAGATTTCATCGACAGTCATGGTTCCATCGGCTCCATCAATGGTTAAAAGCCCGGCATCTAATAACAAGTTGCTTTCCATCGTCACGGTTCCACCGGAGAGTTTGAAGGATGGATCCCCTCCCCCCATAAGTTCGAAATCAAGCGTTCCTTTCGGATCCCCCGTGGGGGCTTTGTCGATATTCACTAAGCCGCTCACCACGTGAACAAATCCCGTAGCACCGTTCACTCCCATCCGCAATCTTACGGTGTTTAGCGTCCCGCCGTCGATGATAATGGTGCCGTCACCGAAAGGGGGTTGGTTGGGTTGGTTGACGCCCGCTAAAGTCTGGTTCAGGTTTGTTAGTTCTGCTCCGGTAGCGATGGTAACGGTGTTGCTTACAAACCGGCCAGCATGCAACTGGCCAAATGGGATGGGTATAGATTGGGAAATCACCATGCCCACGCCCTCATTGGTGAACAGCGCATTATCAAGCTCAGTCGGGTACACTTCGACCCCGCCGCCGCCAGCCCAATTGCCACCAAGGAACCAGTTATTCGGGTCAGCACCCGCTCCAGTATAAACGTAGTTGGCTGCAAAACCGTATGAGCTGAAGAGCAGTGTTGATGCAATAATCCATGACTTTTTCATTATATTAATTCTTTTGAGTTGGGGT
>Ga0307981_1003950_pt1 | contig 10785 bp, 5 predicted proteins | sample OrgLakmetagen987_FD_201849 | JGI IMG/M metagenome (GOLD analysis project Ga0307981, IMG submission 201849) | Saline water microbial communities from Organic Lake, Antarctica - #987 | ecosystem: Environmental > Aquatic > Non-marine Saline and Alkaline > Saline | place: Antarctica: Organic Lake... | reverse complement strand
CTGTTTCGAGCGCATATTCGTCTCTGTGTTCGTCAGGAAGGTGCTGGCGGCACCGTCTCCCCGCAGCACGATATCGGAACTGGAGATGAGGAGGCAGCTCCCTCCCTGCGGCGAGATGCTGTAGTTGCCCGCCGGTAGATAGACCACGCCACCACCCGCTGAGGCGGCCGCATCGATGGCCGATTGGATGGCGACCGTGCTATCGCTGGCTCCGGTCGGATCGGCGCCATAGGGGGCATCAGTGACATTGAAAATGGGCCCCGTGACATTGGGCAGAGGTTCCTCGCCACGCTTGTAGCCTGCATAGGAAAAGTCCTGAATCAGCTGATCCGTGTAGAAGTCTGCGTTCTCCGGCGGTGTCCAGGATTCCGGATACAGGCTGGACTGCCAGGCATGGCCAGTCAGGGCACCCCCCAACATCAGAATGATAAACGATGGCCTGAGGAGGAGTAAATGGGTAATGGTTTTAAAATTCATGGGGCTTTGTCGCTTCTGTCATCCTAAAAAAAATGAGTTGAACCGTTAATTTACGTTAATGGACGTTAATTAACGTTCATTAACGGTTAAAAATCAATTCTGTCCTTCATTATCTGCGTGCATCTGCGGTTCCAGATTCTCTCTCATTTTTCTTCTACATCAGGAGGAGGAGGCAATAAAAAGACCCTGTTCCGGTGATACCGAATAATGTGTGGAATAAAAAACCGCAGTGGATTTCCTTGGCAAAACATATTATTCTACCTGCTGACCCTTTTTAGAGGCAGATTTTTTTAGGGGGGGATAGCAGAAGGGGCGGTCATGCTGCTTTTTTATGCTGCTCGGTGCGGCAGTGCTGCATTTTCATGCTGCTCGGCTTTCAGGATCACTACAAAAATGAATTGAGGTCTTTCGGCTACAGACTGGTTTCTGAGGTCGAAAAAGAATGAATTAACGTTAATTGACGTTCATTAACGGTTTAAAAAATTTCCTTTTTTTTAACTCACGAATTTAGGATTAAAAGTGGGCAAAGACTTTTTCGTAGCGCGACGCTTCAGCGAGCGTTTAGTGGACTGGGTTGGCGGCCCGGAAATCTCGCCTAATCCTTACTCGCAACGAAAAGGAACGTTTGCTGAAGCTGCACGCTACGCTGTCATGCGACCACAGTTAAATATCCATTTCTTCGGTAAATATTCCAGAGAAGGTCGCTGCACTCAAACCGCTTAATAACGCTTACGAAAGGACGGCCAACGGGGCCGTCCGATGCAGGATTTCTTTCGCATTGATCCGCCCTGTTGGCGGATCTTCTTAAGCGTGGGTTAGCGGTTAAAAAAAAAGTGAATGTTCAAGTGAACTCACTACTTGGCTTGGTTTAATGCGTGTCTGTGATCCGCGCCGGCTTTGATCTCACTGGTCTTTTGTGAGAGTCTGGTGATCACCTCGGCGTAGTGTGGATCGGCGATCACGTTGACGGTTTCCATCGGATCCTTTTTGTGATCGTAGAGCTCCTTCGCCAGAATTTCGCCACTGTTAAATTGGACCCATTCCACATAGTTGTAGCGGGCATCCTTGGCAGAGAATCCCATGACAACTCGCTTGTAATTTTTCCGGTAGTGGGGCCAGATCGTCTCCACAGTGCGCGCTTCGGTCTTTTCCGGGTTTGTCAGATTTCTGACAATACTCTGCCCCTCCAAATGTCCCGGCATTTCAAGCCCGCAGAGCTCGGCCAAGGTCGGATAGATATCCAACGCTTCAACGGGCGTATGACTGACTTTGTTCTGCTTGCCGCCCGGAATGCGGAAGATGAGCGGGATGTTGGTATCGATCTTCAGGTTCGACCATTTACACCAGCTAGAGTAATCACCGAGTTTGAAGCCATGGTCTCCCCAGAGCACGATGATGGTATTGTCTTCGAGTCCCAGTGCCTTGACCTGGTCGAGCAGTTTTCCCACCTGGGCGTCGACGTAGGACACACAGGCATAGTAGCCCCGGCGCAGAGTCAGCGTGGTCGCCTCGTCGATAGCGCTGTATTTGTTGGGCATGCCATAGTAATTGGTCAGCTCGCCGCTGGTGGGCAGGACATACTTCGATGTATTCTCGGGATGCTTGCGTACCTCCGGCATCGAGATGGTTTCTTCCGGATACAGATCCCAATATTTCTTAGGAGCGACAAATGGAAGGTGCGGTTTTGAGAACCCAACAGCCATAAAAAAGGGGGCATCCTCTTGGCTCAGTTCGGCCATCCGCTCGACTGCATTGTGCGCATTGATGCCATCTTTATAAGTGGTGTCACTCACATCGGCAGATTCATAGGCCGGCCCGCGCTGATGTGCCTTGTTCAGTTTAATTTTAGCAATCGAATCAGCTGCAATGTAGCCGCGTCCAGTTGTTTTCAAGTCCGGGGTCATTTCTGCGTCACCAAATTGATGGATGGTATCGGCCCCGAAATGATAAATTTTCCCGCAGGATGCGATTGTGTAGCCGTTGTTTGCGAAGAATTTATTCAGCGTTACTACATCCGGTATTAAATCCGTGACGCTTTCGCCGGTGTAGATCTTCCTTTTCTCCGGACGCAGGCCCGACATGATGGAGGCGCGTGAGGCCATGCAGATCGCCTGTTGCACATGGGCCTTGCTGAACCGTATTCCGCTCTCAGCCAAGCGATCAATGTTGGGAGATTTGATGTGCGACGCGCCATAACACCCGAGCTCGGTGCGAAGATCATCGATCGCAATGAATAAGACATTGGGCCTTTTCAGCTTATCTGTGTTCGCCACAAGACTGGCCACGAGGGTAGTGAGCATGAAGGCGGAGAATAGGATTTTTGATAATCGCATGGTATTTTTGTATCGAACAGCGACGGTCGAGCCCCGTCAATCAGGCAAAGGGTGGAAAAATGGCAGCATGGCTCTTATTCTGTGTTTGTCACGGGATGTATTCTTGCAGGGTAGAGCGCTTCTATTAAAGAATCCCAGCTCACGTTTTGCTTCGTTGGCGGTGTAGGTCTTGCCCGGGTTCTGGATCGCCTCGATAGCCAGATCGCAAGCCGCTTTTTATCTTGTAATTTGACAAAACATCTGACAAATATTTTACGATGAAAACAACAGTCAGCACATTACTTCGCGAGTTTCCGAAAGTGCGTCGGGTAGCACTCTCCGGAGAGGCGGTTATTATCAAGACACGCGAGGGCAATTTGCGCCTCTCCAAAGACGAATCTTCGAAACTTCCGGTCGTCGGCTGCTTGCGTGGGCAATTACTTGAGTCTGATGATCGAATCGATGCGCCGACGAGTTCAGATACAGACTGGCAGGCTACTTTGTGAAATACCTGCTCGACACGCACAGTGTGCTTTGGGCTGCGGAAGCCGATCCTCGACTGGGTTCACGCGCCTTGGCGGAACTGCAAAGATGTACGACGGGGGATGCCGCCATCAGCGATATTACGCTCTTGGAAATTGCCATGTTGGTTCACAAAAAGCGTATTTGCATCGCGGTCACGCTCAAACGCTACCTATTGGAGATTCAAGAGAATTACCCGGTGCTCGCTGTCGAAGCAGCCGTCGCTGCCGAAGCCTTCGCTTTGGCCCTGCCTCAAGGTGATCCATTTGACCGGGTCATTGTTGCCACGGCAAGATACCATGCCCTGCCTTTGATCACTCGAGACCAGGAGATCACCCAAAGTGGCCTGGCCGATGTTATCTGGTAGAGCTGAAATTATATAAAAGGCTGCATGGTTCTTATTCGGTGGGTTGTCACGGGATGTATTTTTGCAGGGCAGAGCGCTTCTATTCAACAAACTCTCTAATCGCAGCCAAATCTTGGATTCGATGCGGTGGCTGAAGCACACCGCTACGCCCACGAAATAGGGGAGGGCGAGTGTCCTCACGAGCCGTGCTGCATGAGCCGGACACCTCGCCAGGATCGGGCGCTCGCCTGAACGGCGATCGTGCCATCCGCGAGCGGAGACGCCACATTGTCACGCCTATTACCGAATCGTTACGAAAAGGAACGTTTGCTGAAGCTGCACGCTACGTTGTCATGCGACCACAATTACCCCCATCCATTTCTTCGGTAAAATTTCAGAGATGATCGCTGCGCTCAAACCGCTTCCGTCTCCATTCTATTACGCCGTGACAAGTAAACACGCTTACGGAAGGACGGCCAACCGGGCCGTCCAATGCAGGATTTCTTTTCGCATTGATCCGCCCCGTTGGCGGATCTTTTTAAGCGTGGGTTAGCGGTTAAAAAAAATGGCAGCATGGCTCTTATTCTGGGATGTATTCTTGCAGGGCATAGCGCTTCCACTCAACCGATTCCCTGGGTCGAAAATTAATCAAGTATCCAACAGGTTTCCTGGTAACTCGCATGTAGTTGAGTAGTTGGCTCTCGTGTTCAGGGAGTAGTGCTTTGACCGCCTTCAGTTCGGCGACAATTTCTGAGTAAACATAGAGATCAGGAATATAGGTCTTCTTCAGCCGGTGACCTTTATAAAATACGGCTAGCTCGGCTTTAGAGGTAAATGGAATTTCCTGGAGACCAAGCTCCCATTCCAGACTCTCCTGATAAATCTCCTCACTCAGTCCGCCTCCCATTTCGCGGTAAACTTCAAAAGCAGCTCCCATAAGTGCATAGCCTTCGTTGCCAAGATATTGTGCATTTTTCGTATCCATTATTACGTTTTACCGAGAGTGGCTTTTTAATACAATAAACAATACGAGTCGTCCTGGAGCATAATTGTGCTGAGTGGGTCGCTGCGCTCAAACCGCTTAATAACGCTTACGAAAGGACGGCCAACGGGGCCGTCCAATACCGGATTTTTTTGCATTGATCCGCCCTGTTGGCGGATCTTCTTAAGCGTGGGTAAGCGGTTAAAAAAAATGGCAGTATGGCTATTATTCTGTGGGTTATTCTGGGATGTATTCTTGCAGGGCAGAGCGCTTCTATTCAACAAACTCTCTAATCGCTGCGCTCAAACCGCTTCCGTCTCCATTCTATTACGCCGTGACAAGTAAAAACGCTTACGAAAGGACGGCCAACAGGGCCGTCCAATGCAGGATTTTTTTGCATTGATCTGCCCCGTTGGCGGATCTTCTTAAGCGTGGGTAAGCGGTTAAAAAAAATGGCAGTATGGCTATTATTCTGTGGGTTATTCTGGGATGTATTCTTGCAGGGCAGAGCGCTTCTATTCCCATTCATTGCTACGTGACAAGAAAAACGCTAAAAGGACGCTTAACCAGACTTGCGGAGCAAGATAATCGGAGAGTCGCCCACGAAACCGGAGAGGGCGAGTGTCCTCACGAGCCGTGCAGCATGAGCCGGACACCTCGCCAGAATCGGGGCGCTCGCCTGAACGGCGATCGTGCCATCCGCGAGCGGAGACGCCACATTGTCACGCCTAATACCGAATCGTTACGAAAAGGAACGTTTGCTGAAGCTGCACGCTACGTTGTGATGCGACCATGGTTACCCCCATCCATTTCTTCGGTAAAAAAAAGAGTTGAACCGTTAATTAACGGTTTAAAAAAGTTCCTTCTTTTTGACTCACGAATCTAGGTTAGCCCCATTCAGATCAGAAAACCCGTTTTTGAGTCGCCTCGGGCACTCAAAAATGGTTTTTCTGAACTCCCCTTATGAAAAATCCATTCCGCACACTCCTTCTTTTTTTAACAGGTATTCTAGCAGGTGCAACAGTCCATGCTCAGAAACCAAATTTCATCATCATCCTTGCCGATGATTTAGGCTATGGTGATGTAGGCTTCACAGGAAGTAGCCAGATACAAACACCCCATATTGATCGTCTTGCCGGGGATGGGGTAATTTTCACGCAAGGCTACGTTTCAGCGCCAGTCTGTGGGCCCTCTCGCGCTGGTTTGATCACTGGAAGAAATCAGGTCGAATTTGGAGTGGACAATAATCTCACCCAACGACTACCGCAGTTTAATGACGATTATCATGGCTTGCCCGTTACGGAAAAAACGATCGCGGATCGTCTGGCTGCCTTGGGTTACCGCAACTCCATCATTGGAAAATGGCACTTGGGGGAAGACGAAAAATTCCAGCCACTTCAGCGTGGGTTTCACGAGTTTTGGGGATATCTGGGTGGTGGGCATCATTATTTCAAATCAGAGCCCAACGGAGAAGGCTACCTCTGCCCCATTGTATGCACCTATAAAGAGGCCCAAGCCATAACTTACCTTACGGACGATAAGGGCGATGAATGTGTCGACTTTATTCGGCGGCACAAAGAGCAGCCATTCTTCCTTTTCGCCTCCTTCAATGCTCCTCACGCCCCCATGCATGCGACCAAGGAGGATCTGAAACTGTTTAAGCATATTAAGGATAAGAAGCGCCGGGCCTACTGTGCCATGACGCATCGATTGGACGTCAATGTGGGCAGAATCATCAACGAACTGAAGAAGCACGATTTATATGAAAACACCCTGATCGCATTCTTAAGTGACAATGGAGGCCCCAAGAGCAACGGCTCCTTAAATGCACCTCTGAACGGCAGTAAGGGGATCTTACTAGAAGGTGGTATCAGGGTGCCATTCGCCATTTCCTGGCCACAGGCAATCGATGCCGGGCAAGTCTATCATCATCCGGTCTCCTCGCTGGATCTGACTGCCACCTTTGTCGAACTGGCAGGCGGCAAGATCACCACAGCAGACAAATTGGACGGTGTAAACCTGATGCCTTATATTCTTGGGGAGAATAAAGGGCGACCGCACCCCGAGATGAAGTGGCAATTTACGATCAGCAAATCGATACGCCAAGGAGACTGGAAACTGGTTCAAATACCGGATAGACTGCCGATGCTCTATAATATCAAGGCTGACATTTCTGAACAGAATAACCTCGCTCACCTGCATGGGGACAAGGTCGCAACTATGCTTAAAGAACTGGGAGACTGGTCCGTTGGCTTGCCACACCCCCTCTTCTTGGAGGGCGCCAACTGGAAGCAAGAGCAACTCAAGCTCTATGACTATCCCTGGAGACTGGAACAATTTTAGGAGGACTTCTAAGCAACGGGAGAGATGTTGCTTCGGTTCACCGCTGCACCGGCGAGACCGTGAAGCTCCACTTGTAGACCTGGTCCGGCTTGATCCGGTAGGGGGCGTTCACCGGCAGCCCCCACGAGTTATCGCCGCCCACGCCCATTTGGAGGTGATCCAGGTTGATCGTGATGAAGTCGCGCTCCGGCAGCTGGTTGTCGTGGGTCGCCTGGGCGAGATCCTGCATGGAATACGGCCAGGCGCTGACCGACAGCGGTGCGCCCGGTATTCCGTCGATGCGCAGTCCGGCGCCGGCAGTATCCGTCAGGGTGAACCAACGGACGTCGCAGCGGTTACCATTCTCCTGGGGGCGCACATAGGGAGTCACCCAGTCCGCCACGGTCGATGCATAGAGGCCGACCGGCGCGGACGTCTTGCGGTCCCAATAGTTCTCGTGCGGCCCGCGGCCATACCAGTTCACTTGTGCAAACTCCTTCGGCATCGCGAACTGCATGCCCAGTCGCGGTAGATCCGGGCCGCGCGATTTCTTGTTCCCCTTGATCCGGAACTCGCAGTCGGTCCGCACGATGCCGCCAGCCCCCGCCGTGTGCTTCAGCGTAATGACTGCGTTGCGCTCGGGGATCGTCGCCCTGCAATCGACCACGACCCGGCCCGCCGGATCCTTGCCGATGGTAAGATCGGTCACCACCACCTGCTCTCCGGCCGTTTTCCACGCCCCCAACTTTTTCCCGACCTTCCATCCCTCGTCGTTGTCGGTGAGGGCCCGCCAGAAATTCCAACGCATCGGTTGCACCATCAGCTCGCGACCATTGATCACGTAAGAGTCGATTAGGCCGGTCTGGTTCGAGATGCGGAGCGTCACGCCTTCGCCATTCACCACCACACCCGCATCCGTATTACGCGCCTCCACGCCGCCCTCGGGGAGGTTTGCCGGCGCTTGCGTCCATTCTGTGAGCGGAAACTGTTCCCAGGCCACCACGTGCCCTTTCGGTGCCCATGGCGTGGCTGCGCGCAGCACCAGCTGAAAATTCACCATCACTTCCGCTGCGGAATCATCCTGCTTAGTCGGCAGGCCGCTCACATCCACCGATGCGGTCTGGCCGAATGGCACGTCAGGGCAAGCCAGCCGTCCGCTTGCGACGAGCTTCCCGTCTGCGCGCACTTCATACATCAGGTTCAAATGCTCCAAGCCGTCCGGCAGTGCACGATTCTTCAGCACGAGCCTGCCCTGGTTCAATTGGGCCCCGTCAAATGCCACCGGCTGGTAGACTTTTTTCACCTCCCAGTAATGCGGGTGGACTTCGCGATCCGCAGCGATCACGCCGTTCACGCAGAAGTTGTCATCATTCGGCTGATCCCCGAAGTCGCCCCCATAGACGAAGCCCTGCGCCGGATCGTTCCGGTCGCGGTAGAGCGCCTGGTCGACCCAGTCCCAGATGAACCCGCCGGCCAGGATCGGCTCCGCATGGATCAGGTCCCAATAGTCCTGTAAATTGCCGATGCTGTTGCCCATCGCGTGGGCGTATTCGTTCATCAGGAACGGACGCCCCGACGGATACGTTCCATGCTGGAACTCGTGGGTTTTCTCGCCGCGCTCGCCCTTGCGTTGCGCCTTGCCCGCCACGTGCTGTTTGAGCCACGAAATCGTCGGGTAGGTCTGGCTGTCCACGTCCGCCGCGCTGTTCATGTCGGCATACTGGATGAGGCGCTTCTCCGGGTCCGCCTGCCGCCCGGCCTCGCGCATCGCGAGGAAGGAGGTTCCGAAACCTGCCTCGTTGCCCAGCGACCACATCACGATACTGGGATGCTGGCGGTTGCGGATCACCATCCGCTCCATCCGCTCGACCACCGCCGCCGACCAGTCCGGCAGATCTCCCGGCAGGACACGCTTGTGGTAGCTCAAGCCGTGTGACTCGACGTTCGCCTCGTCCATGACCAGGATGCCGATTTCATCACAGAGATCATACCAGCGCGGATCGCAGGGGTAATGGGAGTTGCGCACGAAGTTCACGTTCGCCTGCTTCATCAAGTCGAGGTCGCGGCGCATCAGCTTTTCGTCCAGCACATAGCCGGTTTGCGGGAAAAACTCATGCCGGTTCACGCCCCGGATCTTGAGCGGCCTGCCATTGAAATGCAGCGCCTCGCCCACAATCTCCAGCTTCCGAAAGCCCACCGGCAAGCGAAACACCTGCAGGGCCTTACCTCCCGACTTCACCGTCACTTCCGCCGTGTAGCGCAGCGGGTTCTCCGGCGACCAATACTGCACATCCTGCAGTTCGATCGCCTCGCTGCCTCCGTTGGCCACCAACTGGCCCGTTGGGCCGAAAACCCTGGTCTCGACCACCGGTGCGGCACCCGGCATCGGGCTGGCATGCACCCGCAGGCGGCCTGTCCCGCTCGCAAGGTCGACTTCTGGCTGCGCATACACATCCCAGAGACCGTCCGCTGGCACGGCGCTGAGAAAGACATCGCGGTAGATCCCACTCAGCCGCCAGAAGTCCTGGTCCTCCAGGTAGGATCCATCGCTGAACTTGTAGACCTCCACCGCCAAGCGGTTCATCCCCGGCTGCAGCGCCTCCGTAATGTCGAACTCGGCCGGCAGGCGTGAGCCCTGCGAATATCCGACCTTTTTGCCGTTCACCCACACGAACATCGCGGAGCGCACCCCGCCGAAGTGCAGAATCGTCCGCATGCCCTCCCATGTTGCCGGCACCTCGAATTCCCGAACGTAGGAGCCCACCGGATTTCGCTCCTTGAACGAGGTGAAGCGCTTATCCGGTGCCCCCATCACGCGCGGGGGGTCCACCTTGAAGGGATACTTGATGTTCACATACAGCGGCGTCCCGTGCCCTTCGCGCTCCCAGGTGGATGGAACCGGGATTGTTCCCCAGTCCGAGACATCGAAATTCGCAGCATGGAAGTCCGCCGGCCGTTCTTTCGGCTCCGCGCACCAATGGAATTTCCACGCCCCGTTCAGGGAACGCACCCACGGCCCTTCGCCATAGGACGACGCCTTCGCGCTCCCGGCATCCGGATGCCCCCAGTGGTTGCCCCGTGGGGGCAGCTTGTTGACCTGCGTGACCCACGCATCCTCAATCTCGTTCGGGATCTCCGCCGCAACTCCAAGGCCCTGCAGCAAGACCAGACTCAAAACTATGACTCGTATCATGATTCCTATTCCCCACCGCAACACCTGGAATGGCAATCACGATTCGCGCCACACTGACGGATGTGGTGTCATTAAAAGTGCGGGGTAAGTCCTGGTTACTCCACAGAAAAAACGGCACCCCGTTTTAGCCGTCACATCATATTTAGCTTTTCCATTCGATGATGCACGACCTGCTGGTAGCGAATGGAGTCCTCGACACCGAGCTTGCTGCCGCACCGGGAAAGGCCTGAGGTGAGGGCTTGAGGATGTAACTACCGTTCGTTTCCACGACCTTGAAATTTTCCTCTTTGCGTGAAAAGACCGCAGAAACTTTTGGTTGTACGCCTGAAAGTGACCCCTGCTTTTGTCTTAATTGATGGATATTTTAAGAAAATTAGACAATAACTGAAAGCCTGCGCCTAAGTCAGCGATAGCTGCTCAGGGGTAGGTTTTCAGAAGCCCCCTAAACTAAAAAACAAAAAAAGATCAACATCATGACACGCTCATTCCTCGTGCTTACCTCACTTCTGTTCCTCGCGGGCTGCCAGACCAACACAGCTCCGGCTATCTCGCAGGAAAAGATCGCTGACGAGGTTCGGGCGCAGCAGATCAAGGATCTGCAGTTCGGGATGTTCATTTGCTGGTCCTTCAG
>Ga0307981_1003949_pt1 | contig 10787 bp, 10 predicted proteins | sample OrgLakmetagen987_FD_201849 | JGI IMG/M metagenome (GOLD analysis project Ga0307981, IMG submission 201849) | Saline water microbial communities from Organic Lake, Antarctica - #987 | ecosystem: Environmental > Aquatic > Non-marine Saline and Alkaline > Saline | place: Antarctica: Organic Lake... | reverse complement strand
TGAAAAGGGGAAAAGCGAGAATTTTGGTCCTTGAGACATGCATCCGTTGATTCATGATCGAGCCGTTCAGTCAACCATATTCCTTAACCCAACATGCTGGGCAGTTACTCTGTAACTACGTATGCAAGACCTTCGATGTGAAAAGCCATCGCAAGCGTCATTCAATGGATCCTTGTGTAACTGGCGGATGTTTTAACGCCGTCCAATGTGCCCCAATCCGCAGTGTGGGTACGCAATTTTCTGCATTGATCGCTTCCGCCCATCGTCACAGGGGAATCGCGTTTGGGATCGTCCCGCCCAGGCGGGATCAAAAGCGATCGAATCCTGACCACGAACGCGGCGAGAGAGACGAAAAGTTCGCGCAATGTTCACCCTCTCAGTGCTCGGATTTCCAAACGCGATTGCCCTGCCCATCGTCACTCAAGAGGGATTCTTAACTATCCATCTTGAGGGCTGAAATAAACGCCTCCTGCGGGATATCGACCTTGCCGAACTGGCGCATTTTCTTCTTGCCCGCCTTCTGCTTTTCCAACAGCTTCTTCTTGCGGGTCGCGTCGCCGCCATAACACTTGGCCGTCACGTCCTTGCGCAAAGCCGCCAACGTCTCGCGGGCGATGACCTTGCCGCCGATAGCCGCCTGAATGGGGATCTTGAACATGTGGCGGGGGATCAGATCCTTGAGCTTTTCGCACATCGCGCGGCCGCGCATGTCGGCGCGGTCGCGGTGGACCATGGTGGATAGCGCATCGACAGGCTCGTCGTTCACCAGGATCTGCATCTTGACCAGCACATCCTCGCGGTAGCCCAGCATCTGATAATCGAAGGAAGCATAGCCCTTGGTCACCGATTTCAGCCGGTCGTAGAAATCGAACACCACCTCGTTGAGCGGCAGATCGTAGACCACCATGGCGCGCGACCCCGCATAGGTCAGGTCAAGCTGGATGCCGCGACGGTCCTGACACAGTTTCAGCACATCGCCGAGGTATTCGTCGGGCACAAGGATCGTCGCCTTGATGCGGGGTTCTTCGATATGGTCGATGGTCGACGGGTCGGGCATGTCGGCGGGGTTGTGCAGGTCGGCGCGCGTCCCGTCGCGGGTGAAGATGTGGTAGATCACCGACGGCGCTGTGGTGATCAGCTCGATGTTGTATTCCCGCTCCAGCCGGTCGCGCACGACCTCCAGATGCAGCAGGCCAAGAAAGCCGCAGCGGAACCCGAACCCCAAAGCCGCCGACGTCTCCATCTCGTAGGTGAAGGACGCGTCGTTCAGCGCCAGTTTCTCGATGGCGTCGCGCATGTCCTCAAAATCGTTGGCATCCACGGGGAACAGCCCACAGAACACCACCGGGATCGACGGTTTGAAACCGGGCAGGGGCGTTTCGCAGCCCTTTTTCTCGGTCGTGATCGTGTCGCCGACGCGGGTGTCGCGGACCTGTTTGATCTGCGCGGTGATGAAGCCGATCTCGCCCGGGCCCAGCTCTGTCACCGGGGTCATCGCGGGGCGGTAGACACCTATGCGGTCGATGTCATAGGTGCCGCCGGTCTTCATCATCTTGATGCGCTGGCCCTTTTTCAGAACCCCGTCGATGACGCGCACGATGACCACGACGCCCAGATAGGAATCGTATTTGCTGTCGACCAGCATGGCCCTGAGCGGCTTGTCCGCATCGCCCTCATGCGGCGGCGGCAGGCGTTTCACAATCGCCTCAAGCACGCCCGGGATGCCGACGCCGGTCTTGGCGGAAATCAGGCATGCCTCGGAGGCGTCGATGCCGATCACATCCTCGATCTGGGTCCGAACGCGGTCCGGATCGGACGCGGGCAGGTCGATCTTGTTCAATACCGGCACGATCTCGTGGTCGGCGTCGATGGCGGTGTAGACATTGGCCAGCGTCTGCGCCTCCACGCCTTGCGTGGCGTCGACCACCAGCAAGGATCCTTCGACGGCCCGCATCGAGCGGCTGACCTCATAGGCGAAATCGACGTGGCCGGGCGTGTCGATCAGGTTGAGCACATAGGTCTCGCCATCGTTCGCCTTGTAGTCGATGCGCACGGTGTTGGCCTTGATCGTGATGCCCCGTTCACGCTCAATGTCCATCGCGTCGAGCATCTGCTCTTTCATGTCGCGGTCTGCGACCGTGTTGGTGGATTGGATCAGGCGGTCGGCCAGGGTGGATTTCCCGTGGTCGATATGGGCAACAATCGAGAAATTGCGGATGCGGGACAATGGAGTCATGATAGGGGATATGTAAGGGTTTTCGGGGTTGGTCAAGGTGGCATGAATGCATGGCTGAATTTGAGAAGATAGAAGACTTTGAGCAGCTGGAAAACTTGCTGAAAACGCAGGACGTGCGGATGAGGCGGATGATCGCGGCGCGGGCGAGTTTACGCAGCTTGCCCGGGGCGATGGCGGAGGTCGATCAAAAAGTTGAGGAGATGGACGGGAAGGACTTTGTTCTGTCTTGCCTGCGTGCGACGCTCATAACGGGGGTCGCGAGCACCTGTCCAAGCCCCGTTATGAAAGATGTCGAAAAAGCCGCCGCCTTCGCCGCCGACTCCGCCGCCGCCGCCTTCGCCGCCAGCTCTGCCGACTTCTACGCCACCTCCGCCGCCTTCTACGCCACCGTCGCCGCCGCCTCCGCCGCCTCCGCCCTCTACCCCGCCCGCTCTGCCGCCTTCTACGCCACCGCCCGCTCCGCCTCCGTCCTCTCCGCCGCTTTTAGGGATGTCGAGCTGGGTCGCGCGAGTTCGGTGGCCGATGTTTTTCAGCAGGTGCTTTGGCCGGAGGCCATTCCGGATCAGGCGCTTTTGGCGGATAGGCAAGCGTTTGCCGCCTTGCCCGATCCAGAGGGCCATTGGACATTCTGGAAGCAATGGTATGCCGGAATGCTGGCCGGTGAACCGATGGACTGGGATCTGCAATTGCAGGTCGCGCTGATCGACGAGGCGATCTGGGACGCGGGCGTCGAGGCTGTGGCGCAGGAAATCGAACGGATCGAGGCGCGGTTCCTCATCGACAAGGCGCCGCTGTCTGAAACGGTCGAGCTGAACCCCGAGACCGGCAAATTCCGGGTTGTCCCTCTGCCGATGGAAAACGCAGGTTTGATCGGCGCGATGCTGGCGCGGACCGGGGATGCGGTCGACGATGCCTTGCTGGGCCGCAACGGGTTGCGGGAGGAATCGTGGGAGGTTCGGACGCTTCGCCGGACGCACGAGCGTTACGGCAACGACCCGCAGCGGATCGAGATGGATTATACCTCGGTCGCGGTGAGCTTGCGGTGGCAGATCGACGAGATCCATGAGCTTGAAAAGAGCGCGGATAATCTGGCGCTTTTGAACGCGGTGGAGGAGGGCGCGCGGGCGATCCGGGCGCATCATCCGGATGTGGCGCGCAATCGCGATACGCTGGCACGCGAAAAGCTGCGGGAGATGAGGCAGGACGGGATCGACCTGTTGGAGGATGCCCTGCCACTGCTGATCGACCTCAGCGAAGGCGTGATGCAGGAGGATTTCGCCCGCGACATTCCGAAACTGATCAACGACGCGACTTTGCCTGTGCCCAGCGGCGCGCCGCCACTGCCGGGCATGGACGAGACGACGCGGATTTTCAATCGGGTGTCGAGGATCAAACTGCTATGGGACAATCTGACCACCAAGGGTGGGACCGCCTTTGACAGCAAAGAATTCAAGACCGTGCGCCTCGTTTTGACCGTCACAACGGCGTTGAGCGGTTTGATCAAATTGGGCCGTAGCCTTATCGGCGTGATGTGACATGTGTCCCCTGCCGATGCTAATCCACAAGCAGCGGCCCCGCTCACACAGGAGAGACCATAATGCGCGACATCATCGTGATCGGAGGCGGCATTGCGGGCCTGTCCGCTGCGGCGGCACTGGCGGGCGATGCGCGGGTGACACTGATCGAGGCGGGGCGGCAATTGGGCACGCAATCGACGGCGCGGTCGGCGGCGATCTTTATCCGCAATTACGGCAATGCGGTGCTGCGCGCGCTCAATGCGCAGGCCTATCCGGTGATGTCCGCGCAAGGCTGGCTGAGCCCGCGCGGCGAATTGCTGCTGGCGGGCGAGGCCGACAGCGCGGCGTTCGAGGAATATGTGGCGGGGGCCTCGGGCCTCGAGGTGCTGGATGCACGGCAGGCGTCGGACCTGGTGCCGCTCCTGCGCCCTGAAAAGATTGCGCAGGCGGTTTATGAGCGCGACGCGCAGGACATAGATGTGGAGGCGGCGGTGCAGCATTATGCGCGCGTCTTGCGGGCTGCTGGCGGCAAGATCGTGTCCGGTGCCCCGGTGGCGCGGATCGCATGGCGCGACGGGCTTTGGCATGTGACGGCGGATGCGGGGTATTCCGCGCCGGTGCTGGTCAATGCGGCGGGGGCCTGGGGCGATCTGGTGGCGGACATGGCGGGCGTGCGGCCCGTGGGGCTGGTCGCCAAGCGTCGCTCTGCCGCGATTGTCCCGCAGGAGGGTGCTGCGGGCTGGCCGCTTTTCGGGTCGGTGGCCGAGACCTGGTATGCCAAGCCCACTGGCGGCGCGCTGATGGTGTCGCCTGCGGATGCCGACCCGATTGCGCCGCATGATGTGAGCCACGGCGATGTCTGGGCCGATGACATGGTGCTGGCCGAGGGGCTGGACCGGTTTTCGCAGGCCACCACCTATGATCTGACGCGGGTCGGGCACAGTTGGGCCGGGCTGCGCTGTTTTGTGGCTGACAGCACGCCTGTCGCGGGGTTCGACGACCGGGCACAGGGGTTTTTCTGGCTGGTGGGGCAGGGCGGCTATGGCGTGCAGACCTCGCCTGCGCTGGCGGCTTTGACGGCGGATCTGGTGCTGGGGCGGCTGCCGGGTCTGGCAGGCGATGCCGTGACAGCGCTGGATGTGGCGCGGTTGCGCTGATCCTTGTGCCGGAATGCTGCCGCGCGGACAGGTTTGTGAATTGAAACCGGCGCGCAAATAGGGCAGTCTTGGGGCGGATCGGGGCATAACCCGGCAGGGCAGATGTGGCAGGAACGAGGCAAAGACATGCGTTTATTTTTGACCGGCTTGATGATTGTCGCGCTTGCAGGGTGCAGCAGCAACCGCAATTCGGTGTCGCGCAGCGCGCCATCGGTGCAATTCGCCAGCGGCCCGATCAGCAAGGCCTGTCTGGCATCGGATCGCAAGGCGCGGTCGTCGCGGCTGTGCGGCTGCGTGCAGGCGTCCGCCGACCGGGTGCTGTCGTCGGCCGAGCAACGCCGTGCGGCGCGGTTCTTTCGCGACCCGCACGAGGCGCAGGATGTGCGCCAGTCCGACCGCCCGCAGGACGAGGCGTTCTGGCCGCGCTACAGGCGGTTCGTGGCCGTGGCCGAAGGGTCGTGCCGCGGGATGTAAGCGGGCCGGCCAGTGCGCTTTTTGCCAGTGCGAACTGGGCCGACCGGGTGCCGCGCGACGTGGCGCAGACCATGCGGCGGCTGGTGCAGGAGATGGTGATCGCGCCCGCGGTGCGGGATTTGCCGTGGCTCGCGTCCGATTTGCGGGTGCTTGAGGACGCGGCCTAGCCCGCCTGCGACTGGTCCAGAAAGACGCGGACCGAGGCCTCGAACTCGCGTGGTTTTTCGGCATGCAGCCAATGGCCTGCATCCGCGATCCGGGCAAAGCGCGCCTTGGGGAAATGCTGGCGGATCGTTGCGCGATGCTGGGGTGCGACGTAATCGGATGTTGCGCCCGACAGCATCAGGACCGGGCCGTCGAACGCGCCCAGACCTTCGGGAAAGCCCATGATCTGCGGCATCTGGTCGGCGAGGGCTTCGAGGTTCAAGAGCCAACGCTGGTTCGCCACATCCAGCGATTGGGTGAAAAAGCTTTGCAGCGTCGGGTCGTCGACATGCAGGGCCAGCTGCGCCACCGCATCGGCGCGTTTGCGCACGCGGCTCAGGTCGACGGCGCGCATGGCCTCGATAAACCGGATCTGGATTCGGGAATGGGAATAGGCCACCGGCGCGATATCGGCCACGATCAGCCGGTTGACGCTGCTGGGATGGGTCAGCGCCAGCACCATCGCCGCCTTGCCGCCCATTGAATGGCCCAGCACGTCCATGCGGCCACCATGTGCGGCGATGACTTCGGCCAGATCCCCGGCCAGCGCGGGGTAGGAATGGTCGGCACTGCGCGGGCTGTCCCCGTGGTTGCGCATGTCGACGGCGATCACCTGCCGCGTGTCACTGAGCCGCTTGGCGATCACGCCCCAGTTGCGGGCCGATCCGTAAAGCCCATGGGCGATCAGTAGCGACGGCAGTTCGGTGACAGGGCCATGTGTGACGATGTTGAGCATGGGCCGGGGTGTAGCGCCAAAGCCCGCCTTGCGCCAGAGGCTGCGCGTATATCTGGAAGCGGGCCGCGCGGTGCTTTATGCCGCTGTCATGATCGACACCACCGAAATGGCCCGCCGGGTCGCGACTTTGGAAACATTGCTGGCGGCGCGGCATGGCTGTGACCGGGGTCCGCTGGCCGCGCGGGTGCAGGCGGCAGGACGGCTGCTGCCGCGCGGTGTGCGCCGTGACATCTATCTGGTGATCCAGGCGGCGGCGGCGGCGGGCCACCCCAGGCTCCGGCTGGGGTTCGATGCGGCCAAAGTGTCAGAGGCTTATGGCCGCGCCGAGGCGCATCTGCGGGCGATAAACGTGGCGGACCGGCGCAAGGGCCGGGTGCTTTCGGTGCTGGGGTCGATGGCGTTCAACCTGCTGGCGGTCTTCGTGCTGCTTGTGGTGGTGCTGGTCTGGCGCAGTTTCGTGTGACGTTTGCCCCGTCGTGACCCGCGTCAGCCGCGCGGACCTGAATAATCTGCATCGCTGACCGGTTCGAACCAATCTGCGGTGCTGCCGTCCTGCGCCTCCTGAATGGCGAGATGGCGCATGGCGACGTCGGGGGCGGCACCGTGCCAGTGGCGCACGCCAGGGGCGAAAAAGGCAGTGTCACCGGGCAGAAGCATGACGATGGCTTCACCGTCGATCTGGGCGAGGCAGGCGCCGGTGAGAATATGGATGGTCTGGCCCAGAGAGTGACTGTGCCAGGCGGTCCGCGCGCCGGGATCAAAGCTGACGATCAGGGCTGAATGGCGCGCAGGTTCCGGGGCGGCCATGACAGGGTCGATGCGGACGTGGCCGGTGAAATAGGCCTCGGGCGGAGTTTGCGTGGGACGGCTGGCGGCGCGGTGGATCAGCATTTTCTAGGCCTTTTTGTGGCGGGATGGGCGGCTCATGGCCTTATGAAAGGGCACAGTTCACCCATCCTGCATGTCGGTTTCAGAGGCCGGGATAGAGCGGGAAGCGGCTGCACAGCCCCGCGACCTCGGCTTTGACCTTGGCCTCGACGGCGGCGTTGTCGTCACCGTTCGCGGCCAGCCCGTCCGTGACCTCGATGATCCAGTCGGCGATCTGGCGGAACTCTGCCTCGCCAAAGCCACGGGTGGTTCCTGCGGGCGATCCCAGACGGATACCGCTGGTGACCATGGGCTTTTCAGGATCGAACGGCACGCCGTTCTTGTTGCAGGTGATATGCGCGCGGCCAAGCGCCTGTTCGGTGGCGTTGCCCTTGACGCCTTTGGGGCGCAGGTCGACCAGCACCAAATGGGTGTCGGTGCCGTGGGTCACGGTGTCCAGCCCGCCTTTTATCAGCTGGTCCGACAGCGCCTGCGCGTTGCGGATCACCTGCTGCTGATAGACCTTGAAATCGGGGCGCAGCGCCTCGCCGAAGGCCACGGCCTTGGCGGCGATGACATGCATCAGCGGCCCGCCCTGGATGCCGGGAAAGATGGCGGAGTTGAACTTTTTGGCCAAGGCTTCGTCGTTGGTCAGGATCATGCCGCCACGCGGGCCGCGCAGGGTCTTGTGGGTGGTGGTCGTGGCGACATGGGCGTGCGGAAAGGGGGAGGGATGCTCGCCCGCTGCCACCAGCCCTGCAAAATGCGCCATGTCGACCAGCAGCCATGCGCCGACGGAATCGGCAATCTGGCGCATCTTTGCAAAGTCGATCTGGCGCGGGATGGCCGAGCCACCTGCGATGATGAGCTTTGGCTTGTGCTCGGTCGCCAGCGCGGCCACCTGATCGTAGTCCAGCAGATTGTCCTCGCGCCGCACGCCGTAATGAATGGCGTTGAACCATTTGCCCGATTGGTTGGGCTTGGCCCCATGCGTCAGGTGGCCACCCGCGTCGAGCGACATGCCGAGGATCGTATCGCCGGGTTGCAAAAGCGCGGTGAACACGCCCTGATTGGCCTGAGAGCCGGAATTTGGCTGGACGTTGGCGAAGTCGCAGCCAAAGAGTTCGCAGGCGCGGCTGATGGCCAGTTCCTCGGCCACGTCGACCCATTGGCAGCCGCCGTAATAGCGCCGGCCCGGATAGCCTTCGGCGTATTTGTTGGTCATCACCGACCCTTGCGCCTGCATCACGGCGCGGCTGACGATGTTTTCGGAGGCGATCAATTCGATCTCGTCGCGCTGGCGGGTCAGTTCGCCGGTGATGGCGGCCATGATCTGAGGATCGCGGCTTGCGAGGTCTCCGGTGAAAAAGCCGGTGTCGCGGTGGGGGGCGTTCATGGCGGGCTCCTGTCTGGCGGATAGGTTTAACGATTTTCTATCGGAAACCGGCGCGGCTGCAAAGGCGGCAAAGCGACATCTGCGATATGTCGCGTAGTAAAGCTGGTGAAGGGGCGAAACTTGTGGTTGTTTCGGAATTCCATGACCGGAACAGGAAACCTGAATGAGCCTTCGCATCGCCTTTGCCGCCAGTTCCGCGCCGATCGCGCAAAGCGCGCTGGCGGAGCTGACCCGACGCTACGGCGATCATGCCGAGGATCATGCGGATGCGATCGTGGCGCTGGGCGGCGACGGGTTCATGCTGCACACGCTGCACCGAACGCAGGAACTGGACATACCGGTCTATGGGATGAACCGGGGCACCGTCGGATTTTTGATGAACGAATTCAGCGAGGTCGATCTGGAGCGGCGGTTGGCGCAGGCCGAAGAAGAGACGATCAACCCGCTGTCGATGCGCGCGGAATGTTGCGACGGCCATGTGCACGAGGCGCTGGCGATCAACGAGGTCTCCTTGCTGCGCGCAGGGCCGCAGGCGGCGCGGTTGCGGATTCACGTGGACGGGCGGCTGCGGATGGCCGAGCTGGTCTGCGACGGCGCGCTGGTGGCGACGCCCGCCGGGTCCACGGCGTATAATTACTCTGCCCACGGGCCTATCTTGCCGATCGGCTCGGATGTGCTGGCGCTGACGGCGATGTCCGCGTTCCGGCCGCGGCGCTGGCGGGGGGCCTTGCTGCCCAAGACGGCGGAAGTGCGGTTCGAGGTTCTGGATCCCGACAAGCGGCCCGTGATGGCGGAGGCGGATGCGCGCGCGGTGCGCGACGTGGTGTCTGTGGATATCCGGTCAGAGCCTGCGATTGCGCATCGGGTGCTGTTCGATCCGGGGCACGGGCTGGAAGAGCGGCTTATTCAGGAACAGTTTGCCTGAAGGGTTTCGAACGGCTTGACGCCTGTCCGACGCAAGCGGGGGCTGCCGCCCCCGAACCCCCGCTCGAAGGGGTTTTCCACCCCTTCGAACTTCCCCGAAGGTTTATTTGGCAAAGTGAAGCTGGATCAGTCCAGATCGGATGCGCTGTGGCGTTCGGACAGTTGCAGGGCTTCGTCGCCCGAGACGCGGTTGACGCGGCGGCCGCGCATGACGGCGGGGCGGGCGTCGATATCCTGCGCCCAGCGGCTGACGTTTTGGTAGCTGGTCACATCGAGGAATTCGGCGCTGTCGTAGAGGCGACCCAGAACCAATTGGCCATACCACGACCAGATCGCGATATCGGCGATGGTGTAATCCGCGCCTGCGATACAGGCGTGATCGGCCAGTTGGCGGTCGAGGACATCGAGCTGGCGCTTGGTCTCCATCGCGAAACGGTCGATGGGGTATTGCCACTTTTCAGGCGCATAAGCGTAAAAATGGCCAAAGCCGCCGCCCAGATAGGGTGCGCTGCCCATTTGCCAGAAAAGCCACGAGAGCATCTCGGCGCGGATTTCTTTGGGGCCGAGGAAGGCGTCGAATTTCTCGGCCAGATGCAGCAGGATCGCGCCAGATTCAAAAACGCGCACCGGCTTGGCACCGGAGCGGTCCATCAGCGCGGGGATCTTGGAGTTCGGATTCACCTCGACAAAGCCGCTGCCGAACTGGTCGCCGTCGCCGATCTTGATCAGCCAGGCGTCGTATTCCGCGCCCGTGTGGCCTGCGGCGAGAAGTTCTTCGAGCAGGACGGTGGCCTTGACCCCGTTGGGCGTGGCGAGGCTGTAGAGCTGGAACGGATGCGTGCCCACCGGCAGATCGTGGTCATGGGTGGCCCCTGCGACGGGGCGGTTGGTGGAGGCGAATTTGCCGCCGTTCTTGCTGTCCCAAGTCCAGACTTCGGGTGGCGTGTAGGTGTCGGTCATGCGCGTGTCCTTTGAATTTTGGATCTTCGGGAGAATTCGGTGCCAGGCATTCTGGCCTTGTCAGATCACGCCGATATCGGCCAGCGCGCCTGCCAGTTCCGGGGGCAGCGCGTCGTCGGTGGAGCGGCCCGCGCTCAGGTCTGGGGGGCTGTCGGTCGGGGGCAGATAGCGCCAGCCCTGGAACGGGCGTTTGGGGGCGGTGGTGGTGGCGATGATGTCCGGGTCCAGCACGAAGGCGCAGCGTCGGATGCCGTCGGAGCCGATGATTTCGTCGAAGCGCAGCACCTTTTGGCGGCATTGGATGAAGCCTTTGACG
>Ga0307981_1003948_pt1 | contig 10788 bp, 13 predicted proteins | sample OrgLakmetagen987_FD_201849 | JGI IMG/M metagenome (GOLD analysis project Ga0307981, IMG submission 201849) | Saline water microbial communities from Organic Lake, Antarctica - #987 | ecosystem: Environmental > Aquatic > Non-marine Saline and Alkaline > Saline | place: Antarctica: Organic Lake... | reverse complement strand
ATCTTTAGAGGGGGTGTAGTTGAGAGATAATATGTTTAAGGTAGGTATGGATAGGTTAAGGGTATACAAGAGCGTAGTGATACCTTAATGGGGGAGGTAGGGGGTATTAGAGGGTACTAGGAGGGGGTAGTGTAAATAACTATGATAAATATAGTAAATAGTGTTGACTTTATGTGTTTACTTAGGTATTCTATAGTTATTCCTAAGATGGGCTTAGGAGATTAAAGGAGAGAATGAGATGGAAGAGAGAATAAGAGAATCCGTATTAACATTAATTGAAACAGGTATTTCAGAGTTTGATCTACGGGTAAAAGATATTAACTCAAAAGGTGAAACCGTTAATTACGATATAGAAATCTCACCCTCTACAGGGGGTGAAGCCGACTATCAAGTATCTATAACTAGTTCTGGATATGATGTAGGGGACTCTATTATCTTAAAGATGGATAATGTGAATAAAGAAGTCCTGATAGACATATTAAGGAATCTTTAATGGAGATGGAAGAGATGAAAAAGCGTTCAAAGGTAAAAAGAAACATATCGGATTCTTCACTAACGAGTTAGAAGCATCTGAATCTTATGATAATTATATAAATAATTTCAATTTAAATACTATTAAAAATTTTGGAGAAATAAATGACATATAAAGAAAAATTTAAACATTTGAAGTATAAAGCTCGGTGTAAGGGAATACCTTTTGAGCTATCTTTAGAGGAAGTTGAAGCTGCCTATAGTGTAGTGCCTAAAGATTGCCAAATATATCTTATAGATACTAGTATAGGTTATGTGTTTAGTAATCTGATAGTTGACACTAAGCAAGCGGTAGGTAAGTACCGTACTAGAAAACCTAAATACGGCTTAGTAGGAATACGCTATGATAAAGTAAGGAATGCTTACAAGGTATTTGATAAAGATAATAAATATATCGGATTTACTAAGCAATTAGACAAGGCAAAAGAAATTGCAATAAAAGCTAGGAAAAGAAAATAAGATGAAAAACTATAGAGAGGTCGCAAAGAAATTAGGAGTATCCATATCTGCAGTAAGGTATCATATAGAAAAACTACAAATAGTCCCTATTAAGCGTAAGGTTACTATAAGTAAAGTAAATAATCCTAAATTTAAAATAAATACCACCTTAAATTTAATATCTACAAAAGATATAAATAAAGTTAAGTATGCAATTAAAAACCCTGCACCTAAACCTAAAAAATTAAACTTAAAACATCGCAAGCTGAATACAGGGGGACTCGTAGATAGAATTATAAGTAATCCTTACGCTTTCTTTTACTGTAATCATTTCGATTTAAAAGTAGGAGTACATTTAATATGAATATAACAAGTAAAGATCTACTGATAATAACACAATCGCAAACTCAAAGAGCTCTTGAGATAACTACTCTTTTAGGGTTCCCTGAGAGAGTGAAGAGTTACGCAGATAAAGTAAAATATATTACAGAGGAACTAACACCTTACTTAGTTAAGAAAATAGTACAAACAACAACTAACCTAGAACAACAACTAAACCACAGAGGATAATAATATGAAAGACCAGTTTGATAAGACAACACTAAATGCAATATCTTATGAGATAATAGAGGAAATAACCACGGAGTACTTGGATGGTATGTTACCGTTAAGAGATATTCTAAAATGTGCAACTAAAGCTCAACTAGCGTTAGCTATCTTAGAGAAGTTATACCAAGAAAATGCTAGTGAATATGATGAGGTTATAAGTAAGGAAGAAGTTAAAACTTTTAGTAAGGAACTATTAAATACTTCGGGGGTAATGCTAGCAGATAAGCTTAAAAATATAAGCGATAGTGAGAGATTAAACACTCAAATACAGGAAAAACTACCCTTAAAAGATAAATAAAGGTTGTAATATATAAAAACAACTATATACTATTAGTTAAGTGGTGATGTTACTACTTACTAACAAACAAAAAAACGGAGAGAGATATGAAATTACTGGTAAATAGCTATAAAACTAAAGAAGGTACTACAGGATATAATGTTAAAGTAGGACTAATGAACGCTACGGGTTTTGGGCTTTGTATAGGGGATACCTTAAAATTTAAGCTTAGATATACACCTAGAATTGAAGATGTTACTTGGAATGGCTCTAATTTCAAAGGTGTTTCAGTATTAGCTGAGATACTAGGGGAAGAGCCAACTAATATTGCAGTAGCTAAACATCCTGAATACGGTACATACAGTCTAAGCCTACCTAGTGCCTCGGCTAAGTACTTAGATGAAGCAGGTGCAGGGGATTGTTTCAGTATCTCGGTTAAACAAATAGAGATTAAAGACAAGAAAGTGCTTACATACGATATCAATAAAATAAAAGATGAAGATTCTATAGAAGTTAGCACGCCGATAATAGAGATACCTACAGATGACAGTCTACCTTTCTAATTAAATTACATCTTAAAACCTTTGGAGAGAGGAGAATATGGAAAATCTATTTAAATTAATACAGTCCCAAGGGTACACCCTTATAGACAATATGTGGAAAAAAGGAAATTCTAAGAAAGATGACTACGCTTTAGCTAATGTAATTGTATCATCTTCGGAGTATGATAACAGCTCTACAGGTATTGCTACTTTAATGTTAGACATAACCACAAGTAAGCATCTTTATATTGAGTGGCTTAGAACCTTTAAGGAAGAGAAAACTAAAAAATCTCAAAGCTTTATTGAAGCATATATTGACTATATTACTCAAAATGAGCAAGTTGGTGATGTTGACAGGGCTATTTGGGGCAATCTATATCAAGCTGTAAGAGAAGATGCAAATATCTACTATGTAATACCTACAGGGGTTGCTAGTGAATATAAAGAAGTATCTGACGACTTAGATAACATTCAGAAGAGTTTTATTGATGGAGAGGTTTATTCCACGAAGTATGGTAAAGTAAAAAGAGGTTTTTTATTTCAGAAAGTTATTAATAGTTTAATTAAAGCCTACCCTTTAGATAACTTTAATTTTGCTACTCCCGAGGATTTAGAAAATAAAGCCCTCAGCCCTATTATACTCAAACATTTAATATCGACTACTGCAATAAAGGACAAAGGGGATATTTTAGGTTATAAGTTAGAAACAGATATTAAAGCTAAAATCCAAGACTATTTTAGAGTTTCTAGTGGAGTTGTTGGTGGTAATATCCCTAACCTAGGAACATTAGAAACACTAACTAATTCTACTAAAGTTCCTTGTTTAAGATACTTCAATTTAGAAGAGTTCCCCAAACAAGGTAGTTATCCTAATTGGGACAATTTCATGTCACAGTTTAGAAATGCTAGTGCTAGAGAAGTATTTATGTCTTGGGTATACAGTATATTCAAAGCTACAAATAAAGGTAGTCAATTAATGTGGCTACACGATGGCGGTGGGAGTGGGAAATCTTCTGTAATAAAAGCTTTACACCACTTTTTAGACAATAGTTTAGGCTCTCTGAATGACAATAACATGACGAGTGATTTTGGATTAGAAACAGTTGTAGGTAAAAGATTGGTAGTTAATGCAGACTGTAAGAAACCGAGTATTATACACAGCCAATTGGTACATTGTTTAACCCCCGACCACGAGGTTTTAACTCCTACAGGTTGGGTATATATTTCAGAGAGTGAAAATATAAAAAAAGTAGCTCAGTACGACCTTAGTACTCGGGAAATTTCATATACAAGTGATTTAGTACATTATGTTAGGGATATCGATGAAGAGATTTACCATTTTGAGTCTAAAAAGTTTAGTCAAAAGGTTACAAAGTACCATAGAATGGTTTACAGGGATACGGATGCTAGTTCTCAATATCAAGGTAATAATGATATTAGGTTAGCTAAGGATATGAACTACTCTATAGGGAGGTCTTGCGTAGTTTCAGGTGAGATAACCTCTAATACAGGACAGTCCATACTTACACCTTTAGAACGGTTTTTCATAGCTCTACAGGCTGATTCTAGTACATCTTGTACGGCAGGGGTTAAAGGATATACTAGTTACAATTTTAACCTAGCAAAACCTAGAAAAATAGAAAGACTATGTGGAATACTTGAAGAGCTTAAAACTATGAGTATAATTAATAGTTGGAGTAAAACTAAAAGAGCTTATACCACTACAGCAGGATTAGACACTTACGGAATATCCATACAGCTTAAGAATGAATTTATCCCTTTAAATTTTAACCATAAAAACCTAAGTAGTTGGGTAGTTTTTGATAATAGCCTTGAATGGAATTTAGACTTTTTAGAAGAAATTTCTAAATGGGACGGACATAGAGTTAGCCGTGAAGATAAGTTTGGCAGGATTATGTACGGAAGTATTATCAAGAGTAATATAGAAGTTGTGAAAACTATAGCCCACCTAAGTGGTAAATATGGGGCAATGACAAAGAAACACCGTAAGCAATGTACTACTCAGAGTGATATGTACGAGTTGACTATATCAGATTCTGATGTTAAAGCTGGAACATCCTCAACCATAACTACAGGAGCTACTGTACACAAGGAGAAAATGCGATATAAAGGTAGTATACATTGTTTATCAGTCCCTACTACAGCTTTTCTAGTCAGACATAATGGAAAAATATCTATAACAGGCAATTGTTTAACGACTTCCGATCCAGTTAGTGTTAATAAAAAACATAAAAGTATGTATACTAGCAAATTATATTCTAAGGTGCTTATTTGCAGCAACTCAGCTCCCAATCTACATACTAGTGAGTATAATCAAGTAAGAAGAATGATATACATTAGACTTAATAGTTTAACTTTAGAGGATAAGGTAAAACAAGGTAGAATCAAGATGGTTGATGGAGTTGCCGTAGATATTTCGAATGCAGAACAATTTGTGGGTAACCTAATTAAAGAGTTCCCAGCTTTTATGTATGATGCTAAAACTTGTTACGAGAAACTTTGCAGTAGTGACAATATCATATTTTTAGATAATAATCTTATGAATGATATTGAAACGCTAAACGACAGTATTATGGATTCACTACAAGCCCATATAAATAAAGAGTATATAGTAATTAAGACTACGGAAGCTATAAGTAAAAATAAAATTTTAGTAGATTTTGATGAGCTAATATTTGAATTAGAATTAGAATTTAAAGGTACTCAAGGCTTGAGATTTAAGGTTAAAGAGTTGTTAAATTCAGTATTTAAATTAGATACAGTCAATCACAAAACAGACATTAAAGGTAAGAAAGTCAGACATATTGCAGGCTTTGATGGACAAGTAAGGGGTGGACTATGCTTAGTGAAAAAAATATAGAAATTTTAGTTAAAGAGTTAATGGTTAGAATCTCTGATGACTTATACAGTAAAGGGTATACCTTAGACTTACTTGATATGTTTGAGCTAGACTATGATCAAATAAAAGAATTTATAGCCTCGGATATGTCAGATATTTTAAACTATGACTTAGTTAAATTAAAAGAGGTTTAATGTAATGAAATATATAGCAATTGATTTTGAGTTTAGAGAGAATATTGAGACTAAAGGTTATCATATAATATGTGCTTGCTTATATAATGAAACTATAAGTAAGAAGTTTTGGCTGGAGAACGATAGTAGAAGTCAAGAAATGTTTAAAGAGTATATTTACAATCTAGCGAATCAAAACTATGTTTTCATTGCCCATTTTGCAAATGCGGAAATTACTAGTTTACTTAGCTTAGGTCTTAATACCGACACCTTAAAGTTTATAGATACTTATATTGAGTATAGACTATTGCAAAATGATGACAATAAAGCTAACCGTAAAATATTATCTTTAGCAGATATTTGCCTTAGATATAATGTATATAACTACTTCAAGGACAATTATAAAGACAAAATGAGAGACCTTTGCCTTACAGGTAAAGTATATACAACTAAAGATAAAGAAGACATATTAGAATACTGTTTAATAGATTGTATTAATGGTTTTAAGATCGCTAGAATAGCCATACAAGAGTATCAGCGTATTTTTGGTAAAACTTATAGTGTTGATAACGCAATTAAAAGAGCGGATGTAGTTAAAGGTTTTGGTTTAGCCTCTTACAATATCGGGCTACCTTTAGATATGGACTTCGTAAATAAAGTAAGAGATAACTATCAATTGGTTTTTGACAGTTTCATTGAGAACAGTCATGAAGATGTGAGATATTGTTTCGAGCGTAGCGGAGTTAGTTTTATATTCAAAGCAAATAAATTGGAAGAGATGATATTAAAACACGGCTTACAGCAAAAGTGGAGTACCACAGAAACAGGTAAATTCTCTACTAAAACTGATGAGCTTAAAAAAATGAGACACTATCACGAGTTTATTGAGAGTTTATATACTACTATTAAAAATACTAAAGCCCTCTCCTACCATAGACCCAACGATATGAAAGACCGAGCTAAGGAACTTAAACTAGCGTACTCTATATCTCAAGACTTACAATTAGAAGCATTCAAGTTAGTTTTAGATTCAGATTGCTTAACTTTAGTGAATAGTAATTTAAAGTTAGATAAAGACTATATTAATTCAGTACTAGGGACTAAATATACTCGTGTAGAGGATTTATATACCTATGTGTGTAAAAATAACGCTAAGATTAAGCAATCTATGGAGGTGTTTGAGGCATATAAAGTAGTCAAGAAAGATATACTTAATAAGATAGATGAAGACTCTACAATATTAAATACAGAGGAAACTTTCTTTAATAGTATCAAAGAGGGTACTATAAATATGTACTACAGCCCTTACGGAACTATCAGTGCGAGGAACGCACCTAGGTCTAAAACCTTTTTATTTGCCCAACCTGCTTGGTCTAGGAGTATGTTAAAAGTACCTAAAGGGTACAAGCTTGTATCTTTAGATTTTTCGGGAGCAGAAATATTTCTAGCAGCATTAATAACTAAAGATAATAATTTATTAGAATCTTACCACTCAAAAGACTTCTACTTGCAGTCAGGAGTACTTATGGGAGTTATTCCAAGTAGTGATTTTGAAAACTTAAAGGTCTCGGAACTTAAAGAAAAATATAAGCAAGAAAGAAATATGCTTAAAATTTTAATTTTATCAAAACAATATGGAGCAGGTGTGGCGGCTATAGCTAAGAGCCTCTTCCCTACAGACAGTGAAAATCTAGCTATAAGTAAGACAAGGAAGCTTGTAGCTAAGTATGAGAGAGTGTATCGTAACTTCTTTAAAGATACTGCTATCTTTAAGAAAACGGCTACAGGTACATCCTTACTCAAATGGCATTGGGGTTTTAATAACCCCCAAAAACAACTTACTGTTGGTAATTGGAGAATACAGACAAGTAATGCGATGGCTCTACATGAATGTGTTATTAAACTATCCACCCATAAGATGATAAGTAAAGGTTTGAGTTTTGTAACATCTCTACATGATGCTATCCTAGTTGCTATTAAAGATGATGACAAGTTCGATTTAAGGTTAGACTATATAATTAAGACTATGAAAGACTCTTGTGATATAGTAACAGGTAATACAGGCAAGCAAATAAAAGTAAGCTATTCAGTATTTGAAAGTGAGAGTAATTTTGTAGAGAAAGGGGAAGAACAACCTAAAAACATAGCTAAACTAGTAGGACATGATTTAGATTTTCGCTACGGAGATGAAATTGAAGTGTGATATAATATCGGATAAAACAACCTAAGGAAAGAATAAAATGGTACAAATATTAAAATCCCCTAAATACCGAGAGCAACGGCTAGAACTTAATATTGCTGGGCAAGTTGTCATGGAAGAAGACGATGTACTTAGTGAAGCTTTAGAAAGGCTTTACAGCTATAGGGGTTCATGGTTTAAGGCTCAGGATTATGGCTCTAATATTTTCAAGAATATTAATATGAAAAGAAATAGTATTTCTATATCTCAAGTTAAAAACCAAGTAAGAGAGTGTTTATCTCCTATGATAACAAGAGGAGCTATACAGGATAATGTATACAGTATTGTACAAATCAATGGTAGCTTGTTATCTATAGATATAACTATAACCAATGAGCTGGGTAAACAATTCCAAGCTATTTTCAGAAGTTATTTATTAGTTTAAGGATGAATATTTTGAATTAGGCTTAGTAATAATTTAGTGAGAGGGAGAGAGAGAGGAGGGCTAAATTATTACTAAGTAATACTATTGTATTTTAAATTTAATGTTTTGTCAAGGAATTAAACATGAAAAATGAAACTAAATTACATTTACAATGTATACGAAGTCTTAAATCTTATAATATACCTTATATAAATACATTAGAAACTACTAGCGTAAGCGGTACTGCGGATATTATTATTTGCCTTGAGGGTATGTATATTGAGGTAGAGATTAAAACGAGTGCAGGAGTACTTAGCACAGCTCAAAATGAAAGAGCTCGGCAAGTACAATCTTTTAAAGGTAAATTCTATGTTGTTAGGTGTTATGAGGAATTTGAAATGTTGATGCAAGGTAAACTTCAAGAATATGTACCTAAAGATTGTGAAGTAGTAGCCCCATTTTAATTATAATTTAGGTAGGTCGAGATTAAAACCAAATTCACTATGGTAATTATTTACTCCCTCTAATACTTTCATCAGTCTTCTCTTATCTAACTGACTGTATAGAAAGTAATATGTTTTATCTCTAGTTGTGGTTTTTCTATCTATCCGACCTAAGGATTGGATTAAGTCCTTAGTATTGTAAGTAACACTATAATAGATAATTGTATCAGCTTCATCTAGATTGTACCCTGTAGATAGTGAGGGTACTGTACTTAGTAGGATACATCTTGTAGGACAAGCTTTAAACTGCTCTATAGCCTCCATATCTCCACTGAAAACAAAAACCTTTAATAGTTTATGGTTTATAGTTAAATACTCTACTATAACATCTACACTAGCTAGGAATGCCACAAGTACTATAGTCTTACCTGTAATAAGCTTCTCCATCTTAACTAGCTTGTCATTATCAAGGTTAGTGAGTACACCTTTATCCGTAATAAATACCCCATCCGCAGCGTATGCGGAAGTATTTATAGTATATTCAGACTTACCGTGTGAGGTGTTTAATACTTTTTGTGTTTTAAGTCTTGAGACATAGGATAAGGTAGTTTCATTAGTTTTACATTCTATGTACTTAAAGTTTAATTTAATATCTTTACCATCTCTTACTTTATTATATTTTAAGATTAAACTACCCCATAGTTTGAGTAATTGCTCTTTGTTTATATCTTTTTGTATAGTAGCAAATCTTGAAAGAGCTGGTACTGGTACATCTACCACATATTGCGAGCGGAGCTGTTTGTAATTAGCTATATATTCGCCAAAGGTTTTAGCTTTAATCTCTTCAAAAGTCATCAAGAACGGTATAATATCGTTATGAGAAGTTGTAACCATTGTACCCGACATTAATAAGAAACAAGTATTAGGGTAAAGGTATCTCAAAGCTAAATATACTATACCTGTTTGGGAGTTTATACCTCCTTTTATCATATCAGCTTCATCAAAAACTATAAGAGTGTTAGAATCTATATCCCCAATAAGTTCTTTAGCTTTAGTTAGGGCTAGTCTCTCAGTTTTCTTATTTAAGGACTTACTATTACATCTGAACTTACTATAAGATAAAGGTACAACCTCCAAATCCTTGTGAGTTGGTACACTTGCAATAAGTCCTGCTTGTGTTACATATATAACCTTATTAAAACCCCCAGCTACTGCAAAATGTAAGCTTACAACTGATTTACCGAAACCTACTTCTGCAAGTAATAATACATTATTATTAAGTTTTAATTTAAGCTTCATTTCAAAAATACATTTACTTTGAGTAGATGTAAGTACCATACTACTAGTATCATTTTTCATAATTTAACCTTAATTTTAAATTACTAGACTTCTAAGAATTTCATATCACGATTTATAATATCTACAACAATTCCTATATTAGGAGTTGAGACACTAAAAGTGTTACCTTGGTCTAGCCATTCAAAGTTAGCTTTCTCTAAAGGTCGTAACATAAATTCTGTTAATTCAAAGTCTAGGTTCTTTTTAAGATATAGGTCTTTAATCATCTCAGATAACTCTTCAATGGAACTACTCGCTTCCTCTAGTTTCCTATACGCAGCAATACCACTCCCCGCAATACCTTTTATATTGTCTGCAGTATCTCCAACTACCATAAGCTCAAAAAGCTTATAAGGGCAAGGCTCACTATACCTCATAGTCATTGGATTAAAAGTATGATATTTGAACTGAAAATCTTTATCTGAAGATAAAACAATGCAATCATTAATACCAAGAGTTTCACAAGTTAAACTAATTGTATCGTCTGTCTCTAACCCATAATAATTAGGGATTGATGTATCAGTATCTCCAACAAACTTATCTAAATTATCCATAATAATACCTGTAAAAAGACTACTAAAAGCTGTTTCAGTTTTCTTTCTTTGTATTTTATAATTATGGTCAATAAATGTTCTAAAATAATCAGTCCTGCCTGTCTCTCTACTAGTGTAAAAATACATACATTCGCTTATTAGTATATTCTCATCTGCAAGCTTTGTAGTGATATTTTCTAATATTTCTTTCCAAGCATTTATACTTTTCACTAAATTAAAACATGGGCTATAGATACCCTCCCCAGTAAGTCTAGTTTCAATTCCTCTTGAACTTAGTGTGTATTTGAGTATATCAAAATCTATCAGTAGTTTTCTCTCTTCCATCTCATTCTCTCCTTTAATCTCCTAAGCCCATCTTAGGAATAACTATAGAATACCTAAGTAAACACATAAAGTCAACACTATTTACTATATTTATCA
>Ga0307981_1003944_pt1 | contig 10791 bp, 8 predicted proteins | sample OrgLakmetagen987_FD_201849 | JGI IMG/M metagenome (GOLD analysis project Ga0307981, IMG submission 201849) | Saline water microbial communities from Organic Lake, Antarctica - #987 | ecosystem: Environmental > Aquatic > Non-marine Saline and Alkaline > Saline | place: Antarctica: Organic Lake... | reverse complement strand
TTGCTCTCAATGGAAATTCTATCCAAAATTGCTTTGATATGAAGAAGGAGATAAAAGATCGCACAGTCGGAGAGCAGATTACTATGACTTTAGAAGATGCGAGTGGAGAGAGACGAGTGGTGTACATAACATTGAAGGCAAAACCGTAACTACACGTAATGTAATTTATCAGAAGGTTTCATATTTACAGAATGTTTGCCCTTACTTCTGTCAATTTTTCATTGAGATCACGCTGCCAGATCCATACGATAGTTGTTTTCATCCAAATAACAAGAACATTTCAATTTAACGTCTTGGGTGTGTGTGAGAGGGTGGAGGGGTGTGTTGAAAATCGACAATCAGCGAGTGGTGTGGTCACATCTATTTTTTTATTGAGTGCTAGCTTCTGGCGCCGTGGGAACCCCATGCTCGCTATCGCTTGTCGCTTGCTGAAACACAGTTTGAATCAATTTCGTTCCCGTCAAAAAAAGAAGCCAAATTTTGAATCCATTCCGTTCCCATTAAAAACCAATCAAATTTACACATATTTGCATGTACAGGTCAGTTTCCCTGTCCTTTAACTCTGTTCAAGACAGTAGCAAAGCCGGTTCAATAAGAGTTTATCTGTCAGTTCAGCTCCTACATAGCCATAATTTTCCTTTGGCTGATTGCTCTATTCTTTCGAAACAAAAACACTGCCGTAGATCCTTGTCAACTGTTAACCCGCCCCTCTGCAGCAACCAGAACACAATCATCACACGTACAAAGGTGCACCTCTCAGAGCATCGCTGAAGACTTTTCCATTCCATCCTTTCCCCCTATCTTTCTGATAGAAAATGATTCATGTCCAGAAGATAATGTGCTTCGCAATACTATTAGTTGCACTATTGCAACTACTTCAAACCATTGCAAAGTCAAACACATTTAATAGTATGCAGCGAAGATCTTATCATGATCGAAGTAATGACTGGATGGAACCATGTGAATTTTATCCTCACGGGACAGGGCCTATCCCAGTAGTTTTAATAGCACTTGGCAGGAGTGGATCCTCAGTTACTTGGGACACTCTATCAGCGCTCACAGGCGAAAGAAATGTAGCTTATGAAGTTACTGGTGGAAGTCCAAAGTCAAGTCAGGTATTCTTTGATGATCTAGAAAAGAATGAATTTGCGTTCTATAATTGGACATTGCAGCGATTATGTCATATTCAACAAAGGCGACCAGACATCACACAAAAAGCAGGCATATCAGGATTCCAATGGAAGCCTTTCATGTCCTCATTCAATCATGAGTATGCAATCGAGGGTCTCAAGGCAATAGGAGCGAGCACAGACGAGGAAATAAAAGTTATATACTTGCAGCGAAATGGTCTTGATCGCATGATATCTAATCTTCGACATAAGCAAAGTAAAATGAGCGACCATGCCGTAGGAGCTCATTGCGCAGTCGGAGATGACGAATGCATCATGAACCATCTAAGTTTTGATACAACCATCACATTTCCAACAGGTGATACATTGATACAATGGTCAAAAGCTGCAATATCCAAAAATCAAAAGATTCTAGATCGCCTGAAAGATGCAAACGTAAATTTTGTAGAAGTCTCTTACGAAAAACTTTTCAACAGAAATGATGCAGAGGAATGGATGCGAATCCTTCGTCACCTTGGCGTAGGTCCATCGAGTAACTTGACAATGACCGAGATAAGAGCAGCATTCAGCATGGCGCCGACACATCAAAAAAAGAGAAACGAAACAATTTCCAACTTTCACGACGTCGAACTAACTTTGATTGGAACGGAATTTGAATCTTATCTCTACGATTAAGCCGTGGAAATGTTGCACCTACAGGCCCAACAAATTGATATAAATGAATTTAGATTGACATTAAAACTTAACACACAATGATAATTGATACTTTTTCCCAGTAGCTAAAAACAATGTCTTCTCCTTCCTAAATTTTACAGTGAATGTTGACTAAACTGGACTTCCACAAAGTCTTCACTGTTATCCGCCTCACTTTCATAATTATCCATGAGTTCTCCTGATCCGTCATCCTTGAATTGAGAGGCATATCTGTAACGGGTGCTTACAGTAAGGAGCAGGAAAGCTGTTACTCCACCAGCAGCAACCATCCACATGCTGCCGTTTCCAATTGTAGATATTGTTTCAATTTCGTAATAATTATCATTTGGAGTTTTTTGAATATAAATCGAGGGCATAAACATTACTTGAAGGATAGCATTGTGACAGTCATCAAGCAACTTCGTATCCATGATATACTTGATGGTCTCAATCATTGTAGTAGTAACATAAGCAGCTTGCTCCATGTCTGATAGATAAACAGTAATAAGTCCATCTATCGCGTTACAATCAGCATCGACATTAAGATTATTGGCATAGGCACCGACACATTTTTCTAAAGAGAGGTAAAAAGAATAATGTCAGATGATTGCAACGATTGCAGCCTAAAATGACGTAATGTTCAAAACACTGTAACGTACCTCCATTTGCTAGATCAACAGATCTGGACTTGATACCCACAATTCCAGATGAACCAGATCTAGGAATGGAATTGGCACCTGCGATGGATGCGAAATGGTTCACTTTCTTTCCTCTTTCAAATATGTTAACATTTCTTGACTCTCTGGTAATGAAGCAATGGTCAAACCAACTTTTAATCAACAGATCCAACAAAGACTCCTCGACTTCCTTGACTTGGTCAGAAAGGGATGCCGGCATTGATCCCATTAAATTCTTATCGGATTCTACACCATACGTGAATGATATCACAAGTTCATTGCCGCTGGTTGTGTTCCCAAATGATCCATCATATCCTTTACAAGGGTCTAGGGATGGCAGCGAGCTTGGAACAACCGAGGGTACTCTACTCGGATAGAAACTTGGCGATGGAGAAATAGCAAGAGAAGGGGAAGAAGTTGGAGTTGAAGAAGGCTTGCCTGTAAGTTGAACGGCGACAAAAGAAATAAGGTTGTGAGCACATAGTAAAAGTAGTTGGGTGAAGGGACTGAGGACCATATATCACCACTTGAGAACTACAAGTGATCAACGTGGCCTTGGCTTAGTAACCAGGAAATATTGCTTTTTGTCAACACTTTTTGCTTACCTGTTGGGGTGCCACTTGGGAGCGAAGAAAGAAGTATTGATGGAATAGATGATGCTGCTGCAGATGGTGAATCTGATGGCAACGAACTCGGAACCAATGTTGGGGGTGGGCTTGGCACATGCGTGGGCTGAGACGATGGCATTCTTGTGTACACTAGACCAGCCGGTCCGTTTGAAACATCTTGATCGTTGGGACCCTCGTTGTGCCTGTCATCATCGTCAAATTGCAGGAAACGATCTACTTCAGATAAACCGATTGTGGCGGTATCATCAAAGGTGTCGTCTAGTAAGAATTTGTCCTGGTGCGCGTATTCAAACTGGTCTCTTTCAACGAGGGCTGTTGGGCTTGTTAAGAAATCATCATCGAACAACACAACTATGAAAACTAGTAGTATTGAAAGAGATATGCACATATACAGTTCTAGCCGACGCCTCATTCTAATACGGTCTCCACGGATTGTACAAATGTGTGATTTCATTGCCCAAGTATTGAGCTTCTATGTAGTACGTGGATGAGGGAGGTGCAGGGTGCAGGAACGTTTATGATGGCGTTTATACGAATATCGAATGTCGAATGTCGTGAGAGTATTGATTAACACTGCTAATAAAAGAGTGAGCAGAGAGGGAGGGAGTAGGAGGGAATAGATGGGTGGTCACACCACCGTCGGATGCTGCGTGTCGCGTGGGTGAGGTCATTTCTCTGAGATTCGGATGATTTCGCGCGGCGATAGAAACAATGAAACACAAAAGTGAAACAACGAAAAATCGATAAGCGGCTTTTGAGTGCTAAATACACTTAAATCGTATACACTTGCGACTTGTCAAAGAAATGTTCTAGAGAAGATCTGAACATTCTATAATCCTCGTCTCTTTCCGTCTAAAATGGGTTGATGTGTCTGTTAAAAGTATTGCTCTAGAGTACTACTATTATAGGTAGGCTCTAAATTGACTTGCTTGTAGCGACAAAAACACAATGTCATCGTATCTCTCTAGAGCACCACCTTTGCATCTGTCTCCGTTTTGTCTTTGATGCTCCGACACTACGAATCTCCAGGCTTTTTTTTGTTTAGAAATGATAACAGACAAACACTGCTATTACGTGTATTTTGCTATCGACAACACAAAGGGACAAAATATAGCTAGCACTTTGTTTTCGCCAGGAACCTTGGTGTGCCTGTAGCGAGCAACATGCGTAAAACCCAACAAAAAATCCCTTCCCAAGCTGATAAAGGTATGGTAAAGCTTTGACCCATGATGAAGATACGAAAGCGCATTTGAAATCGAGTATTACCAATCCATCACGGCATCTCCAATGACATCCATCTTCAAAATCTTGCTGATAAAAAGAAGGAGAAAAAAACCAGCGAAAATGATTTCAATTTGAAAAACTACGATATTTTCACCTCAAACGACAGGCATACGGCATACGGCATACCTACCAGCATTCAACACTCAGTACTCAGCACTCCTCGCTACACCACCAATCGTTCCAGCAAACATACCAAGAACCAACACAAAACAATCTTAAGCAAGCAGAGGAATCATGTCCGCTCAGAACCGCAAAATCTCCCAGGAAACGTTCGACGAAACGCTTCTTGAAAACCAGGAACTCTTTGAGCTATCAGGACAAGATGCAATCGAAGAAACTATCTCACAATTCAAGCAACAAGGAATTGATAATCTCGAAACCTACGTAATCACCTCCCACCCTGAATCGGAAATTGGAATTCAAGAGCGTCAGACAAGAAAGAATTTTGAAGGTCATCTAGATGCTCTCGACGAGTGTGTTGCTCAGGACGGAACCGTGTGCTTGGATGGCAGTTCGAAACAAGTAGAAACAATTGTCAATGCTCTAGAGGGAGTCTTGAACTACTGCAGTGGAACTGTGAAGGATGATAATATTGCTGGTGACACGAAATATGATAAAGCCATGCCCTTCCTAACTCTATTTCATTCCAGCAGTAGTCTGTACACTCTCATGTCATTCATGCGTATTGTTACTGATTGCAATTCGGAGCCCACCGAGGAGCAGATGATTGTTCTAAACAAGGTAGTCAAAGTCATGACCTCCATATTATCTCCTAGGAAAGTTTCAGAGCGGGAAATTAAGACTCTCGTCAAGGATAGATTTGTTGCCATGGAAAGGCTTCTTATCTTGATTTCCAAATTTGCCAATCTAAGCAAGCAGTGTGATTCTCGTCAGGATGAGTTCATTGAGACTCTCAAAAACTTGGTTCAACTCGCATCAGTCTCTTGCCGTCATTCAGAGAGGAACAAAGTGTCGTTTGTGAGAGCATTCAAAAATTCAAATCAAAATATGGAAAAAACGAGTTCTATTGCACTCGTGATTCGTGGATTAATGGTTGCAGTTGAAGCATATAAACAGGGTATTGCGAAAAAAGCCGGGGTTGTCTCGCTCATGACAGAGTTCTGTAAATTGATTTCAGTTCTGTGCAGATACGATGATTTTCGTCCAGAAGGAAGTGGAGGAGCACTTGGAGTCGAATCGTCATATGGTATGAACGTTAGTTCTTCACACGATCATGTCATGGAATTCAATCGTAATGGCGTCGTGCCTGTTTTGCACGAAATTACTTTGATTACCTTGACAACAGACTTGGATAACTTGAAGGAAAGCGCGGATGATTCGGCAACGGAAGATGATATTGTATCTCTTGCGGGAGCTGCTTTGTCTGCAACGAGGGTTTTGGCTGTGAATGATGAAATTGTTCAGGCTCTTGTTGCGGTTGGAGTTTTAAAGGTCGTCAAAATGGCATTAGAAATGGGAGTCAAGGAAGTATTGGAAGGAGGTCAGAAACAAGAGGAAATTAAGGTGCATAGGCAGCACTTGACCGCAGGAGTTATTGGCTTAGTTCGAAATCTTTGTGGAAATGATGAAATCAAGACAACTCTCTGTTTGGGAAGTCCGTCTGATCCATCATCTTCGTCACTTTATCTGGTATTGGAAGGAATGAGATTGTATCGTGATAATGCCTCGATTCAAGAGCACGGCTTAGGAACTCTGGCTGCGATGTAAGTATGAAACTTGTGCTTGGCCCATACTACATTCTAATGTCCGAATATTTCTGATCGTGTGTTGTCACATTACTGCATCCTATCAAATAATAGGGCGTTGCGAAAGCCTACCAATGCGCTGAGAATTGTGCAGGAACATGCACCGCTAGAAATAGTTTCTGCTATGACTAAATTTCCTAATAACGTGTTGGTGCAGAGACAGGGTGCGCTTGCTGTGCGGAACATTGTCAGCCGGCTTGTAGCAAATAGTTCAGAAATGCAAACAACAGGATCCGGAGATACAAGTTCTATTGTTACTAGTAAGACTGATACTATCAATGTTAGGGATGAATTTCTCGATGTGGGAGCCGAAGTTGTCCTAAGACAAATTACTGGTAGGCATCAAGGGAGTGTAGATGAGGCCTTCGCTGCTCTCCGCGATTTGGGCTGCGAAGTTTCCATGGTGAAGTTTGATTCTGAAACTCAAACAATGACAAGAAAAACTCAAATGTTTGGAGAGGTGAAATCAAATTTTAGGGCAGTGTATGACGATAGCGATGCAGTTGCAGAAAAAATTGCTGCACAATTGTAAACATTGACATATATATAATCCTATGTAGTCTGATTTTATTCAAAGTTTTGATCCGTGCTGCAGTCATCGTACTTGGTCTTCGAAAATGTATGTTAACGGTAATCAATTAGATACGCAAAATGAATTATTTGTAACGAACATCGGTACCAGCTTTCCTCTCGTCTCTTGATCAAGTATGCTTTGTGGTATCTATGTACAATTCTTCCTTTATGGTTGGAAACTGCAGTAATCTTGATCTTTACTTATTAGCAGGGCTGGCAGATGAAAGATGAAGATGAAGGCTTATTAGTTTTACTTTAAATGAAAACTTGTATAGTCACACCCAGTGGCCCATCTAATTTTTTTTAACTTCAACATATTCCTCGCAAATAGCATCCAGGAGAGCATCCGCATCGAGGTTGCCTTGTTCTTTCGACATGCAAGAGACGATTTTGGAATAAGCGAAAGCAAATTCCTTTTTAGTACGTTGAAAGTTCAGTGGTTTTAGCACATGAGCGACATCATAGAACTCTTCAAAAGGATCTTCAATCGAAAGAGATTCACCAAATAGCTTCCATCCATCCGATTCTGCCTTTGCCTCGCGTTCAATCGGTCCTGACCTAGAGATTGAATTCAAAGAAACAATGTGTTTCTTATAATCAAAGTGAAAAGCATAGTACTTGAAAAATGCTGCGAGCAAGTAACCAACTGGTGGGCTTTTGACAATGTTGCTTCCAATCTTATCTTTCAACGCAGAGTGTACAGATTGGTCATTGATACGTAAAAAATAAGTATTCACAACGTATGCTTCTTCGGTTGGGTGTTTCATTGTGGTATACTGATTAGATGGCTTCTGTTGCAACTCTGTATATTGAGTCCCAGGTGAGCTTAGCCAACGTTGGTCCATCCACTGCAAATTGGGCAGTAATGGGCACCCACTCTTTCTGTTGAAGATTGATTCTATACCACCGTTATCAGCAGCTGCATGTGTGGTCATGAAGTGCAATAGCATAATGATATAACCATAAGAAGACAATGTGCGATGAGACGGGTCATTAATGTTGCGCCGTTTTGCCCAACGCTTCACGATTGCTGCGATGATTCTAACTTCTGGAGTTACTGTAGAGTAGCTTTGCAAGAGTGCTGTATTGATGCAAGCCAAAGGATTCTGCATTGAAATATCACATTCAATTAGACTTTCATGCCCATCCACCTCAATGCGGCAATCAAACTTTATTACTGGGATTCGAGCTGTGAGTCTTGCAGTATCAACGTCAATCATACCTGCTTCCTTCAAATTCTCAGCCAACTTCCCCATTGCAGCTATTCCTTCTTCTCCTATAAGTACTGCTCCTTGTGGAAGTTGTAAACACATATCAAGATCTGAATTGGGAGATCCGAATCCATTTGCTGAAGAACCGAACACGGCTACTCTCGTTCCTTTTGGTAGCACATCGCAGTTGGTGACAGCACTTTCGGCGAGGTCTCTAACAAGGGCTTTCTTGCGAAGAATTAATGACGACTTAACTCCATATTCAGCGTTGTACAGTTTCTCCATCGATTTGGTCAACTTCGCACAAACGCCATTCTGGTTCAAGTATGTAGAAGGTGTTAGTAGAGCAGTTTTTACCTGAAATCCAAGTATTTCTTGCTGCATACTGGACCTACTGTCTACACAGGCTCTGATGTGTTTTTGAGATGTTGGGTAGGGGTAGTTGATGCTTGTAGATCCATCACCACGTTCTTCTTCGAAAGGATTTGGAGCAAAGTGTTCGCATAGAGGACACCACAGATTGTACTCGAGCTCTAATTTTTTTATAATGTCTGGTTTCAGCAACTGAGGAGACGCGGGATTTCTAATCGCACTTTTCAACACCGATGCAAAAGCTGACTGGATCTCTCTCCATTTACGCTCGTTTGAAGCTCGATCCCCCATGACTGTGTTCATTTTCTCTCTCCATTCTTTGACATCTTCGTTCACGTCGTCTGTGCTCTCTTTCTGTGTTCTCTCTTCTGTACCTTCGTCTGCAAGTCCCGCATCGATATCTTCTTTCACTATCTCAAGCTCGCGAATTTCTTTCTCGTGTTTAGCTTTCTTCTTGAAAAAGTCTTGCTTACACGCATCGACGACTTTTCTCGATTCACAGATTCCGCCCCATGCCGCTCTTCCCGCACCATCCATATTCTGCGAATGATGATGGTGCTGGTTTCTATCAGAGTTGGCCGGAGAAGGCGTATACTGCTGCAAAACTGCTGCTAACGAATGAATCGATGAAAAGTTCGTTGATCCACGCTTTGACTTAAAATTGGAAAGGATGAATCTCAACGTCTGTTCCAAATCGTTTGCAGCGACAATGACACTAATGCATTGACTTACAGCCAGAGTCATGATCGCATTATCCTCAAAATAAAGTCTCAGAACAACATTTCCCGGGGTTCGAGGCGTAAAGAATGGCACAGTGCCCCAAATAGTGCCAGTTTGCTGATTGATTTCAAAGTGAAATTCATCTTGGTGAGCACGATCTGCTGCTGGTACGACTTCTTTTGCGATGATCGCAGAAGAACTTCCATTCTCTGGACATCCTCTTCTGAAAAGGCCGACTGTGAGAGTTCTCAACGCATCACGAATGGTTAGGTTTTTGGGAGGAACGGAGGGTGGAAGACCGTTTTCTGCATCAGATGCAGCTTTCTCTTTTTCTTTCTGAATCTTGGACATGGTCCGTTCACGAAGATAGGAAAGGGGTAATTGCCAAGTTGCGACAAGTTCCTTTCGCGGCCTAAGTGAGAGATATGGTTTGCCTTCTAGTGTAGCGGGTACATTATTTGCGAGTAACCTACCAGGTTGGTCTTTAAGCCTATTATTCAGACGTCTTGGCTGCCACTTTATAGGTGCAGAAATGACCGTTTTCCCTGATGTTTGCGTTGTTGGTTCTACTTCTGATGAATCTATAGATGCTGTAGGCGTGGATGTAGCTACATGTGAGAGTGCAGGTGCTGGTACCGATGAATGTGTTGCCATCATTGTAGGAGTTGAGGTATTTTGAGGTAGCCCTGGAGGTGGATTGGTAGCCATCATTCTCCGCTGGTGGATGGGTGCGGAGGGTGACATTTGTGGAGACATTCCTGGCGGCGGCAGAAGAGAAGATTGCACAGGAATCCGAGGCAAGTTATCGTCGTTGCCAACAGTAAGATTTGCGACCATTGCTTCCAATTCCCTTTGGGTTTGATCCACTGGTGCTGGTACTGGTACCGGCGAGATTTGTGATAATATATCATGGTTGGCAACATTAGACTTCCTAGTTTCTTTCTCGTTTCCAATTCTTTCCCTATTATTTGGGTTAGCAGAATAAATCGCATTCGGTAATGTGGATGAGGATGGTAATGATCCATCATGTGCGGGCCTGAACTTTGCTGGGGGTTGGTCGGCATTGAGGCCTCCTTCTCCGGATCCTCCTTTCCTGCCCAGGAATTCCCGAACTCGTCCAATGAATACTCTCCTGTCATTCCCATGCTTGGCAAAAATATCTTTTGCTTCTATTTCTTGTTCCTCTCTCAGGTACGTCATGAAAGCAATCATAACATCTTCATCTGAAAGATCAGATCCTTCGACGTTTGCCGTCTCTACTTTTGCATGACGGTTTTTCCTTCCTCGACCACGGTCTCTTCCCCCGCGACCCCTCCCACCTCTACCTCTTCCTCGACCCCTCCCTTGTCTAGCATTTGTTCCTGGGGTTGTGTTCGGATCTACCATGTGTACAGTTCAGCGAAAAATGACAAGCAGTGAAATGATCAATGTGTTATACCTATCAATGTTGTGACATGAGGAGGAGGAGTCATGTTGTCATGTTGTCATGTTGAACATGATGCATGACGTTTCATATGTCCATTTTCTAGAATGCGTCCTTCCTTCTTCCTCCTTCCGCTATCTACTATCCTCTTCGACTTGGGACTGTGACAGAAAGATGAAAAAAGAAAATCGCACTGCTGGTCAGCTTCTTCGCTGTTCTTTACAAGATGACAGCAGACTCTTAAAGCCTCTTTTAGTTCGGATGCCAACAAGAAGCTGCTCCTGCTCATGAATGTTGCCAACAAGCCGCTATA